>CAJDTO010000045.1_pt1 | contig 27958 bp, 27 predicted proteins | sample 7389821 | NCBI WGS metagenome assembly CAJDTO01 (sample SAMEA7055651, study PRJEB34461) | soil metagenome | biome: terrestrial ecosystem; feature: Peninsula; material: soil | place: Antarctica | collected 2016
GTTACACATGAACACGGCTCATTAATTTCGCAAATGTCCGCAGGACGATCGCTGGGAGTTAGGGATGGTGCGAGCAGATGCCCATTTGAGGGATGGCGGGCTAGCTGAGTTCGATCTTCCCGACAGCTCCATCCAAAAGTTCGAGCGTCTGCGCCAGGACGGGTATAGCGAGCGGGAAATCATCCATCAGTTGATAACAGACGATTGGGCCGCGCCACCACTCACTGTACGTTGACCTGATACAGCATCACGGCACGCCGCAAGCCGTCTGCATCAGGTTGCGCTACTGACTCACGGAAACAAACGCGCCACCCCGTAGGATGGCGTCGTGAAGTTATAGCGCGAGCAGAGCCTTGATCATCGCGTCTACTTTCAACATCTCTGCTTTGCTGGCAAAGCCTATAGGGAACGCTTTCCGGGTACGCCAGTCCGCCGTTGTCACTTGATGAGTAAGGGCCACGGAAGGTTTGTTCAGATCTGCCAACGGAACTTCAAACGGCGACCCTTTCACCTTCGTTGTAACCGGAACGCAGACGACAAGCCCCAACTTGTCGTTGTAGCCCTGTCCGGTCAGAACAAGGTGGGGGCGGTCGCCATTCTGCTCGTGGCCTGCGCCGCCCACGTCATCCAGATGAATTATTTCGTTCCGGCGCGGAACCCAAGATGCATCTACCATTCAATGACCTCGCCGCCAACCACCTGAGCGGACGGACGGAAGGTTGGTGTGTTCTCTGGGGTCACGGCAGCAACCAAATCGTCAATGTTATACACAGGAACTGGAGATTCGATCACGATTCTTCCGGCTTCAGCCCTAACCTCAAGCCGTTGGTTGACTCTGAAGTTAGCCACTTTGAGTGTTGCTGAAGGGATCCGCAGAGCTGCACTGTTGCCCCACATCTTAAGAACGGCCATGGCTTAACCCTCATTTCAGTTCGATGTAGAGATTACCCGCTTTGAGCGATGGTGTCTACATTGTATCTACGTGCTGTTCAGCCTACGGCACTGGTGTTGCTAGGTTGACCGGTCATCGGTCCGCACTGACGTACGCTGTCGGCTCCATGCCAGACGGCCATCGGTGCATTGCCAAACTCGCGGGCAGGGTCAGTTTGCGGTGACCGTTGTCGCGTATCTGTAGGCGAATGGCTCGGATAGGTATCAGCTCCCCGTGTAACTTTTTGCGCGCAAGCATTCCGGAACAAGCTGCAAGGCAGCAAATGGGTTCGCGCCCGCGCCTTGCGTGTGCAGATCAGATTCATACATGCACTGCGCCTTGCCCTGCTCGAACTGCTGCGCAGTGCCGCCCGGTTTCGTCCAGTGTTGTGGAACGCAACCTGCAAGCGTTAGCACTGCGGGCGCAGCAATGATGGCTTTTTAGTTATCGGTGCCGCAGCGTAGCGGCGGAACCTCGCCCCGCCGCCACCGTACTGCTATCCGCTTACTCCAGCACGCGCCACCACGTCGCACGTGGGCCGCGTTCGCCCATTTCGGCTTCGTACTCCACGCGCGAACCCTGCTAGCAGTCCTCACCTGCTGCGTTGCGCATCGCCGCGAACGTGTCCGGGCCGCCTGCATCGTCTTTGATGAAGCCGAAACACTTGGCTTCGTTCCAGTACCTCAATACGCCTGTTCTCATGGTTCGTTCTCCTTTGAATAACCCAGTTGTTGCGGTCATGGCTGCCTTCAACCGCGCCGAAGATTGGATTACCTGCCGTGCTGTAGCGTGCACGGAAGTCCTGTAACTCACACGGCGGATTCAAGTTGCCGGCTTGGGTGGCGGCTTCACCTATTGCACGCTCGGCGACAAGCTGGAGCTTGACGACTTGCTGACTGGCAAGAGCCTGCCGGCTTTCGAAGCGTTCGGTGGCTACTTGTTCCACACGGCCACTGGTCAGCCGCTGGACGCGTCCAAGGTGCGCGAGGCAGACGGTTACCTGGGCGAGAGCGCGCAAGATCACGTGTGGCTGCTCTACCGGCCCGATCTCGATTTCCTCAAGCCCCGCGATGCCGCACTGACCTTGAGCGTGGCCGAGAAGATCGCCAAGACCGACGCAACCAAGCGTCATTTGGTGTTTGCGCCAGCGCGCTACGCGCCACAGCGCAAACTGCTTGAGCTCGGCGTGGAGCATGCGCCGTTACCGTATGCGTTGTATCGCATCGAGAAGGGCTAAAGCCGACTGCCCTCACGCCGGTGCGATGGCCGGCCTGTTGCTTCAGGGTCGCAGACTCACAATTCCGATAGATCAGTACCAGGTCGGGTTTGGCGTGACAATCCCGGTGATCTTTCCAGTCGCCGGCGAGCGCGTGGTCGCGGTAACGCGGCTCCAGCGGCTGGTCGAAAGCCAAGGCTTTCACCACCACCATCAGCTCCGCATCACCACCATCAGCTCCGCATCGAGCGTGGCGCGGTGTAGGCCTTTGGCTTCCCGTTTGTAGTCCCGCTTGAATTGACCAGTTCGCTCAATTCTCCGCATGGTGTAGGCCTTTGGCTTCCCGTTTGTAGTCCCGCTTGAATTGACCAGTTCGCTCAATTCTCCGCATGCAGGTCAGCCATCAAAGCCTCGACACCAGCGAAACTCTTGAGGCCACCGTGGCGGGCCTCGCGCATGGCTGCAATGGTGGTTTTGTTCGGCACCAACGGCTCAAACGGCAACGCCTTTTCGTGAGCGATGCGGGTCAGCATGAGGCGAAACGCATCAGACACAGTGAGGCCCATCGTGGCGAGCACGGTGGACGCTTCCTCCTTGATGTGCTCGTCGATGCGAGCGCGAACGACAGCGTTGGCAGCCATGATGCGATCCCCGTGGTAGGCGTGGGCTACATTGTAGCCCATGTGTGCGTGTGACGTCAGCTCAAGCGAAGTTGGCTGTTTGGTAGAAGCTCACGGTGCCCAATGTAGAGGACTGGAGTGGCTTGGGCGCTCCATCCCGTGTCTTCGCCCCGGTGCGAACCGCCAACCACTGTTCATCTTTGCCATAGCAGCTGGCCAGCTTCGCCAGCGAAAGAACTGGCACGCCCCACGAAGCACGGACCAGCGGAGTCGACTGGTCGCTTGCGACGGAAGCGGATCTGGGAATGGTGCGGCCCGATGGATATTCCGCCCATGGGAAGCCAGCGATCCGGGCGATGGGAAGCCAGCTACGACAAGGCGCGCTAACCCGGGACAGAGGCAGAACGACGGGACGTGTAGCGTTCGCGGGCTCGTTTCGTTTGAACTGCCCATCGTTCGCGGCAGAGAATGTCTGCAGCGTGTTCTGCGGTTGCTGGTGCAGCAGTCCGACCATCGATTTGTGCGTAGCGCAAAGTAGCCCCGTTCCATTTTTGGAATGCTCAGCAAACGGCGGTCGTATGCGCGCATCCGGATCAATCCGGTCCCGGGACGAGTCGCGTACTTTGCCAGGACGGTAACCGATCCACTGTGCGGGGTGATTTTTGGCCTGCACTACGGCGTGACGGTGGTTCCAGTAGACTCGACAGGTTAAAGTGCGGATGCCGTTGACGTTTTGTCCGGCGCGGGCGTGGTGTACGCCGCACCGAATTATTTCGCGTGACAGTGATGGTGGTCGCTCCCTCAGCGCTGCGAGCGCGGCGCGGACACTGACGCGCTGGACAAGAGGCAGAAAAGCATGAACAAGCAAACGGTGGCATTGATTGGTGTACCAACGGACATCGGCGCCGGGACTCGTGGTGCGTCGATGGGGCCCGAAGCCATGCGCGTGGCAGACTTGGTGGCCCAGCTCGGCCGACGCGGGCTGACTGTGGTCGATCGCGGCAATTTACCCGGCCCGCTCAATCCGTGGCTGCCGCCGGAACATGGCTATCGACATCTGCACGAAGTGGTGGCGTGGAACGTCGCCACGCATGCGGCGGTGTATCAGGAGCTGGAGGCGGGGAATTTGCCGATCATGTTGGGTGGCGATCATTGCCTCGGCATTGGTTCAATTTCCGCGGTGGCGAAACACTGTCGGGCGACAGGCAAGAAACTGCGCGTGTTGTGGCTCGATGCCCACACCGATTTCAACTCTGCGGCAGAGACACCGTCGGGGAATATCCACGGCATGCCGGTGGCGTGCCTGTGCGGCAATGGCCCACGCGAGTTGATCGAGATTGGTGGTCATACTCCGGCGATCACGCCTGATGTGGTCCGTTACATCGGCATCCGCTCGGTGGACGAGGGTGAGAAGCGTCTTGTGCGTGAGGCGCAGATGACCGTGTACGACATGCGCCGGATTGATGAGATCGGCATGCGCGCCGTGATGGTTGAAGCCCTCGCCGGCGTCGATGCGAACACGCATCTGCACGTGAGCTTTGATGTGGATTTTCTCGATCCACCAATTGCTCCGGGTGTAGGCACGACGGTGGGCGGCGGCCCGACTTATCGCGAGGCGCAACTGTGCATGGAGATGATTGCCGATACCGGGCGCATGCGTTCGCTGGACCTGGTCGAATTGAACCCCGCCTTCGACAAGCACAACGCGACGGCGGAAGTGGCGGTGGATCTGATCGAGTCGTTGTTCGGCAAATCCACACTCCTGCGCTGACCTCGGTAGGCGGCACCCCATGCAAGCGAGCACCATGCACACCCGTGTACTGACTGGCATCACCACGACCGGCACCCCGCACCTTGGCAATTATGTCGGGGCGATCCGCCCGGCGGTTGCTGCCAGCCGGCGCGACGATGTCGATGCGTTTTATTTCATGGCCGACTATCACGCGCTGATCAAGTGTGGCGATGCGGCTCGCGTGGAACGCTCGCGGCTGGAAATCGCTGCCACGTGGCTGGCGGCCGGACTCGATCCGCAGCGCGTCACGTTTTACCGACAGTCGGATATTCCCGAGATTCCCGAACTGACCTGGTTTCTCACCTGCGTCGCCTCGAAGGGCATGCTCAATCGTGCCCACGCGTACAAGGCTGCAGTGGATCGCAACGTGGAGAGCAGTGAGGATGCCGACGCCGGGGTTACCGCCGGCCTGTACATGTATCCGGTGTTGATGGCCGCAGACATCCTCGCGTTCGACGCGAATCAGGTACCGGTCGGGCGCGATCAGATTCAGCACATCGAGATGGCGCGGGATCTGGCGCAGCGTTTCAATCACCTGTACGACCACGAATTTTTCATCCTGCCCGAAGCACTGATCGACGACCAGGTGGCCACGTTGCCAGGCCTGGACGGGCGCAAGATGTCCAAGAGCTACGACAACACCATTCCGCTGTTTGCCGGTGGCAGCAAAGCGCTGCGTGCGGCGATCATGCGCATCGTCACCGATTCACGCGCGCCGGGTGAGCCGAAGGATGCAGACGCCAGCGCGTTGTTCACGATCTACCGCGCGTTTGCCAGTGCCGCTGAAAGCGCGGCGTTTCGCCAGGCCTTGCTGGATGGCATGGGGTGGGGCGACGCGAAGCAGGCGCTGTACGAGCGGGTAGAAGCGGACGTGGCGCCCATGCGCGAACGCTATGTGTCGTTCATGCGCGACCCGGCAGGGATCGAGTCCATCTTGCAGGCGGGCGCGCGCAAGGCACGCGCCATTGCCATGCCGAAGGTTGCCGCTTTGCGTGCAGCGCTTGGCTTGCGGCCGTTTGGCGCAGTGGCTTCTGCGGGTAAATCTCCCGTGGCGAGGACTGACAAGTTGCCGCGCCTGGCCAGCTTCCGTGACGCTGACGGCAACTTTCGCTTTCGCCTGTTTTCCGGGCAAGGCGAGGAACTGCTGCTGTCGGTAGGGTTCCCTGATCCGCAGGCTGCCGGTGTGGTGCAGAAGTGGCTCAAGGCGTTGGGTGCGCACGCCGCCGTACTGCAAGTCCAACCGACCAACGTGAGTCTGGAGCTGGATGGAAAGGCGGTCGCCAGCACTCCGGACTATCACGATGAGCAAACCCGCGATGGCGCGTTGGCACGCTTGCGCGAGGCACTGGCGCAACTGGCTACTACGGTCTGAACGCAACGGCACGTCTCCTGCGGTGGTTGATGCGCATCTCACCGGCCAGCGGTCTGCGCGGCAGTGGCTGAGCATGTGCCGCGGCTGTCGGGGCGGGGGATCCCTGCCGAAAGTCATTGCGTGACTTGCGGCGGTCGCTGCGACCAAACCCGACAGGCAAGCTACGCATCTAGCCATTGTGGCGCGGCTCCAAGCGGGCCGCACCATCGTGCACTGCAGCCCCCGGAATTTTGCTCATGCGTTTGGCGTGCTTGCTGCTCATACACCTTGCTGCCATCTCGGCTCCTGTGCTGGCGGTCCGCCAGACCCAGCCGCTGAGCGGCAAGCCCGGGTCGCTGCGCACCGAAGCCTGGATCCTGGCCACACCGAAAGGTCTGGCGGTGGCGTTCCGCTGTGACCAGCTGCCGAGTGTCCCCCGCACGCGTCAGCGCGTGCAGCGCGACTTCGACGACCAGGTCGATCGGGTGAACCTGATGGTCGACTTCGATGGCACGGGGCGCACTGGTTACAACTTCGTGGTCAGCTCGACCGGCGGCGTCAATGATGCCGTGATCACCAATGAGAACAAGTTCAACAAGGACTGGGACGGTAGCTGGCAGCACGCGGTTGGCGAGGATGCCGATGGCTGGAGCGTGGAGATGCTGATCCCCTGGTACATCGCCCCGATGCACGCGGGAAAGGACGGACACCGCGATTTGAAAATCTATCTCGATCGTGTCGTCGGCTCGACCGGAGAGCGTATGTCGTGGCCAGTGGCCAGCTTCACTCTGCCGCGCTTCCTTGCCAATTTTCAGCCTGTTGAAGTGCCGTCTTACAGCCAGTCGTTGTTGGCGGTAACGCCGTATGTGTCCGGACTGTACGACAACGTGCACGGCCGCAGCCGCTTGCAGAAAGGTGCCGATCTGCTGTGGAAGCCAAACGGACAGTTCCAGTTCACTGCCGCACTGAATCCGGATTTCGGTCAGGTCGAAAGCGACGATCTGGTGGTCAATTTCGGTGCCACCGAAACCTATGTCAGCGACAAGCGGCCGTTCTTCACCGAGAACCAGGGCATCTTCGATTTCAGTCTGCTCGACGACAACAGCCAGCTCGTCTACACCCGGCGGGTCGGCAGTCTTGCCGATAACGGTCACGGTGCTGCCGACATCAACGCTGCGGTGAAGCTCAACGGCAGTGTTGGCACCACCAGCTACGGTGTGCTGGCCGCTGACGAAAATGGTGAGACGGGCCGATTCTTCGGCGCGGCGCGACTGACCCACGATTTCGGCGACCAGAGCCTGGGCGTGCTGCTGACCCAGGTCGACCGGCCGTGGCTGGACCGTGAGGCGAGCGTGTTGGGGATCGATCATCACTGGCAGCCGAACTCGCAGCTGACCATTGCCAGCAACGTGGTTGGCAGCGACATCCTGCAGTCGGGTGCGCGTGCGCGCGACAGCGGCGGCACCATCCTTGCTGATTACGTGATGGCTGGCGGCTGGCGCCAGCAGTGGCTGGGCATGCATTTTGGCGACCAATTGCAGATCAACGACTTCGGTTATCTCAATCGCAACGATTTCAACTATGGGCACTGGGAAGTGCGCAAGCGCTACACCGCACTCCCGGCTGACTCGGCCTACAGCTCAAAGGAGTGGCGCTTGCGCATCGACGCGCTGAACAACGATCATGGTCTGCGCTTGCGCCGCCAATTGCGCATCAGTCGCAGTGGCGATCTGCGCAACGGTGCCACCGAAAGGGTGCAGCTCAACGTCAACAGTGCGGGCTGGGACGACCTGCTTGCACGCGGCAATGGCGCGTTGTTTCTGCCGCCAACCATCGACTTGGGGTACGAGCGGGTGAGTCCGCGTCACGGCGACTGGGCATTCAAGCTTGAAGCGGAAGTTGTCGGTGGTGGTCTGGGTGGCAATCGGCAGCTCGGTTACGACATCAAGTTCATTCCGACTTACTTCGTCAGCGATGCGTTCAGCGTCCATGCTGGTCCGTACTACGAGCATCTGCCGGACTGGCTGGTATGGCAGCACGACAATCTGATCGGTCGCTACGACGAGCGCACCTTGCAACTTGATGCCGGTTTCGACTGGGCCATCGACGGCCGCCAGGAGCTGCGCGTGAAGCTGCAGGCGATCGGGATGGACGCACGGCTGCGCGGCGGCTATCGCGTTGGCGCCAACGGCCGTGCGGTGGCCAGCAGCGACCCGGTCGACGACTTCAGCTTGCGCAATCTCGGCCTGCAGATCCGGTATCGCTACGAGCTCGCGCCACTGTCGTATCTGTACGTGGTCTACGGGCGCGGCGGCTACGCAATGGACGGCTATGCGCGCCATGCGGCCGATGCGTTCGGCAGCAGCTTCACGCTGCGCGACGACGAGCAGTGGCTGGTCAAGCTGAGCTACCGCTTCGACATCTAGGGAAGCGTTGCCACTGATGCAGATGGGACCAAACACCATGCGCTGCGGCTGGAGCGCACAGAATGTGGTGGCCGCTGGACGTCGCCATCACTCATCCGTCGTCGGTCGCGCACGCGATGGGCTACCCGGCGCCTCGCTTCAGACCGGACAACGGGTGCCAGGTTACCCACCCGAAAGTCGAGGAAATGCGTGCTGAGTACGCTGGGATGCATGATTGGACTGCGCCCGCATCGACTCGATGCGAGAATATGCGCCATGGTCCCGCTCAAGTACCTCCAGGCATATCCCGCCACTTTGCAGGACAAGGTGCGCGAGTTGATCGCGCAGGAGCGTCTGGGTGAGCACCTGGCCCAATCCTATCCGGATCACCACGACGTGCAGAGCGACAAGGCGCTGTACGCCTATGTGGCCGCGCTGAAGCAGCAGTATCTGAAGAGTGCCGACTGAAGGCGAAGAAAGAGATTCGGGTGGCCGCGCTGTTCAAGGCTGCCGCGCCGGAGTTCCTGCAGATGATCGTGGTGCATGAACTGGCGCATTTGAAGCAAGCCGAGCACAACAAGCCATTTTACCAACTGTGCCAGTACATGTTGCCCGATTATCACCAGCGCGAGTTTGATTTGCGCACCTATCTGACGTGGCGCGACTTGTCGGCCGGCGCGTGACATTATGCATGGGCAGGCTGCAACGATTCGGTTGATGCTTGCGTCCAATCGTTGCGGTATGGGTGGTCAGTTGGTGGTGTGAAGTCAATCGAGCTGGCGCGGAAATCAAACCAGTCGCGCACGCTTTGCACATCGGCGCGCAGAATCCGTGCCCGTGCCGGGATATCGGCGATGGGGTGGTGTTCGGGGTACCTCGGAGGGGAACTGATGGATAGCTCGGCACTACAGAAGTACCTGCTGCGGTTGTTTGCGCGTCACGATGTCCACCTGGCGGTCGGTGAGGACGGTTGGCTGGTCACCGACGAAGACTTTCCGGCAATTCGGGCAGCTTGGCATGAGGGCGCTGCCGATGCGCCGGGGCGGCTGGATATCGATGTGGTGCTCGGTGAGGACCGCCAGATCGAAGAGAGCTTTGCCGGTACCGGCATTGGCGAAAGCGGTTGCCGTGATGCACTGCAGGCGTTCGAGCGCAACATTTTCCACGTGTTGCTGGCTGCCTGCTGGTATGTCACCGACGAGCGCAACTTGCGTATCGAGGCGTGGTCGATTGGGACGCGAACCTGGGACGTTTTCATTGGCCCATTCACGCTGCGCGGTGACGAGGACGACGCGTTGGTCATTCCCGCCAGCGCGATGGCGACGTTGGGGGCAGCGTTCAAGCGCGAAGCACTGACGCCGCAGTTGCACTGGGCGCGGTTGGTGCACGGCTTCCGCGCCGATGGCTCTACGCGTACCGAAGCATTGCTCGACAACGAGCCCTGGCCGGCCGCCACGGCGGCGTTGGCGGCTATTGCATGGCCCAGCCACACGCGCGATTACACCGCGCGTTGCTACATGATGTTGGACGTGCGCGATTACTGAGTGGGTGTGGGCTGCGCGGGGTCGCACGCTTTTGTGGCGCTCCAAGGCGCAGCATGCAAAAACGGGAACGCGCGCGGGCGTTCCCGTTGAGAATCTCGTCGCTGGCGACGCTGATTTACGCGTTATTGCGCCAAACCCAGGTTGTCGAGCAAGGCCTTGAGGAAACGCGCAGCCTCGCCGCCGGTGGCAGCGCGATGGTCGAAGGTCAGGCTGATCGGCATGCGCCGATGCACTTCGATGCCGCCCATCACCGCCACCACGTCGTGGCTGAGCTTGCCGGCACCGATGATGGCTACCGTCGGCGGTACCACGATCGGCGTGGCATAGCGGCCGGCGAACATGCCGAAGTTGGACAGGCTGATGGTGTAGCCGGACAACTCGGAGGCGGGGATCGTGCGGTCTTCGGTCTGGGTACGCAGGCGCTTGATCGCGGTGCGAATGCCTACGGCATCAAGCACGTCGGCATTGCGTAGCGCGGGTACGAACAGGCCGTCCTCGGTGTCGACCGCAATGCCGATGTCCACGTGTGGATGCTGCGTGCGGCTGAGATTCTTGTCGTCGAACCACGCGTTCAACGCCGGCACGACCTTGCACGCGGCAACGATCGCGCGGATCAGGCGCGCGGTGATGTCCTGCTTGCCGATCCAGGCGTGCAGATCGGCATCGTCCACAATGGTCGTGTTCACGACTCGGGCGTGGGCATCAGCCATGACCCGTGCCATGTTGCGGCGCACGCCCTTCAGTTGTTCCGGCTGACCGCTGGCCGTTGTGCCTGGCGCTGCGGTGCGTACTGCCCTGCCGGCCAGGGAAACGGCCGTGCGCGCTGCGGATGTGGGTTCGGGGAGGCTCGGCGCCAAATGGCGGCCGCCAGTGTCTGCCGCCGCGCTGCGTGCCGGGGCAGCGCCAAGCGCAGCCGAGCCATTGGCGGCGGCGTCACGAACGTCTTTCATCGTGGCCACGCCGCCGGCACCGCTGGGCTGCACGCGACTCAGATCAACTTTCAGCTTCTTTGCCAGCGCGCGCACCGCAGGCACCGCCTTGACGCCGCCGATGCTGGAGGTCTGTTCCACGTGTACCGCGTTGCTGCTGACCATGGCGCCGACGACGGTACCTTCATCGGCCCGCTCAGCCTTGCCACCTTCCTCAATGGCGCCGCCCTCGTCAGACGCAATGACCGTGTTTTTCGCATCGTCCGGATTGGGTGTAGGGGCGCCTGCCCCAGTCGCCGGCTTTTTCGGGCCGTGCTGGTGACCGCTGGGCGTGGCTTCGGCGCGCTGCTTGGCGTTCGGGTCCGGTTCGAAATCGACCAATGCCGCGCCGGTCACGATGACGTCGCCGGGCGCACCGTGCAGCTTGATGATCTTGCCGGTGTATGGCGATGGCACGTCGACGACGGCCTTGGCAGTTTCCATGGCGCACAACGGCGCATCGAGTTTGATGCTGTCGCCCTCTTTCACGTGCCATTCGACGATGGTTGCGTCGGGCAGGCCTTCGCCGAGGTCGGGCAGGTGGAATGTTTTGATGTCAGCCATGGGTCGGTTTCCAAATGGTAGGGCGGGCACTGCCCGCCGACTTTTGCTCAGATCTTGTACCGTGTGCAGCGCAGTGCGGCGGGCAGTGCCCGCCCTACGCACATGCCGAGACGATCATGACGCCGCCAGCGTACGCTTCGCGGCCGCAGTGATGCGCTCCACGCTCGGCAGATATTTCATTTCCAGGCGGAATAACGGGATATGCGTGTCCGGGCCGGTGACGCGCTCGACGGGGGCGAGCAGATCGTAGATGCATTCCTCAGCCAGCCGCGCGGCAATTTCGGCGCCGAAGCCGGCGGTTTTGGGTGCCTCGTGCACGATCACGCAGCGGCCGGTTTTCTGTACCGATTCGGCGATGGTGTCGAAGTCCAGCGGGGTCAGCGTGGCGACATCGATCACCTCGGCACTGATGCCTTCGGCGGCCAGTTCGTCGGCGGCTTCCAGACACTCCTTGACCTGCGAGCCCCAAGTCACCAGGGTCACGTCGGTGCCATCGCGCAACACGAAGCACACATCCAGCGGCAACGCCTCGCCATCGTCGGGTACCTCTTCCTTGTACTGGCGATAGATGCGTTTCGGCTCGAAGAACACCACTGGATCGGGGTCGCGGATGGCGGCCAGCAGCAGGCCATAGGCGCGTGCGGGCGACGACGGCAAGACGACACGCAGTCCCGGAATGTTGGTGAACAGATGCTCGTTCGCCTCGGAGTGATGCTCCGGCGCGCGAATGCCGCCGCCCCACGGCGCACGGAACACCGCCGGTACGCTGAGACGACCGCGGGTGCGGTTGCGCATGCGCGCGGCGTGGCAGGCAATCTGTTCCATCATCGCGTAAATGAAGCCTTCGAACTGCGCTTCGGCGATCGGCTTCATGCCTTGCACGGCCATGCCGACGGTGACGCCGGCAATCGTCGTTTCGTCCAGCGGGGTGTCGAACACGCGCCACTCGCCAAACTTTTCGCTCAGGCCTTGGGTGGCGCGAAACACGCCGCCGTTGACGCCAACGTCTTCGCCGAGCACGACCACACTTTCGTCGTGTGCCATTTCCCACGCCAGCGCCTGGGTGACCGCTTCAATCAGTGTAATTTGTGCCATGGCTCAGATCGTCCCATTTTCAAGCGCGAGGTAGTAGTCGCGTTGTTTGGCCAAGTCCGCCGGAACCTCGGCGAAGGTGTAATCGAACATCGCGGTGATGGGCTGGGTCTTGGTTTCAAGGTAGGCATCCACCTCCTTGTCCATCCATTCATCGCACTCGGCTTTCCACGCTTCTTCCTTGGCGTCGTCCCACACGCCCTTGGCTTCCAGCCACTTGCGGGTGCGAATCATCGGCTCCTTCGCCCACGCGTCTTTCACTTCCTGCTCGCCGCGGTAGCGCCGCGCATCGTCGGCCGTGGTGTGGTCGCCGAGGGTCCACCTGGATGCAGAACAGGCCGGCGGCAATGCCTTTTTGCGCCAGCGTCGGTGCGCCGGATTGAATCTTGCGTGGTACTGAAATGGCCCACTGGTTGTTGACGATGACCGCCACCAGCGGCAAGTCACGCGCGCCAGCAATGTTGATGGCGCCCATGAAGTCGCCCTTGGACGAACCGCCGTCGCCGATGGTACAAACGGCCACGCGCTTTTCGCCGCGGATCTTGAACGCCAGAGCCGAGCCCGCAGCGTGCAGGCATTGGGTGCCGATCGGTACCGACCAGGCAAAGTCGTGCCGTGCCGGCTCCTGCTGGTAGTCGTTGCCGCGCTCGTCGCCGCCCCAGTACATGTAGACCTCGCGCGGCTGCACCCCGCGATACAGCTGCGCGCCGTATTCGCGATAGCTCGGCGCGAACACGTCTTCGGGTCGCATGGCGCTGCCAATACCGACGTGCGCAGCTTCGTGGCCCAGACAGCTCGCATAGGTTCCGAGCTTGCCGGTGCGCTGCAGGGCGATGGACTTGGCGTCGAACACGCGGGTGGACACCATCAGTTTGTACAACTTGACCATGTACTCAAGGTCTTTGGCAAACTTGGGCAGATCCTTGCGTACCTGCTTGCCTTCGGGATCGAGGTACTGCAGGTATTCAATTTCAAACTTGGCGGCGATGGTCACGACTCGCTCCGGAGTTGAGGGTGAGGTACAGTGCAACATTTGTCCGTGCGCACACCGGCCGCAAATGGTGCTTGCCAAGCGTTTGTCGGCCTGCAGCGAAGCCTGGGGAACCTGGTCGGGCACCAGTCATTTTTACCGTACGTGGGTCGTACGGTCTTGTCACGCGTCAAAGTATCTGGCGCCTTGTGCCGTTACCATGCGCTATTTCCAGAATGCTGCAGGGATCTCCATGAGTGAGAATCAGCGCGAGATCGAAGCCGGTGTGCAGACTGATCTGCAGGGTGAGATCACCTATGGCGGGTATCTGCATCTGGATATCTTGCTGGCCGCGCAGCAGCCGCTGAGCCAGCACCATGACGAGATGCTGTTCATCGTGCAGCATCACGTTGCCGAACTGTGGATGAAGCTGTTGCTGCATGAGCTGAGCGCAGCGGTACGGTATTTGCGCGCCGATGATGTCAACGAGTGTTTGAAAACGTTGGCACGGATCAAGAAGATCCAGACTCAGTTGTTTGAAGAATGGTCCGTGCTGGAAACCTTGACACCGTCGGAGTATCTCGAATTTCGCGGAGTGCTGGGCCCTTCCTCGGGCTTTCAGTCGCTGCAATACCGCAAGATCGAGTTCACCCTCGGCAACAAGAACGCCGACATGCTGAAGGTGTTTGCGCATGACCCGGCAGCGCAGGCTGAGCTGGATACCGTGTTGCGCGCACCCAGCTTGTATGACGAGTTTCTCAGCTATCTTGCACGTCAGGGTCACGCCGTGCCAGCAGATTTGCTGACGCGCGACTGGACGCAGCCGCACCATCGCAACGAGGGGCTGCTGCCGGTGTTCAAATGCATATACGAAGATCGTGGCAAGTTCTGGGCCGAATACCACATGTGCGAACAGCTGGTGGACGTGGAAGAAAGTTTCCAGTTGTGGCGCTTCCGACACATGAAAACGGTGGAGCGCATCATCGGTCATCGGCGCGGTACCGGCGGTTCGTCCGGCGTGGACTTCCTCAAACGCGCGCTGGATCTGGAATTTTTTCCCGAGTTGCTGGATGTGCGCACGGTGTTGGGAACCTGAGCAGAGTTTTGGCCATGCCCTCCCGCTGAGACGAACCCGGCCGCCTGTGGTTGACTCAATCACGGCCGTCGGGCGTCGCGAATGGGGCTTGTGTCGTGGCGCAGTTGACGCGGCGGCGCGCCTCCGTTACATCTGACCGCTCGCAAATTTTTGCGGTCCACCAAAAACCGAGGAATGCATGGCCACAACCACCGTTTCTGGCGACGCCGCGCCACCCCCCGATTACCCCCAGCTACTGGGTCATCCGCGTCCGTTGTGGATGTTGTTCATGGCCGAATTCTGGGAGCGCTTCGCGTTCTACGGCATGCGCTGGGCACTCACGCTGTACATCGTGGCGCAGTTCTTCGGTGGCGATGAGGGCGGGCAGGCGGCAGCCAGTCGGACCTACGGTGCCTACCTCGCGTTGGTCTACGCCACTGCGGTGTTTGGCGGCTATGTAGCCGACAAGATCATCGGCTACCAACGGTCGATTCTGCTCGGTGCCGTGGTGATGGCCGCCGGCCTGTTCATGGTGATGGTGCCGCAGCACGAAATCTTCATGCTGGGCCTGGCCACGATCATCGTCGGCAACGGCCTGTTCAAGCCCAATATTTCCTCGATGGTGGGCCAGCTGTATGCGCCGGGTGATTCGCGCCGCGACCGTGGTTTTACCCTGTTCTACATGGGCATCAACGCGGGTGCGTTGATTGCTCCGATCCTGACCAGTTACCTCGCCGAGCAGGTCTTCGGCACGCCGCAACATGACAATTACCACGTGGTGTTTGCCGCTTCCGGCGTGGGCATGTTGATCAGCCTGGTGTGGTTCTGGTTCGGTCGCCGCCAGCTCGGGCCGGTCGGCAAACCGGCACCGGAAATCGCCAATCCGATGCGCGTGGTCTACGTGGCGATCGGTGTGTTGGTAGCCATTCCGTTGGTCTATCTGCTGATGGATCGCGCCGGCGCGGTGATGCTGCAATGGCTGCTAACCGCGCTGTTTCTCGGTGTGGGCGTGATGTTGCTGGTCGAGGCGGTGCGGACCGGCCGCGTGCAGACCCAGCGCGTGATCGCGATGCTGATCATCTTCACCTTCAACGTGCTGTTCTGGATGTTCTTCGAGCAAGCCGGCAGTTCGTTCAACTTCCTGGCGCAGCACATAGTGGACCGCAATCTGAGCGGTTGGGAATTCCCGATCGGCTGGTTTCAGTCGGTCAATCCCATTGCGATCGTGATACTGGCGCCGCTGGTGGCCCTGCTCTGGGGTTGGCTGGACAAGCGCCGTATCGAGCCGTCGATTCCGCGCAAGTTTGGATTGGGGCTGATCGGCAATGCGTTGGGCTTCGCGGTGCTGATGTATGCGCTGTCCAGTCTGGTCGGCAGCAATGGCCTGATTCCGTTGTGGGCGTTGGTGCTGTGTTACGTGCTGCAAACCGCAGGCGAGTTGTGCCTGTCACCGATCGGCTTGTCGATGGTGACCAAGCTGGCGCCGATACGTCTGGTGGGCCTGGGTATGGGTGGCTGGTTCTTGTCCACCGCGATCGGCAATAACCTCGCCGGCCTGTTTGCCGCCAGCGTCAGCGGCGAGGAAGGCATGACCGTGGAATCGGCGCTGTCCGGTTACACCATGGGCTTCTGGATTTTATTGGGCGGCGGCGTGCTGCTGTTCCTGATTGCGCCGTTGATCAACAAGCTGATGCACGGCGTGCGCTGAGGGCCGAGAATGGGGAGTCGGGAATAGCGGGGGGTCGTTGCAAGCAAAAGCCCGCGGTGTGCTTTCGCGCGGCCCCATCCCCTCAAGACAGCAATTGACTATTGCACTGCGGAGCCGTTTGGCTGTGTGATAGCCCCTGGCGCTGGAAAAGACGATACAGGATCATCAGACGTGGACGACGTTTTCATCGAGCCGGCCATGCAGCCCATCCTCAAGGCCTTGCGGGCTGCGGCTTCAGGGCGCGCGTCAGGGCAGCCAGTGACACCCGAGCAGATGCGCCTTCGGGCCGCCAGTCAGTTCGAGGCATGGAATCGACAGCCGCCTCCGCTCGAGGGCATGCGCGACCTGGATATCCCCGTGGGCGGCGGCATGCGACATGCACGCTGGTACGACCCGGATGGGCGCTCGGCAGCACCACTGCTGTTGTACCTCCACGGTGGTGGCTGGATGGTGGGTGACCTGGAAATCGAGGATCGAGCGTTACGCATGCTGGCACTGGAAAGCGGCGCCAAAATCGTGTCACTCGACTACCGGTTGGCGCCCGAACATCCGTTTCCTGCCGCCATCGAAGATGCGGTGGCGACCTTCACATGGTTGCGCGAACACGCGCAGGAACTTGGCGGGTCGGCCCAGGCGCTGGCGCTGGGCGGAGCATCGGCAGGTGCCAACATCGCGTTGGCCGCGGCGCTACGGCTGCGCGATGAAGCCATGCCGTTGCCGGCCCAACTGGTGCTCTTCTACGGCGTCTACGGAGTCAACCGCAACACCGAATCCGATCGTTTGTTCGGCACCCCCGAATTCAGCGGTCCGCTTGCCAACATGGAGCTTTTCTATTCCTCGTATGCCGGTTCGCCAGAGCAAAGGCGCAATCCACTGGTGGCACCGCTACTGGCGGACCTGAATGGTTTGCCGCCGACGTTCGTCAATGCTGCCGGGATAGATCCCCTGCGGGATGACAGCCGACAACTTCGCGACAGATTGCAACAATCGGGTGTTCCAGTCAGCTACCTCGAATACCCCGGTGTGCTGCACGGTTTTACGCAATTCACACTGACCAGTGCCACCGCCCGCAAGGCGCTGAGCGACGCTGGCGCCGCGATCAGAGACGCGCTGACAGACGTCGCCAAACTGGCTTAGCGTTGCAACAGCCCGGACTGGAAACCGATGGCGACGGCATGGCAACGATTGCGCGCCCCGAGTTTTTCGAACACGTTGCCGAGATGGAAGCGGACGGTCGATGCCGAGATCGACAGGGCGTCGGCAATCTGGGTGTCGTTATGGCCGCTGGCGAGGCATTCGAGGATGGCAACCTCGCGCTGACTCAGAGTGGGAAACACCGACTCTGGCAGCAACACCCGCATCAGTGCCTGGTACAGCATCGGGCGCAGGGCACGCAGAACCAGTGCTGCACGTTGACCGCCATGGTCCGGCGCGGTGATCACCGAGCACAGGGCGATGCGGCCGTTGAATACCACTCCGCTGGCGAATCCGTAGCCGAGGCGACCATGGTCTTGCGCGGCTTGCAGAAAACGATCGAGCGTGGGCCTGTGTGGCCCCTGTCTGGCAACGGCGTGGTGGTCGGCTATCGCCCGCGACCGATTGAGGAACCGTTGACCGTTGATGATGGCCCGAACTATCGGGTCGACCAGCATAAACTTTTCGCACAGATACAACTCCATCCACTCCGGGTCGTATCCGGAGCCAATGACGCGCGCATCCGACAGCGTCTCGATCGTGGCGGTAGCCACCACGATCTCGCTCAGATCGAGCCATGCCCGCAGGCTGCCCAGGCAATCGGCCAAACCGCTGCGGCTGGACGACGACAGAAGTTCTTCCCCATGTGCAAACACTTGCATGCGGTCACTGGCACACAATTCGTTGGTGGCTTCGTTGACAATCAGTGACTGCGTCATGAAGTTTCCGTCCTCGGCATGCGATGAAGCACGGGCCGGCGAGGTGGCCCATGTCGCTGACGCCTTCACGCTATCACAGTGGCGTGGCCCCGACAGGTCCCGGATCACCCAGGCATGTCACTGCCCGATTCCACGAAATCCGCGCGCTTGAGGCGATACGCGTGAAGCAACCAGGCCATCACCGGCAGGAACAGCAGCATCAACAGTGCGGGATAGACCGCCAAGGCATAGCGGGTCGCGGCCGTCTGAACGGAGGTGCTGCTCTGGTAACCGATGAAGCCCAGCAAGGCGCCGCTTGCGGCAATGCTCAGGCTGCCGCCCAACTTGTAGGCGAAGATGTACAGCCCGGTGTACGTTCCAGTCAGATTGCTGCCGCTTGCGCGTTCGCGCGCGTGCGCGCAATCGGTGACCATGGCGTAAGGCAGCGACCAGAACGCCCCGTTGCCCAGGCCGGCCAGTATCTGAAACGGCAGCAGGGTGGCGACCAGATGCGCCGATGGCTCGAGTGGGAACCAGTGCCAGGCGACGTGGGTCAGCGGCGCGCCAACCAGTCCGATAGCGGCCAGGGCAATGGCGGCGTACAGGGCGGGTTTCTTGTCAAAGCGCTTGCTCACCTTGATCCATAGCGGTTGCGCCACGATGGCCGAGAGCAGCAGGGCCACGGCGAGGATGGCGATTTGTGGACCGGACAGGCCGTAGGTAAAGGTGTTGATGTGAAAGCCCAGTGCGACGGTGAGTTGCACTCCCATTTCGGTCACCAGGATCATCAATACCAGGGCACGCAGGTTGCGGTCGCGCAGGACGCCCCGGATCGCGTGCCAATCCAGCCTGGAGATGTCGCGATCAGCACGCAGCCGCGGTATGAATCGCCAGGTGCTGGTCACGGTCACCAGGGTTACCCCCAACACCAGCATGGCGCAGGCCCAGCCCATGGGTGCGTAGACGGCGGGGTTGAGTTGGCCCTGCGGAAACGCGGCCGTGGGCCGAAAGAACCACGCACTGCTGCCGACCAACGCGAGCGCCATCCCGAGCACCTGAAAAGTGGCTCGGTAGCCTTGTGCGACCGTGCGTGCATCGTACGTGGTGACCAGATCGCCACCCATGGCGGTGTGCGGCACCACGAAGGTACTAATCGCGGTCTTCAGCCCGACCAGGGCCAGCGCGAGCCAAGCCGTCTTGAGCCACAGATCGAGATCTTGCGGGATGGACCACAGCAGCACGCTCAGCGCGGCTATGCCGACCCCGCCAATGATCAGGAACGGATGACGGCGACCCAGGCGCTGCGAGCGGGTGTGATCGGACATCCACCCCAACGGCAGATCGACCAGCGCATCCCACAGCGTCGATGCCGCCATGACCAAGCCCGCGACGTCGGGCGGCACGTGCAGGATGGCGGTCGCGTAGAACAGGAACGAGGCGCTGACCAGATAGTAGGCCGCCAGCACCATGCTGCCGCTGCCGTAACCAGCCAGTTGCCATGGCCGCAGCGCCGGTACGTTCATCTGGTTCATCTTGCCGGTTTGCGCGAGCGTCAAAGTGTGTAGCCGTCACATCGGAAAGTGTCTGCCATCGCTCAGAACCGGTAGCGGACGTCGACGCCGTAAGTGCGCGGCCTGGGTGCGTTGACCAGCGCCTGGAACACCTGAAGTCCGGGTCGCTGATGGGAAGCGAACTGGAATGTCGTTGCCGGATCACCAGTGAAGGTCGCGCCAGGCGCATCCTTGTTGTTGAACAGGTTGTTGACCCACAGCGACACCCGCAACTGCCCTGTATCGAAGCTGGTATTGAGGTTGAACAACGCCGCAGAAGGGATGGTTGCCGTGGCAGTCTGGATGGCCGCCATATTCGATCGGTAGTGACCATCCAGACGAGTGCTCCACGTCCAGCCGTTGCTGAGCGGCTGGCTGTTGATGACGCTCATGTTGGCCGTGTAGTGCGGTGCGTACTGGAGTCGCACGCCCGACAGGTCGGGGTTGCCGCCGAGGAGCGCGACGATCGGAAACATGTACTCATCGTACTTGGCATCGTTGTAGGTACCGCCCAACTTGAACGACCAGTTTCGACTGGCATTGTACTGGAGGTTCGCTTCGACGCCTTTGGAGGTGGTTTGACCGGCGTTGGTGTTCAGCAACGCACCCATCGAGCCGACGGTACGCACGATCTGATCGCGCCAATTGATGCGGTACACGTCCATGTCGAGCAACATGCGGCCATCCAGCAGAGCGAACTTTGCGCCAAGCTCGTAGTTGGTGCTGCGCTCCGAATCGTAGGAGCGTTCGTCCGGAGCTATCGCGCCGTTGGCGGTAAAGGTATTGAATCCGCCGACCTTGATGGCCTTGACCGCGCTGGCGTAGAAAGTGGCGTTTTGGGAGGGCTTGTAGGTCAGGTACAGGCCCGGCGTGAACGGGGTGAATGTGCGTGACGCGCTGAACAAGGCGGTCGAACCGGCAGGATTGCTGGCGCCGGGCAGGTTGGTCGTGGTGGCATCGGCTGACTTGGTTTCCCGGGTGTAGCGCAGCGCCAGACCCAGATCCCACTTGGGGGTCATGTGCCAGGTTGCCGTGCCGTACAACGCGGCGCTGCGCGTGCGCTCGCGGTTGTCGCTGCTCAGGCCACCCAGCGGTGTCGCCGGGCCTACGTACCGGCTGTCGTCAACGTGGTCGTCGCTGAGGTGGTAGTAGTACAGGCCAAGCAGCCAGTCGAAGTGCTCGCTTCCCGGCGAAACAAGACGCAAATCCTGGCTGAGAGAGTCCTGCGGACCGCGCGTTCCGGCGGTGGCGATCGGTGCCGCCGTATAGTCCGAGTCGTAGTCGTAGTCGAGCTTGAGATGGTTGTAGGAGGTCACCGATGTCAGGGTGGCCCAGTCCACGTCGTAGTTCACCGTCAGTGATGTCAGCACGCTGTCGCGATCGAAGTGTCCAGGCGTGACTGCAAAGCCGTTCGTCAGCGACGGCACATCGCCGAAATACTGCTGGTTATCATTGAATCTGCGTACGAATCCGCCGTTGTTCGAAACGAACTGTTGCGCGAAATCACGCCGCCGCATGCCGTCATAAATCACGTTGAACTGCCCGTTCAAGCGGTCCGTGGGCGCGCCGTCCAGGGTCAGGAAGGCACCCCGGGCGCTGGTCTTGTCCAGCTTCTCCCCACTGAGCTCGTTGCGGTAAAAGCCACCGAAGTCGTTGCGTGCCACACCCACCCGGTAGTGGTAGGACGACCCCTTGGAGAATGGGCCGGACGCGACGGCCTGCGCATCACGACGAGCGTAATTGCCGACGCCGACGCTGACGGAGCCTTCTTGTTTATCGCTGGGGGTCTTGGTAATGAAGTTGACCGCGCCAGCAAAGCTGTTGCGACCAAACAGGGCGTATTGCGGTCCCTTCGCCACTTCGACGCGCGCAATATTGTCGGCCAGCAGGAAGTCGAGCGCGTTGCGCGAGGGAATGTACACGCCGTCGATGAAGAAGCTGACGTTGGGCTCGCCGAGGGTGGTCGACAGTCCGCGGATGACCACGTTCGACGCTGCTGGGCCGAGTACCGGAATCATGGTGATCCCCGGGACCAGCATGGGCAGGTCCGCCGCACTGGTCAGCCGGGCCGACTCGATGTCCTGTGCCGTCACCACGCTGATGGCAATCGGCACGTCCTGCATCAGTTCGACGCGCTTGGTGGCCGTGACCGTGATGGCCCCCAGGTTCGTCGGCTGCCCGGTGTCGGTCTGCGCGGGCGCCTTCTGACCTTTGGCGAGCTGCCGGTTTCCGGTTGCGGAAGGCGCAGTGTCGACTTCACCGTTCTGCTGTGCGTAGACAGGCTGGAGGGCAAGAATCGCAACGATGGCAAAAGTCAGGCTGTTTGGCTTGATGTTCATGCACCCCTCCGCAAAGTTTCACACCGAGCATAGCCGTGTGAATCAGGCGGCATAACTGTCAGAAATGACAGGTACCCGGAAGCTGAGCTTGTCGCTAGCATCGAGGCAGGCCAGAGAAATTCGACATGCCCCAGATCCAGCTTCGTCCACAGCCGCGGGTGTTCTACGTTACGTTCCAGAACGCCGCGCAGGAGCATCCCCTGACCATTGCGGGGCAAATGCGTGTCCCCACGCGAGACAGCAACATTCCTGCCGTGGTGGTTGTACACGGCTCCAGCGGGGTGGACAGCCGCGGCACCTACCATGCCCAGGCGCTCAACGATGCGGGCATCGCCACGCTGGAACTGGACCTGTGGTCGCCACGCGGACTGAACGGGGGCACGGGACCGAACGGACGTCCGGACAGTGTCCCCGAAACGCTGCCGGACGCCTACGGCGCGCTGCTGTATCTCGCCTCGTATCCGGGGATCGATCCGCAACGCATCGGCATCACCGGGTTTTCCTGGGGCGGCGTCGTGTCAATGCTGACGGCAACGCGGCCATACAGCGAGTTGTACATGGGCGCCAATCCGCTGCGCTTTGCGGCACACGCACCGTTCTATCCGGTGTGCTGGGGCTACAACAAGATTCCCGGCTACGAATTTGCCGACCTCACCGGTGCACCGGTATTCATCCAGAGTGGAGAGTGCGACGCGTATGACGAACCCGATTCATGCAAGAAGCTGGTGAACGCCCTTCCGGAGCAGGCGCGACGCGAGGTTACGGTCACCATGTACCCCGACGCGACGCATGGGTTCAATCGACTCGAGCCGGCACAAACCGTGAGTGATCCTTTTTCTCATCTTGGCCAAGGCGGCGAGGTGAGATTCGAAGCCAACCTGGATGCCGCAGCCCGGTCGCGCCAAGCCACGGTGGATTTCTTTGAGCGTGCGTTTGCAGCCGTCGGGAAGCCAAACGACTGATCCCGCCACTACGACGCGCGCGTCCGGAGACTGCCGCGCTTCAGGAGCACGGCAAGCGAATGTCAGAGCAAAACTTCTCGCGTCGTGCCGAATGGATCTGGCGTCCACGCCAGCTCGACGGGCCCACGTTCGCGTCGGACGGCTTCCTGGTTGGTGAAGAGGCCAATCGCTACGTCTATTTTCGCCTGACCGTCCATGTTTCTGGCACCGTCACGTCGGCAAAGTGCCTTGCGTCGGCTGACGGGCGCTACCAGCTTTATGTCAACGGGGTGCTTGCCGGTCGCGGCCCCGGTCGTTGCAGTTCCTTGCTGCAGTCGCTGGATGACTACGACCTTGCTGGCTATCTCAAACCCGGGCGCAACGTGATCGCCGTGCTGGCGCATGCCTACGGTCGGCACACGGCCTGGTACGAACTGCCGGGATGGGAGCACGGCCGCGCGTTCGGTTGTGGCGGTTTCTTTCTGCAGGGCGAAGCGATCAGCGAATCGGGCCCCGTGCGCCTGGACACGGGACCGGACTGGTGCTGTCTGGAGTCGGCCGCATGGCGGCGCGAGGTACCCTCCAACAGCTTGGGCTATATGGAGCATTACGACGCCCGCCTGGCGCTTTCTGGGTGGACGGACACGACTTACGACGACCGGCAATGGCCTGCGGCCCAGGTGCTGCGAATGCCGGGACGCAATTTCTCCGGCGACATCGTGCCCTTCGGTGCGCTGGTGCCGCGACAGATCCCGCCGATGCGTGAAGCGATGTCTGCGCCGGCGCGAGTCATCGCGGTTCACGAAGTTGTCGAGATGCTGGCGGATGACCTTGCCGAGCAGATTTCCAGCGAACGGCTGCGGCCGCTGACGCGGTGTACGGCCAGCCAAGAGCCCACGACGATTCGAACCGAAGACGGCTGCGCGGTCGTGATCGTTTACGACTTCGGCGAAATTCTGGCCGGCTATATTCACCTTGAACTCGACGGCCCGGCCGGGGCCTCGTGGGAACGCTTCGAATGGAGCGGACTGCGCTATCTGCAACTGACCATCCGCCGCTGCCCGCGACTGCTGCGTGTGAACAAGGTCGCACTGCGTGAAACCGGCTATCCGGTCGAGGCCATCGGCCAGTTCGAGTGTTCCGATCCGCTGCTCAATCGCATCTGGCAGGCCGGCGCCACCACGCTGCGCCGCTGCATGCACGATGGTTACGTCGATTGCCCTTCGCGTGAGCAGCGCCAGTGGATGGACGGCTATGTCAGCGCGCGCATCAATTATGTCGCCTTCGGTGATGTGCAGTTGGCGGTGCAGATGTTGCGCCAGGTGGAGCAATCGCAACGACCGGACGGCCTGACCATGATGGCTGCGCCGGGGGACTTCGCGCGCCTGGGCTTTACCAACATCCCGGACTTCTGCCTGTACTGGATCATGATGATCGACGACGTCGCCCTGTACACCGGCGACCGCAGGATCGCCCGCGAACTGTTTCCGTCGGTGGTGCGCGCGCTGCGCTGGTTTGAACGCCACCTCGACCACGAAGACCTTCTGGCCGACCTGCCGCATTGGGTGTTCGTCGACTGGGCCGAACTGGACAAGCGCGGTCAGGTAACGGCCGTGAACGCTCACTTCGTCGCCGCCTTGCGGGCGGCCGCACGACTCGCGGATGTCAGCCAGTATCGGCATGAATCGACGCATTTTGACGCCCTGGCCGAACGTATCTCCGCCGCCGTGAATACCCTGCTGTGGGATCCGGCGCGCCAGCTTTACGTCGATGCCCGGCAGCATGGTGTACGGGGACAGCGAACCAGTCAGCAGGCCAATGCGGCGGTGATTGCGTACGGGGTGGCGCCCCGTGAGCGCTGGCAACCGATGCTGGATGCCATGTTGGATGAAGGTCGGCTAGTCCTGACCCGCTGCTCGGAACGGGACCGCGTCACGCAAGTGTTCGACGAGGGACACAACATCGCGCTTGCGCAACCGTTTTTCATGCACTTCGTGCATCGCGCATTGCGCATGGCCGGACAGCAAGACAAGATTGTCGACAATATCCGCAAGCGCTGGGTCGATGTGCTCGCCCACGGTGAAACCACGCTGCGCGAAACCTGGCAGCGAACGCCGACGACCAGCCTGTGTCACGCCTGGTCGGGTACGCCAACGTTCGACCTGTCCACGGACGTGCTTGGCGTGACGCCGCTGGCCCCGGGGTTCGACCGCATGCGCATTGCCCCGGCCGTGGCCGATCTGGGCTGGGCACGCGGTCGCTACCCCACGCCACACGGGCCCGTTGAAATCGACTGGCGCCTGGACGGCGATTGCTTCCGTATGGAAGTCCAGTTGCCTGATGGATGTGAGGCTGACTGCATGTGTCCATCGCCGTATCGCTGGCAAACGATCGATGGAGCGCCGACAGCCGATGCTTCGTTGACGCTCGGCCCCGGCAGCCATTGTCTGGCCGCATCATTCAGGTGAATCCATCATGTATATCGACATCGGCAACCCGATCGAGCGCACTGAGTCGGCCTACGATTTCCCCCTGCTGATCAAGCAGCTATGGATCACGCCGCTGGCCAACAGTCCGGATCGGGAAATCGTTTATCGCGACCAGCAGCGCTTCACTTATCGCGAGACGTGGGCCCGCCTTGGGCGCCTCGCCGCGAGTCTGGCGAAGATCGGTGTCGAGCCGGGCATGACGGTGGCGGTGATGGACTGGGACAGCCACCGCTACCTCGAATGCTTCTCCGCCATTCCCATGATGGGTTGCGTGCTGCAGACGGTGAATGTTCGTCTGTCGCCCGACCAGATCCTCTACACCCTCAACCTCGCCGAGGCCGACGTTATCCTGGTCCACCACGAATTCCTGCCCTTGCTGGCCGGCATCCGTGACAAGCTGGAAAAGCCGGTCCAGATGATCCTCATCCGCGATGGTGCGCCCGAACCGGCCGCCGACGAGACCTCCTTCGTCGGCGAGTACGAAGCGCTGCTGGCCGCGGCCAGTCCGGACTACGACTTTCCTGATTTCGAGGAAAATACCCGCGCCACCACGTTCTTCACCACCGGCACGACCGGGGTGCCCAAGGGCTGCTATTACAGCCACCGCCAGTTGGTGCTGCATACCATGGCGATCGCCGGCTGGTTTGGTACGGCGCCCACGCAGGGCCGTATCCATCGTGAAGATGTCTACATGCCGATTACCCCGATGTTCCACGTGCATGCCTGGGGCGTCCCCTACGCGGCGACCCTGCTTGGCCTCAAGCAGGTCTATCCGGGCCGTTACGACGCGGCGCTCATACTGCAGTTGATCCGCGACGAGGGCGTGACGTTCTCGCACTGCGTGCCGACCCTGCTGCAGATGCTGCTGTCCCACCCCGATTCCGCGAACACCGATCTGTCGAAGCTGAAGATGGTGATCGGTGGCTCGGCGCTGTCGCAGGGCCTGTGTCGGATGGCGCTGGAACGCGGCATCGACGTGTTTACCGGTTACGGCATGAGCGAAACGGCGCCGATCCAAGCCGTCATGCACCTGAGCAGTGCCGAAGCCGCCGGAGATATCGCCAGCCAGACCGCGCTGCGTGTGCTCACCGGTCAACCCTTCATGCTGTGCGATGTGCGCATCGTCGACGACGAGATGAGACCTCAGGCGCACGACGGACAATCCCAGGGGGAGGTCGTCTTCCGCAGTCCATGGCTGACCCAGGGCTATCTCAAGGAGCCGGAAAACTCGAAGGATTTATGGCGAGGCGGTCACCTGCACTCAGGTGACATCGGCACCCTCGACGCCGCCGGCCGGCTGCAGATCCGTGACCGGCTCAAGGACGTGATCAAGAGCGGTGGCGAGTGGATCAGCTCGTTGATGCTGGAGGATCTGATCTCGAAGGCGTCCGGCGTCAGTGAGGTCGCGGTGATCGGCGTGCCTGACGCCAAGTGGGGCGAGCGCCCGCTGGCGCTGGTGGTCCCCCGCTCCGGCACGACCTTGGCGCCGCAAGCCATCCGCCAGCACCTCATGGATCTGGCCGGGGCCGGGGCCATCCCGACCTACGCGGTGCCCGACAAGATCCTCATCGTCGACGCGCTGGCCAAGACCAGTGTCGGCAAGCTCGACAAGAAGACCCTGCGCAGCACCTATAGTGGTGGGTCGGTTCTCACATGACACAAAACGCGTGTTCCATCGGCGTCACATCGCCGCAAACGCCCGTGTACCCCTCTTGTCTACCCCCGGGTCTGAACTCTTGCAGGGCAGGGCTATTTCGTGGTCAGCGGCGCCAAACCCTGCAAGCCGATCATCGTCCGAGGAATATTCATGGCAAAGATAGAAGCGAAACTATTGGCACTTGGGCTCACGCTGCCACCGCCGCCTCAACCTCCACCCGGTATCGTGCTGCCCTTCCGGTTTGTGAGAATCCTCGGCAACCGGGTATTGATCTCCGGCCACGGGCCGCAGAACCCGGACGGCTCCTTTGCGGAACCACTCGGCAAAGTTGGGCGCGATGTATCGCTCGAACAGGGCTACTTCGCAGCCCGTCTTGTCGCACTCTCGATCCTCAGCAGCCTCAAGCGTGCGCTTGGCGACCTTGACCGCGTAGCTGCCTGGTCGCGCGTATTCGGCATGGTGAATTCGGCGCCAGGCTTCAATCAGCAGCCCAATGTCATCAACGGATTCTCTGACCTCATCCTTGAACTTTACGGCTCTGAAGTGGGTGCCCACAGTCGCAGCGCGGTGGGACTTGCCGAGCTTCCTTTCAATATTCCGGTGGAGATTGAAGGCGAAGTCGAGCTCATCCGGAACCAGCGTCCGCAAGACGAATGACGACTGCCTGAGCTTGCGCTTTCCAACGTTAAAGCGGACGTTCATGAGTCGATCCGGTGCAAGTTCGGGCTGGGCCCGATCGACCATGCGCCGGGTTGCGTGGTGCTGATGTAGGCACCCTCCAGCCTCGTCGGCCTGGGCATGGCCGGACTGTTCGCCGCAAGCGTCAGTGGCGAGGAAGGCATGACCGTGGAATC
>CAJDTO010000013.1_pt1 | contig 27322 bp, 23 predicted proteins | sample 7389821 | NCBI WGS metagenome assembly CAJDTO01 (sample SAMEA7055651, study PRJEB34461) | soil metagenome | biome: terrestrial ecosystem; feature: Peninsula; material: soil | place: Antarctica | collected 2016
GGTTTACGCCGCGCGCGGCACGCGCATGAGAATGCCGAGCAGGTCGGCCAGTTTGTCACGCATTTCGCGCCGGTCGACGATCAGATCAATGGCGCCGTGGTCGATGAGAAACTCCGAGCGCTGAAAGCCTTCCGGCAGCGTCTCGCGCACGGTTTGCTCGATCACGCGCGGACCAGCGAAGCCGATCAATGCTTTCGGTTCGCCGATATTGATATCCCCAAGCATCGCCAGGCTGGCGGAAACACCACCCGTAGTCGGATTGGTCAACACACTGATGTAGGGCACTCCGGCAGCGCGCAGGCGCGCCAGCGCAGCGGAGGTCTTGGCCATTTGCATCAGCGAAAATAGCGCCTCCTGCATGCGCGCGCCGCCGGTGGAGGTAAAGCCCACCAGCGCGCTGTGATCAGCCAACGCCCGCTCAGCCGCGCGAGTGAATTTTTCGCCCACGACCGAACCCATCGAACCGCCCATGTAGGCAAACTCGAATGCCGTCGCCACCAGCGGGCGGCCTTTCAGCTTGCCACTCAGGACCAGCAGCGCGTCTTTCGCGCCGGTCTTTTTCTGTGCGGCGACAATGCGATCCCGGTACTTTTTGGTATCGCGAAATTTCAGCGGATCAGTAGGCTCCATGCTTGCCCACAATTCTTGCGCGCTGCCCTCATCCAGCAGTGCTTCCAGCCGAGTCCGCGCACTGATGGCGTGATGATGGCCGCACTTGGGGCAGACCATCAGGTTGCGCTCCAGCTCGGGGCGATACAGCACCGCGCCACAGCCGCCGCATTTCTCCCACACGCCCTCGGGCACCGAACCCTTGCCCAGATTCGGGTGTGGAGCACGGGTGGCGGGATTCATGATCTTCTGCAGCCAATTCATTGCTTCATCCTTTTGAGTGATCGCTTGGTCACTGCCCGCGCGTCAAGCGTCGGCATGCGCGCCATGGGTCGCTGCAGCATCATGCGTCAAGCGCAGCACGCACAGGTGCGAGGAACGCTTCAACCCGCGCAGCAATGTCCGCAGCAGCCGTCGCCCCTTCCAGCGCGCCGACCAGCGCACTGCCAATCACTACCGCATCCGCAAACCTCGCAATGGCCTTGGCACTGGTGGCATCCCGGATACCAAAACCGACGGCCACGGGTTTGTGCGTATGCGCACGTATCTGCGCAACATGGGTCGCAACATCAGCCGTGCTCAGCCGCGCGCTGCCGGTGACACCCGCAACCGACACATAATACAGGAAGCCTTCAACCGCCTCGCACAGCGACGCCAGACGCGAGTCAGCCGTGGTTGGCGCGGCCAGCATAATCTGCTGCAGGCCCGCGTCACGCAGCGGCTGCAGCACGGCCGACTCCTCCAGCGGACAATCGACCAGCAACACGCCATCGACACCGGCAGCTACGGCCTCCTGCGCAAAACGCGCGTAACCATGGATCTCCACCGGGTTGAGGTAACCCATCAACACGACCGGCGTGACGCTGTCGCGCTGACGAAACCCGGCAACCCAGCCCAAGACCTCGGTGAGCCCAACGCCCTTGGCAATGGCGCGCTCGCTCGCGTGCTGGATCACTGGGCCGTCGGCCATCGGGTCCGAAAACGGTACGCCCAGCTCGATCAAATCCGCGCCGGCGGCAACCAGTGCGTGCATCAGCACGACCATGTGCGCAGGCGCCGGGTCCCCAGCGGTGACGAACGGGATGAGACCAGTGCGCCCGGCTGCGGCCAGTACCGCGAAGCGTGTGTCAATGCGGCTCATACCTGCACACCCTCGAGTGCAGCGATGGTGTGCACGTCCTTGTCGCCGCGGCCGGACAGATTGCACAGCACCAGTGCATCCCGGGGATACTCACGTGCCAGCTTGATCGCTTGCGCGACGGCGTGACTGGATTCCAGCGCGGCCAGAATGCCTTCCTGACGACACAACAAATGGAATGCTTCCAGCGCCTCAGCATCGGTAATACCAACGTACTCGGCGCGGCCGACGTCTTTCAGGAACGCGTGCTCCGGGCCCACCCCGGGATAATCCAGGCCGGCGGAAATGGAATGGGTTTCGGTGATCTGACCGTTGTCGTCGCACAGCACGTACGTGCGATTGCCATGCAGCACGCCCGGTCGACCCGCCGCCAGCGATGCTGCATGATGGCCACTGGCGATGCCCTCGCCCGCTGCTTCAGCGCCGACGATGCGCACCTTGGGGTCATTCAGAAATGCGTGAAACAGCCCGATCGCATTGGAGCCACCACCGACGCAGGCGGTCAGCACATCTGGCAAGCGGCCAAACTGTTCGAGCATCTGCACGCGCGCCTCGCGCCCGACCACGGCGTTGAAGTCGCGCACCATCAGCGGGTATGGATGCGGGCCGGCCACAGTACCAATCATGTAGAAAGTATCGGCGACATTCGTGACCCAGTCGCGCATGGCCTCGTTCAACGCATCCTTGAGGGTCTTCGAGCCGGAAGTCACCGGGACCACTTCGGCGCCGAGCAGCTTCATGCGATAGACATTCATCTTCTGCCGCTCGATATCCACCGCGCCCATGTACACCACGCACTGCAAGCCCAGCCGCGCGGCGACCGTGGCGCTGGCCACACCATGCTGGCCGGCGCCAGTCTCGGCGATGATGCGCGGCTTGCCCATGCGCTTGGCAACCAGCGCCTGACCCACGGTGTTGTTGATCTTGTGTGCGCCGGTGTGGTTCAAGTCTTCGCGCTTGAACAGGATCTGCGCGCCGCCAACATGGCGCGACAAGCGCTCAGCGTGATAGATCGGGCTGGGTCGGCCGACGTAGTACTTCAGGTCCCGATCCAATTCCGCCATGAAGGCCGGATCACTGCGCAGGCGCAAGTACGCTGCAGTCAACTCGGCCAGCGGCGCCATCAGCGTCTCGGCAACGAAGCTGCCGCCGTAGGCACCAAAGCGGCCGTAGGCATCCGGGTAGGCGTTGAAATCCACAATCTGGCTCATGTTGTCGTTCAATGGCGGCGAAAACGCAGCGCATGCGCGGAATACGCTCGGCAGCGCCTGCGCACAGCGGCGTGCCGCGCTGCGGCAAGCAGTCATCTTAGCGGCAACGTCGACGCATGGCACCGACACAGGGGATGACAGCCAGCGTCGGACGCTTTTCCCCAAGCCCCGGATCGGCAAAAACGTGAGCTGCAAACACGGGGTGACGGAAACGTAATGATGCACGTCATTGCAACCGTGGCTGCGTGGTGAACTTGAGGCGCTTCGTCAGCGGGAATCAATCGGCTATCGACATCGCAACTGGCGGCGCGCACGTCGCCTACGCAGCGTCCGCGGCGCGCACCGCGTGGATGAATGCCGCCAGTTTGTCTGCAGCCTTGATGCCGGGCGTCGATTCCACGCCGCTGGATACGTCCACTGCCCAAGGATGCAGCGCACGTATGCCGGCGCCAACATTCTGCGCATCCAGACCACCGGCCAGAACAAGCGGTTGCGTCAAGCCCGCTGGCAGCAACGACCAATCAAAGGTCTGACCGCTGCCACCCGTTGCGCCACGGGCGTGACCATCCAGCAACAGTGCGGCTGCATGCGGGTAGGCGTGCAGCTCCCGTCCTGCAGAGTCACCGTCACCCATGGCGACGGCTTTCACAAACGGACGGCCAAACTGTGCGCACCATGCGTCGCTTTCAGCGCCATGAAATTGCACCAGTGTTGGCTGTACCGCATCCACCACTTGCCGCACCCAACGCGCGTCATCATCCATGAACAACGCCACGGTGGCGACAAACGGTGGCAACGCGTGCACCACGGCCTGCGCCTGCGCGATGGTTACCTGGCGCAGGCTGCGCGCCGTAAACACCAGACCAATCGCATCGGCACCGAGTTGTGCCGCCAGCAGCGCATCCGCCGCCCGAGTCATGCCGCAGCATTTGATCCGCGTCATTGGCTCACCTGTGCGGGCAGGCCCCAATGTGCTGCATAGCGCGGGCCGATGAAGGTCAATCCAGACGACGCTGCGGTCGGTCCCGCCACACTGCGGTTGCAGCCTGCCAGCAGTTCGGCCATCCACTCGACTGGACGCTCCCCACGCCCGATCAGCAACAACGAGCCAACGATGTTGCGCACCATATGATGCAAAAAGCCGTTCGCCTCGATGTCCACAAACAATTGCTCGCCGTCGCGCCGCACGCTGGCTGCCAGTACGCTGCGGTTTGGGTGGCGAGCTTGACACGACAACGCGCGAAACGCCGTGAAGTCGTGAAACCCCAGCAACGCTTGTACGGCCAGATGCATGCGCTCGGCGTCCAGCGGCAGGCGCTCCCACGTCACCCAGCGCGCGTCCAGCGCCGCGCGAATCGGGCGGTTGAGAATGCAGTAGCGGTAACGCCGGCTGCGCGCCGCATAACGCGCGTGAAACTCCAACGCCACCGGCTGCGCCCACATCACCGCGACGCTGGTCGGCAGGTTGGAACACCCGCCCAGCACCCAGCCGCGCATGTCGCGCTGCACGTCGGTATCGAAATGCACAACCTGGCAGCGACCGTGTACGCCGGTGTCGGTGCGCCCGGCACAACTCACCAATACCGGATGTGCGGCGACACGGGACAACGCTCGCTCCACCGCCGCCTGCACGCTGGCACCCACGGTCAGGCGCTGCCAGCCGAAGAAATCGGTGCCGTCGTATTCGATACCCAGGGCAATGCGCATGACAGCGAACAATGGCGAAAGATGGAAAACTTTAACAGCCCCGAACGAATACGGGCCGACAGGCGGCCCGATTCGTCACCTGCGACACGCGTTCAGCGCTTAATGTGCCATGCCACTCAGCAACTCCCTGGCAACATCCTGCTGCGTCTGGCTGCCTTCGGCGAGGACTTCGCCAAGCATCGCGCGAGCGCCTTCGGCGTCACCCATGTCAAGGTACGCACGGGCCAGATCGAGTTTGGTATCGACTGGATCGTCGTTGAACTCGCCAAGTGCATCAGCGGCGCTATCAGCCGGCGCCGCGTCGGTGGGCTCAAACTGCCAGCTTGGCTCAGCCTCCTCAGCCACCGGTGATGAAGCAGGCGCGTGCAGTGCATCAACGTCCGCGGCTGACGCCGCGCTATCAGCCGGAACCTGCAGCGCAGATGGCTCCTCTGGCGCCAAAGGCCCTTCTGGTGCGGATGCGGACTCTGGCGACAACGGGTGCGAGGTCAAATCAAAATCGAATGCGTAGCCACCCACTGACTTGGGCAACTCTGGCGGCTCGGAAGCGTCCCGCAAGACTGCCGGTGCCTCGGTTGCATCATCTGCATAGTCGTCAATATCAAAACCCTGCAGCGCGTCATCCCCAGCGTGCACCGGCAATTCCACGTGATGATCAAACAGCGGATGCGTCGGCGCCAGATCTTCGCCCATGTGCACCACATCCTGCCACTCATCCTGCTGCGGATCGGTGATGTGCGCCTGCATCGCCTCGGCGGCAGCCTCGAAGTGTTCGACGTCGCGGCGCGAGTAATACAACGTGGTCAGTTCCAAGTGCAGGCCAATGTCATCCGGATGCTCAGCAAGCTGGTCGAGCAGCTCATCCTGATCAACGTCGTCCGCGGTCGGTACGCCCATTCCGGGCAATGCCGGTGGCGCACCAAAGCGATCAGCCAGCGACGCTGGTGATTTGCCAGCAACTTCCCCTGTCGGCTTGCGTCGACGGCCCAGCAGTGCCAGCAACAGCAGCAGTACGATCGCGCCACCGCCTACGATCCACGCCCAGGTCTGCATGTACCACGGTGTCATATCCACCTGCGGCTGGCTGACCAGCGTCGGCGCTTGCACTGACGCCACCGGTGCGGCCGCGAACTTGCCTGGCGTCGCGATAGCACCAGTCGCTGCAGCTGCCGGCTCCAGCGTCGTCGATGCCGTCGGTGTCGTGGCGGCAACCGCTGGTGTCACGGCGGTTGAGCCCGAGACGGTTGGAGCCGCAGCGCTGCTCGTCGCAGCCACGTCTCCGGCCGCTACCGCCACCGAGGCAGCCGTGGCGGCGCCGGTGGTCGCCACCGTCGGCGATGGCGTACTGGGAGCGGCAGCCTGTGCTGCGTCCTCGGCCTTGTGTGCCGCCGCCAGCTTGGCCTGCAGCCCGGCAATCTCGCTGTCCCGGAGCGCAAGCAAGTGTTCGTTCTTGCCGTTGATATCGGTCAGGTCCTTCACCCGGGTGTTCAAGTCAGCGGTTTGCTGCTGCATGCTGGCAAGGCTTTCCTTCGCGCGCAGCAAACTTTGCTTCAATGTTTCGACGGACTCGCCGCCCTGCTTGCCGGCGATGCCACCGGCGGCCGTTCCAGCAGGGGTGCCATTGTCCTTGGCCGGAACCAACGCGAGGCGGTCATTGGCCGTGGCAGCGGCGCGCGTCGGCGCACTGGAAGTCGACGCACGAGTCGCGCTATCGGCCACCGTCGCCGGGCTGACCGTCGTGTTCGCACGCCAATCGCCGTTCTGACGGCGCACCTCGGCAATCGCGGCAGCCACAGCCAGCGTCTGCGCTTCGTTCGCCGTGGGCACGCGCAGAACAGCGCCGGCCTTCAGGGCATTGATGTTGTCGCGGTAGAACGCATCGGGGTTGGCCTGCTTGAGCGCGAGCAACATCTGCGGGACCTCGACACCGGTGGGAGCGGTGCTGCGCGCAATGGAGGACAGCGTCTGCCCGCGCGTCACAGTCACCGAGTCGGGTTTTCCTGCCATCGGTGCAGCGGGAACCTTGGTCGAGTCACTGGTCGCCTGCCGCCCACGCGTATCCGTTGCGGCGGCCGCATCGGCTGGCTGTGCACGCATTGGTGCCGGCGCCCGTGCTGCGGCTAGGGGTTGCTGCGGCTGGACTGGCGCCGGCGCAGCCAGTGCGGGGGCACCGGGCGGATCGAGCAGGATCGCAAACTCGCGTACGCTCTTGCCCGAAGGCGTGTGCACCTCCACCAGCAGGTCAAGAAACGGGTCCTGCACGGCCGCCGCACTGGTGATGCGGATGACATGTTGACCGTTCGTTGTGTTGGCAACGCTGAAGTGCAACGGGATCGTCGTACGCCCGCCGATGATGCCGGCGCGGGCAAACGCATCCTCCGAGGCCAACTGCGCCGTCAGATGCTGCAACTCGGCAGGAGTGGCTGCGTGCACCGGGATTTCCGCCAGCAACGGCTGCCCCAGTGCCGACTTGACCTGGACTTGACCTAGATCCACCGCGAGGGCCTGCATACTGCCCAGCGCCAACGCAATCAGCAACGGCAACTTCAGCGAACGGTTCATCGTGTATCCCCCGAAACAATCATGACGCCATTCATGGCATTGCCGCGGCCGCGGCAACGACTTCAAACGAGTGGTCACTTTAGTTATATGCACGCCAATCAACAATAGCTGCGGCAAATACTTGCAACACATTGCTGCGACGGGTTCTCAGTTCGACGCCGTGCAACACTGCGCGTTGTGCGCCAACCGCAGCTCTTGGCACAACGTGTCGTCCGCCGGTCCTGGCGAACCCTTGTGCAGCGCCAGCGGGCGCTGTACAACGGAAATACGCTACCAGCAAGCGTGGCGTGGCACACCCGACCGCACAGCGCATCAGAGATAATCAGCCACCAGCAATTCAGCAATTTGTACCGCATTCAGGGCGGCGCCTTTGCGGATATTGTCCGAGACGATCCATAGATCCAACCCGCGCTCGTGCGAAATATCCTCACGGATACGCCCGACAAACACCTCGTCATGACCTGCCGCCTCACCCACCGGGGTCGGATAGCCGCCTGGCTTGCGCTCGTCCATCAACACCACGCCCGGTGCCGCCGCCAGCAGCTCGCGGGCATTTTCCACGCTGAGCTTGTCACGCGTCTCGATGTGCACGGCCTCGGCGTGGCCGTAAAACACGGGCACGCGCACAGCGGTCGGATTCACCTGAATCGACTCGTCTTCCAGAATCTTGCGCGTCTCCCACACCAGCTTCATTTCCTCCTTGGTGTAGCCATTGGGCAGGAAATCGTCAATCTGCGGGATGACATTGAAGGCGATTTGTGCCGGAAACTTCTTGCCCGGTTCCACCCCCTTGAAACTCAACAACGCGGCGGTCTGCTTGCCCAGTTCCTCCATGCCGGAGCGCCCCGCCCCAGAAACGGACTGATAGGTCGCCACGTTGATGCGCTCAATGCCCGCCGCGCGGTGGATCGGCGCCAGCGCCACCAGCATCTGCATGGTCGAGCAGTTCGGATTGGCGATGATGCCATGCGCGGTGTAATCAGCGATCGCGTGCGGGTTGACCTCGCTGATGACCAATGGGATATCGTCCTGGTAGCGAAACTCCGAGGTGTTGTCGATCACCACCGCGCCAGCTGCTGCGGCGCGCGGCGCATGCACACGACTGACAGCCCCACCGGCGGAAAAGAACGCGATGTCGACACCGGCAAAATCATAGGTGTCGAGCAACTGCACGATGATGTCACGACCGGCGAACTTGATCTTGCCACCAGCCGAGCGCTCGCTGGCCAACGCCACCAACTCACTGACCGGGAAGTCTCTCTCGGCCAGGATGCTCAGCACGGTTTCACCGACTGCACCCGTGGCACCGACCATGGCGACTTTGTAGCTGGTTTTCTTGCTCATTGAATGAATTACTTGCTCAGTGATGCGTTCGGATGCCGGCAGATGCCAACATCTGTGAAGAAACGGTCGTCTGTGGCCGTCCGGCATGCGTACTGTGGCCGCAAACCATCGGCACATTATCAACGGCCAGCGCCGTCATCGTACGCCTCGCCTCAGGGCGGGCACCGAAGCGTGCATCAAGGCGCGCAACGCTATCGGAACAAGTGGACCGCAGATCGCCTGCGGGCGATTTGCCGGTCATTACCTGGTCCTGAATCTCACTGCCCCGACTGCGCGGGAATGCGTGGTGTCACCACGCCGACATCGGCGCATTGCGCGCGATGGCGCAACGCGTGATCCATCAGCACCAGCGCCATCATGGCCTCGGCAATCGGTGTGGCGCGGATGCCGACACACGGATCGTGCCGCCCTTTGGTCACCACCTGCGTCGCTGCACCGGATAGATCCACGCTGCGGCCGGGGATCACGATACTGGACGTGGGCTTGAGCACGATGGAAGCTGTGATCTGCTGGCCGCTGCTGATGCCGCCCAGGATGCCGCCAGCGTGATTGGACGTAAAGCCGCCCATGGTCATTTCGTCGCGATGCTGGCTGCCACGCTGGCTGACCGCTGCGAAACCATCGCCAATCTCCACGCCCTTGACTGCGTTGATCGACATCAGTGCGCCGGCGAGATCCCCATCCAGCTTGCCGTACACCGGCTCGCCCCAGCCCGGCGGCACCCCATCAGCAACCACATTGACTCGCGCGCCCACCGAGTCTCCGGCCTTGCGCAGCGCATTGATGCACGACTCCAGCTCTGGCACCTGCGCTGCACATGGCCAGAAGAACGGATTGGCTTCCACCGCATTCCAGTCAAACGTATTCGGTGTGATATCACCCAGTTGCGCCAAGTACCCGCGCACCAGCACACCGTGACGCGCCGCCAGCCACTTCTTGGCGACCACCGCCGCCGCCACGCGCATGGTGGTTTCGCGCGCCGAGGCCCGTCCGCCGCCGCGTGGATCGCGAATGCCGTACTTCTGCCAATACGTGTAATCGGCGTGGCCAGGGCGAAACGTCTGCTCGATCGCGGCGTAATCATGGCTGCGCTGATTGGTATTGCGGATCAGCAATGCGATCGGCGTGCCGGTGGTCTGGCCCAGGTACACGCCGGAGAGTATCTCCACCTCGTCGGCCTCGTGCCGCTGCGAGGTGTAACGGCTGCGACCCGTTGACCGACGCAGCAGATCAGGCTGAAACTCCTCGGCACTGATCGGCAGCCCCGGCGGACAGCCGTCGATCACGCAGCCGATCGCCGGCCCGTGGCTTTCGCCAAAGGTGGTCACGGTGAAAAGCTTGCCGAACGAATTGCTGGACACGACTCATGCACGCCCGAACATCAGTGCCACAGCTTAACCCGAGCGCGCGCTGGCAGGTCAGTCGGATGCGGCAGCCTTCTGTGCCGCACGCCATTCGCTACCCAGCAAGGCAAACACGACGTCGTCAACCCATTCATCGTGCAACCACAAACTCTCGCGATGGTGCGCTTCCTGGCGCATGCCCAAGCCACGCAGCATGGCCATGCTGGCGAGATTGCGTGGATCAACTGAAGCGTGCACGCGATGACGATCCAACTGCCCGAATACGTGCGCAAGCAACATGCGTGCGGCCTCACTGGCATAACCGTGACGCTGCTGCGCCGGCGCAATCGTGATGCCGAATTCGACAGATTCCTCGCGCGCCGCTGGTACGTGAATGCCCAGATCGCCAATCAGCGGGCCATCAGCGTGCAAGCGGATGGCCCGCTGCACCCAGCAACCGAGCATGTCCGGTGTCAGCGCTTGCTGTGCGTCGATGAACTCACGCGCTTCCCTAATGGAAGCCGGACCCCAGCCCTGATAACGGGCAACAACCGGATCGGCACGATAGTGAAACAATGCTTCGGCATCGTCGGGACGCAGTGCGTCAACGACCAGGCGCGCGGTGGGCTTCAGCATGTGGAATGCTCCTGACAAGTTGCGGATCGCCCGCAACATTCGGCGAACATGTGGTCAACGTCGATCGATCGCAGACACTGTATCCGGCTAACGCCGTGCGGCAGCCACGGCATGTATGGTCTGCGCATGTGCCACCAGGTCGGCGCGCTCCAACGCGAACACACCCATCGCACCGACCTTGAACTCGATCCACACAAACGGTACCTGTGGCAGCAACGCTGCCAAGGCATGCTCACTCTCACCCACTTCGACGATCAGCAGGCCTTCATCGGTGAGGTGCTCGGCGGCCTCATCCAGCATACGCAAGCACAAGTCCAGACCATCTGCGCCCGAAGTGAGACCGAGCTTGGGCTCGTGTGCGTATTCGCCCGGCAGCGCCACATACTCGGTGTCGGTGACGTAAGGTGGGTTGGACACGATCAGGTCGTAACGCTGGCCGCGTACGCCAGCAAACAAGTCCGACTGGATCGCAGTGACGTGGGATGCAACGTGCTGGAAGGCAATGTTCTCGCGCGCCAGCGCCAGTGCATCGGCGCTGACATCGACAATATCCACCTGCCACTCGGGGTTGTATTCGGCAATGGCGATACCGATGCAGCCCGAGCCAGTGCACAGATCCAATATGCGCTCGACCGGACGCTCGTCCAGCCAGGGCGCGAAGCCCGACTCGATCAACTCGGCAATGGGTGAGCGCGGCACGAGCGCACGCGGATCGCTCTTGAACTTCAAACCGGCAAACCAGGTTTCGCCAACCAGATATGCCACCGGTACGCGTTCGCTGACCCGACGTTCGATCAACCCCAGCAACTGCACGCGCTCACTTTGCACCAGGGCCCCGGCACCGTATGCGGGGGGCAGGTCCGGCGGCAGGTGCAACGTGGCCAATACCAAATGCGTGGCCTCGTCGATCGGGTTGTCGTGACTATGGCCAAACGTCAGCTCTGCCGCCGCAAAGCGGCTGGCGGCATAACGAATGAAATCGATGATGGAGGCAAGCTCGGTCGTCACGGTTGATCCTGAGGCGCAAGGTCAATGGCAGGCCAGTATACGAGCCCGAGCAACTCGTGCCGGCGCGTTCCCTATACTGCGCCGATGGATTTCAAAGTTTTGCTGCAATATGCCCTGCCGCACCGCGCGCTGTCGCGGTTGGTCTACCAAGCCACGCGCTGGACATTTGCACCGTGGAAGAATTGGTTGATTGGCACGGTGGTGCGCAAGTACCACGTCAACATGACCGAGGCCACGCAACCCGACGCACTGGCCTATCAACACTTCAATGCGTTCTTTACGCGCAAGCTGCGCGCTGACGCACGCAAGATGGACGCCGATCCTGACGCGCTGCTCTCTCCGGCTGATGGCCGCATCAGTCAGGCGGGCACGATTGTCGACGGGCGCATCTTCCAGGCCAAAGGTCAGAAGTACACGGTCGCCGAATTGCTCGGCGGCGACCACGAAGCAGCTGCTGCCAGTTACCGCAACGGCAGCTTCATCACCGTGTATCTGTCCCCGCGCGATTACCACCGCGTACACATGCCGCTGACCGGAACGCTGCAAGAAACCGTACATGTCCCGGGGCGCATCTTCAGCGTGGCGCCGTTCGCGGTGGGCGCTATCCCGCGCCTGTTTGCGCGCAACGAGCGCCTGGTGTGCCACTTTGACGGCCCTCACGGCCCTTTTGTGGTGGTGATGGTCGGCGCGCTGCTGGTGTCATCGGTAGCCACCGTGTGGGATGGACTGGTGATCCCGCCTTACGCGTCAAGCATTCGGCGCAAGTCATTTGACCGGCGCAATGTCACGCTGGAGCGCTTCGCCGAAATGGCTCGTTTCAACATGGGCTCCACGGTGATCGTGCTGCTGCCGGCAGGCACGGGTACGCTGGATCCACTACAAACACAACAAGAAGTGTTTGTAGGACAACGACTTGGCCACGTTTGATAATAGATTTTCTAGTACCACGGAACTGTATCAACCCTTGCCAACTGACACAGAACGTCATTTTGTGACACTCTGCGCGCAATTGGGCGGCGGACTCCTGTAGGCTCAGCAAACCACCAGCAAGCCGTGAGCCGGTGCGACCTGATCCAGCGGAGGGGAAAACCATGAAATTGCTCATACCCGTCATCGTGATGTGGCGTGCGCGCCAACTCGGGCGCCAGTTCAATGCCATCGAGCGCAACGTTCGCGTCCTGTCCGAACGCAACCGCATGCAATTGAGCACGCTGACTCTGCGCGAGATCGGTCACGCCGCGCAAAACGACTTCCCGCATCTATATGGCACGGCGCCAGAATCGCGTTACCTGCCCTGGGGAAGTGGCACTGATACTGGTTATGCCCGTGCGGCATCGGCAAATACTGAAGTGTCCCTGCGTGGCATCGCGCTGTGGCTCGCCGTGGCGTATCACGAAACCAAGAACTCGCCGCACCCGGCCCTGCAGGCACAACACCGCCAATTGCTGCGTGTACTGCGCGAGTTGAAAGAGGCACAGCGCAGCGCGCACGTCAGCACCCGCCCGTTGGCAGCCGCTGTGGCTCAAGCTTCGTAGACCGGGCAGCTTCCGCCGTTTTCGCTGCATGTGCGATCGCACCAGGCGCAGCGTCGACCGGCATCATGCATGTGCCGCAGCAGGCGTGGTCCAAGCAGGCAAAGGCTGGCGGGCGGTGCCCGCGCTACGACAGCCTACAGCAACCGGCACGCGGCACCGCCACCCGCTGGAGTGTTCAGAACTTGCCGAGGAAATCGCGCTTGCCGATTTCCAGACCGCTGTGGCGCAACAACGCGTACGCCGTAGTCACATGAAACACAAACTGCGGCATGGCGTAGTGCAGCAAGTAGGCCTCGCCGCTGAGGCGACGCTCGTTCGGCGTACCCGGATGCAACACCACTTCGCGCGCACCGCTGCCATCGAACTGGCCCGCCGTCAGCGCGCCAACCGCACTCAGCGTGTGTGCGATCAATGCTCGCAGTTCGGGGAAGGTCTTTGCATCACCCTCGAACTTCGCCACCGGCGCACCCGACAACTGTGCGCTGACGCTGCGCGCGAACTCACAGGCAATCTGCACCTGCTTGGTAAGTGGAAACATGTCCGGAAACAGGCGCGATTGGGTGAGCGCCGCCGGATCGAGCTTCTTCTCGCCAGCATGCTTTTCGGCCTTGGCGAGGATGGCGTCGAGGCTGCCAAGCAATTGCTGAAATACGGGTACTGCGGCGGTGTACATGAATGTGCTCACGATGGTTTCCTTGATTTACGACGAAATAGCGCGTTGATTGTATGCCTGCGCGGGGCGCACGGGCGGCCAGGCGCCAGAAGCAACGCGTCTATACGCCTACGCCCCACCGCGGGTATGGCGTACCCGTGGCAACGGGGTGCAAATCAGTCCGCAGTAACCGGCAACGCGTCGTTGAAATCACGTCGCAGGCGCTGCCACTCCAATTTCAGCCAAGGCGTGAAGTGCCCGGGATGCGTCGACATCTCCGCATCCAGGTCGGCCGGGCTGACGAAGCGCCACGCGGCGACTTCATTGCTGTTGGCTTGCACCGGCGCGGCCGTCTGCCCGACATAGACCGAACACAGCTCATGCTCGGCACCCAGTCCTTGGTACTCCGCCTGATACTCAAACTTGAACAGGTAGCGCAGCTCACAGCGCATGCCCATCTCCTGCAGCAGGCGACGCTGCGTGGCCACATCCATGGTTTCATCGCGGCGCGGGTGGCTGCAGCAACTGTTGGCCCAGTATCCCGGCCACAGTCGCTTGCTCGGGCTGCGTTGCTGCAACAGCAAAGCACCCTCGGGGTTGAACACAAACAGCGAGAACGCGCGATGCAAGTCGCCCTGCCCGTCGTGACAAGCGCCCTTGCTGCCATAACCACGCACGCGATCCTCGGCATCGACAAGGATCAGCTCCTCGCCATCCGACGACACTGTGACGTGGGTCTGTTCGATCTCAGCCAAAAGCCACCTCCATTGCCTGATAGCCGGCGGCCTGCATGGCGCGAATCACGGATGCACCCCCATCCGGGCACAACGCGATCACCGAACCGCCACCGCCACCACCGGTGAGTTTGGCGCCAACAGCGCCGTTCTCGCGAGCGAGTTGCACCAGCTCCTCGATCTGCGAGCTGGACACCTGCAGTGCGTTCAACTGGCCCTGACAGATATTCATCAGCTCACCGAGTTGCGCCACGTCGTGCGCCTTCAGCGCGGCGACAGCGTGCAAAGTCAACGCGTCGATCTCGTCAAAAATGCGTTCGTACAACGTGCGATTGCGCTCCCACGCACTGCGCACGCGCGCGACCATGCGCGCAGTGAGACTCTCCGTGCCGCTCATGCCGATGACCAACGACAGCGGTTCGCGCAACGCAAGCGTTTCCACCTGGGGTGGCGTGCCGCGTTGATACAGCAACGGACGTCCATACGTCGCTACGGTATTGTCGATACCCGACGGCGTGCCATGCGCAATCTTCTCGCACTCAAAGGCGAGCTGGCAGATGGCCGCTTCACTCATGTTCAGTTTGCAATGGCTGTCCAGCGCACGGATGACCGCCACCGCCAGCGCTGCCGAGCCGCCCAAACCCATGGCTCGTGGCACACAGGGATAAGCCTCAATCTGTAGCGGCCGATCGGCAATCCCCAGCGTCTCCAGGATCATCGCCAGCGACTGCTGGAACGAACCGGGACTAGCCACGTCGCGCTGCAAGCGCTGCTCGATGCCCCAGCGCGGGATCATCAAGGTAACGCCTTCGCTGGCATCCTCAACGCGTGCACGAATGGCCAGCGGCACCGGCCCCGCAATGGCGTGGCGACCATAGACCACAGCATGCTCACCGAGCAAAATAACCTTGCCGTGCCCAGCCGAGAACTCTTCTTCGGTCACCTGCTTGCGCTTGCGTGTACTCGGCTTGGGCGTCGCCTGCTCACGCAACTCCGCCACGATCTCCTGGGCTTTCCAGATCTTGATCTCGCCATCGGCCAGCAATCGCCGGACCACGGCATCAAAGATCTCGGCGGTCGCACCCGCCGCAATGGCGACGCTGCGCGCGTGCAGACTCATATGTCCGTGTTGAATGCCTTCGGTCACCAGCGCGCGCAACGCGGAAAAATTCTGCGCCAGGCCAACGGCGCCCATGACTTCCGCCAACTCCCGCGCGCTGTGGATATTCAACAGATGATGGTTGAGCGCGACCGTCGGATTGGACTGCAGCGGGCCACCAACAATGCCGACCTTCATCGGCATTTCAATGCTGCCCACGAGATTGCCTCGCGCGTCCTTCGACCAACTGGTCAGCGCGGTGTAGTTCTTGCCGCGGGCCGCGTAGGCGTGCGCTGCGGCTTCCAGCGCACGCCAGTCGTTGCCGGTGGCCAGCGCCACAGCATCGACCCCATTCATCACACCCTTGTTGTGAGTTGCTGCACGATACGGGTCGACGATCGCCAGATCATTGGCGAGAATGATGCCATCACGTACCTCCGCGCCGTCACGACCCTTGGCTGCCAGCAACGCGGTCGGAATCACCGCCTTGGCCCACACCAGCGCGCGGTCTGTCAGGTTGGACAGGATGCGCAGAAACACGCGTCCGCCAGTAATCGATTCGACCAGCGAAGCCACGCCTTCGCACATCGAGTTGACCAGGTTCGCACCCATCGCGTCGCAAGTGTCAACCAGCAGATGCAGCACCACCATGTCGCTGCCGCCATCTGGCGCAGTGTGAATCACCACTTCAATATCCTGCGCACCACCGCCGCGCGACACCATCTTCGGGTGCAGACTGTTGGCGAGGTTGAGAATTTCATCTTTGTGCTGCAACAGCGCGATGCGCGCCTGACCTGAATGCGGCGCGTTCACCACTTGCACCTGACCAATCAGCACAGGCTTCGTGCTGCGCGTGGCAAATCCTCCAGCACTACGCACCAACTTGGCGGCCGAACTCAGCGCGGCGACGATGGACGGCTCCTCCACCACCAGCGGTATCACGTAATCCTTGCCGTTGATCAGAAAGTTCAGTCCCAGACCCACCGGCAGACCCATGACGCCGACGACGTTTTCGATCATCTTGTCGGCGAGGGCGACGCCCAGCGTATGCTCGCCGCTGAGCCAGGCGCGGTAGTCCTGGCGCGACAGCAGACCGCGCTCGTGCACCAACTGCACCCGCTCGCTCACCGACAACTTGTAGAAGCCCGGCATGCGCGCCGGATGATTCATGCGCGGTTTGTCCGGCGCTGACGGCTGATCCATGATTCCTCGGTTTTCCATTGCTTCAATTCACCTGCAAACCGTGCGGCTCAAGCTGCACATCGAGTACCTGCAGACCGGCTTGTTCGACCCGCTCACGAAACGCCTGCAGCCGCCCGGCATCGGCAGTCAGCGCAATACCAACATCACCACCGCCCGCACCACAGGTCTTGTAGGTGACGCCGCATCCCGCGGCGATGGCCGCGATCACTCGGTGTTCCGCGCTCACAATATCCAGGCCGCTGGCTACGCCTAGCCGTGCGAGGCCAGCCGCGTACGCCGCGACGGCTTCCAGCAGGGAGCCCACCGCGCCGGCGGTAAACGCTGCAGCCGCCGCATCTGCACACGCCGTCAGCTCACGCATCAGTGCCGTATAGCGCGCTGGCGCACGACTGCGCCACGCCGCGAGGTCGCCCAAGAATACTCCGGTGGACGCGGCCTTCCCTGACCAGACGCAGGAGAACAGCAGGCCCTCCGGCCAGCGCGTGGGCAGAATCTTCGGCTGTTCAGCGCTCAATTGATACACGATGGCACCGCCGGTCAAGCTCGCCGCGATATCCAGGCCACTGCCACGCCCGCCTTGCATGCGGCGATGGGTGGCGATCAAACCCACAGCAGACAGCGCACCGCGCCCGGCGCAAGCGTGCGCCGCACCGGCCAAGGCTACGGTCAACGCGGCACTGGACCCCAACCCGAGCTTGCTGTGCGCACTCGCGGCGGAAAAGAACGTGCGTGTATCCAGCGTGGTGTGAAACCCGGGAAGTGCACCATCGACAACCATGGCCTCGATCACCGCCGTGACCAGGGCAAGGCGTTCGACGTCGACGGCATCGATGCCACTCCAATGCAGGTGCTTCTGGCCATCCAGACGTCCAACCGCACCACGAATATGTTGATCAGGCGCATCAATGACATACGTGTCGTCACCATGCGCACACATGGTTACGCGGGCCCGCCGGTCCAGCGCCAGCACAATCGCCGGCGCACCCTCGAGGACGGCATACTCACCGGCCAACACCAACTTGCCTGGTGCGCTGGCAACGATGCTCATCGTCCAGCCTCCACGTTGTCCAACAACCGTGCACCTGGCCCCAAGGCGCTCGTCAGCACGCTTTCGACACCCGCCACGGCGCCTAGCGCGGCGGCGACACGCGAAGCGGCGGAAGGCAGGCATACCGCCTTGAGTTGCGGCCCGGCATCTATCGTGAAAAACACCGGCACGCCGTCGCGCTCACGCAATGCACGAACCACGTTCAGACATTCCACCGTCGCACCATTCCAGTACACCAGCGCCGGGCGGCTGGCGAGCATCACCGCGTGCATCTTCATGCAACTGTGTTCACTCACCGTGGCCAGCTCGGCAAAATCGCGCTGCTCGAGCGCATGCCGTGCGCTGGCCAGATCAGCGTCGGCCCCAGCCAGCCATGCTGCATGGAATGGGGAAGTACGCCGACTGCATTCCATACCGGTCGTCGACCCGACGCTCTTGGCGCGCGTCGAAGTGATGGCCACGACGACGCACAACGGCCACTGCGCAGCGGTGAGCAGTGGCGACGCAAAGGCATCTTCGCCATCGGCACGCTCACCCGCGGCCATACCCACAAAACCGCCAAAGATCGAACGCGCCGCCGAACCCGACCCACGGCGCGCCAGGATCGACAGTTCACGCGGGTCCAACGCCAGTCCGAGTGCCGCACTGCCCGCCAGCACCAAAGCAGCAAAACCGGATGCGGACGACGCCAACCCCGCGCCGGTCGGAAAATCGTTGCGGGTTCCCACCCGTGCATGCAGGGCAATGCCGGCACGCGCACGCAACAGGTCCAGACAATCGCTGACCCGGACCAATGCAGCCGGGTCTTGCACGCCATCCAGCAGCAACTCGTCATGCGCCAGCGTCGAGTCAAACTCAACCCGCGTGCACGTCCTCAGCGCGTCCAGGGTGATCGACAACGAGCCGCTGGCCGGCAAATTCAACGCACTGTCGCGCTTGCCCCAATACTTGACCAGCGCGATGTTCGGCTGCGCCTGCGCCTGCGCCATCAACGCCACCGCGCGACCTGCACGCCGACGCAACCACCACGAACGCTACAAATATGCATGCCCTGCTTCCAGACGCCGCACATGGCGACGGACAAGACGAAAACGCCAGTGCAACACTGGCAAACGCGCATTGTAGCGTTGACTGCAGCAGCAGCCGTGCATGCGGTGCTCAGGGGAACCGCCATACGCACCGCTTGACGGTCTGCCGCCGCGCGCTTAGCCTAGTAATCTTTACATCGCGATGGAGAGATTGCAATGGATCTGGCGACCGCTTCCGGCGTCTTGCGCCTACTCGCCGACCCGACCCGGGTGCGTCTGCTCGCATTGCTTGAACGCGAAGAGCTTACCGTGGCCGAATTGGCTGCGGTGCTGCATCTGGCGCAACCGCGCGTGTCGACCCACCTCGCCAAGTTGAAAGAAGCCGGCTTGGTCCGCGACCGCCGCTCCGGCGTTTCCGCATATTACCGTGCCAACAATGAGGGTGACGCGGCGCAACATACACTGCTGGCATCACTGCGTGAGGCCATTGACGACGCACTGCTGCACGAAGATGCCGCCCGCGTTCCCCACGTGTTGGCGGAACGCGCGCGTGGTGAAGGTTGGGCCGACACGGTGGCCGGCGACATGGAGCGTCACTACTCGCCAGGCCGCACGTGGGAGACACTCGCGCGCGCCCTGCTGCAATTGCTGGACACCGGCGACGTACTGGACATTGCCTCCGGCGACGGCGTTACGGCCGAATTGCTGGCGCCACATGCCCATTCGATTGTGTGCGTGGACTCCAGCGAGCGCGTCGTCGAGGCCGCGGGCAAGCGCTTGCATGCATTCACCAATGTGCAGGTGCGCCACGGCGACATGCACGCGTTGGACCTTGGCAAGCAGCGTTTCGACCTGGTGCTGATGCTGCATGCGCTGACCTACGCGGAGCATCCAGCCAAGGCCGTGGCCGAGGCCGCGCGCGTGTTGCGCTCCGGCGGACGACTGCTGGCAGTAACACTTGGCAAGCACGATCACCGCGCCGTGGTGGAGCCCTTCGATCACCGCAATCTGGGCTTCCGCAGCGAACAGCTCGCTGGCTTTGCCAACGCCGCCGGACTGAATGTGATCCATTGCACCCGCCTCAGCCGTGAACGCAAGGCACCACACTTTGAAGTGATCAGCCTGCTCGCACGCAAACCGTGAGCGCGGCTGCCGTATCGCGCACGGTGAGCGGCGCGACCCCGCGCGCACGTACACCAGCAACTCCCCAACTTTGCCGCACCAGATCACCAGCGAGAACTGCCCCATGAGCACTCTGCCTTGGTTACACCCGGATCGTGTCTCGTTGCTTGAGCACGCGCTGAGTCAACGCATCCTGATCATCGACGGTGCCATGGGCACCATGCTGCAAGCCGAAGCACTGGATGAGGCTGGCTTTCGTGGCGAACGCTTTGCGCACGGGGTCGATAGCCACCCCACTGCCCACAACGTGTCGGATCCCGCCACAGCCTACGATCTGAAAGGCGACAACGATCTGCTCAGTCTGACCCAGCCCGCCATCATCCGCGGCGTGCACGACGCCTATCTGGAAGTCGGCGCGGATCTGGTGGAAACCAACACGTTCAATTCCACCCGCATCAGCCAAGCGGATTATCACCTGCAACATCTGGCAGCCGAGTTGAACCACGAAGGCGCGCGCATCGCCCGCGAGGCATGCACCGCGATGACGGCAAAAACGCCCGAGCAACCACGCTTCGTGATCGGCGTACTCGGGCCAACCAGCCGGACCGCGTCGCTCTCCCCGGACGTCAACGACCCCGGCTTCCGCAACGTCACGTTTCAGGAGCTGGTCGACAACTACACGGAAGCGGCCAGTGGCTTGATCGACGGCGGTGCCGACGTGCTGATGGTGGAAACGATCTTCGACACGCTCAACGCCAAGGCCGCACTGTTTGCGCTGGCGGAACTGTTCCGCCAGCGCGGCGCGCGGGTGCCGATCATGGTCTCCGGCACCATCACCGACCGTTCCGGACGGACCTTGTCCGGCCAGACGCCGGAAGCGTTCTACTACTCGGTGCGGCACGCTCGGCCGCTGTCTGTGGGTTTCAACTGTGCGCTCGGTGCGGATGAATTGCGCCCGCACATCCAGACGCTTGCCGACGTTGCGGAAATGCGCGTCAGCACGCACCCGAACGCCGGTCTGCCGAACGCGTTCGCCGAGTACGACGAAACACCCGAACACATGGCCAGTGTCATCGGCAGCTTTGCCCGCGACGGCCTGCTCAATCTGGTTGGCGGCTGTTGCGGCACCACGCCCGCCCACATCAAGGCAATTGCAGACGCGGTACGCGATTGCGCGCCGCGCGCGTTGCCCGCCAGCGTGGAGAAGGTGGCATGAAGCCGGAAATCGCGCTGGCGAAAAGCCCTCTCCCCCGAGCGCAGCCTGGGGGAGAGGGTTGGGTGAGGGGGCGCTCTGGCTCGGCCGCCCATCTCACAGCCAGAAGCAACCCCCTCACCCCAGCCCTCTCCCCCGGCAGAGCCTGGGGAGAGGGAGTCAGCACGTCGCGTGAAATCGTGCCGTCGAAAAGCCCTGTCCTCCAAGCGCAGCTTCGGGCAGATGGAGTCAACCACACCGGACACCCCCGCTGATGACCAAGCCCCGTTACTCCCGCCTGTCCGGATTGGAACCGTTGGTGATCACGCCGGAGTTGCTGTTCATCAATATCGGCGAGCGCACCAATGTCACCGGCTCGGCGCAGTTCAAGAAGCTGATCAAGGAAGAGCGCTACGCCGACGCGGTGGAAGTCGCCCGCCAGCAAGTGGCCAACGGCGCGCAGATCATCGACATCAACATGTCGCCTCCGAGCCGGACATCGCACGCGTCCCGTTCATGATCGACTCGTCGAAATGGAGCGTGATCGAATGCGGCCTGCGCTGCCTGCAGGGCAAGGGCATCGTCAACTCGATCTCGATGAAAGAAGGCGAGGCGCAGTTTCTGGAGCAGGCGCGCAAGGTGCAGCAATACGGCGCCGCTGCCGTCGTGATGGCGTTTGACGAACAGGGCCAGGCCGGCACGGTGGAACGCAAAGTGTCGATCTGCGCGCGCGCCTACGACTTGCTGACACGCGAGCTCGACTTCCGTCCCGAGGACATTATTTTCGACCCCAACATTTTCGCCATCGCCACCGGCATCGAGGAGCACAACAACTACGCCGTGGCGTTCATCGAGGCCACACGCGAAATCAAGCGTCGCTTCCCCGCATGCCATATTTCCGGCGGCGTCTCCAACGTTTCGTTTTCGTTTCGCGGCAACAACACGGTACGCGAGGCGATCCATGCCGTGTTCCTGTACCACGCGATCCAGGCGGGCATGGACATGGGCATCGTCAACGCCGGCGCACTGACGATCTACGACACGATTCCCGACGAATTGCGCGAACGCGTCGAGGACGTGGTGTTGAATCGGCGCGAAGACGCCACCGAACGCCTGCTGGACATCGCTGCCAAATACCACAGGGGCAAGAGCGAAGCGGTGGTGGAAACCCTCGCATGGCGCGAGAAACCTGTTCGTGAGCGGATCAGCCATGCGCTGGTGCACGGCATCGACCAGTTTGTGGTGGCCGACACCGAAGAAGCCCGTCAGCTTTCGGCACGTCCCCTGGATGTCATCGAAGGCCCGTTGATGGACGGGATGAACGTGGTCGGCGACCTGTTCGGAGCTGGCAAGATGTTCCTGCCGCAAGTGGTGAAGTCTGCCCGGGTGATGAAAAAGGCCGTCGCCCACTTGTTGCCGTTTATCGAGGCAGAAAAACTGCGCACCGGCGATACCGCCAAGAACAACGGCAAGATCGTCATGGCCACGGTCAAGGGCGACGTGCATGACATCGGCAAGAACATCGTCGCTGTCGTGCTCCGTTGCAACAATTTCGAGGTCATTGATCTGGGCGTGATGGTGCCGGCCCAGAAGATCCTGGCAACTGCCATTGCCGAACACGCCGACATGATCGGCTTGTCCGGCCTGATCACGCCGTCGCTTGAGGAAATGGGTCAGGTCGCGCGCGAAATGCAGCGCCAGAACTTCCATATCCCGTTGCTCATCGGTGGCGCGACTACTTCACGTGCTCACACGGCATTGAAAATCGAGCCGTACTACACGGCCGGCACGCCGTCGGCGTAGCCCAGTCCCTGGTCAGCAAGGACCTGGTGAAGGATTTTCTGGAGAAGGTGCGCCTGGAATACGTCGACGTCCGCGAGCGCCATCGCCACCGGGGCCCGGGCAAGAAGCTGGTCTCATTGACACACGCGCGCACGCGGCGTTTCAGTTGTGATTGGGCTGCGTACGAGCCACCACAGCCGAACCAGCCAGGCGTCACCGTGTTTAACAACTATGACCTGGCCACGATCCGTCGCTACATTGACTGGACGCCGTTCTTCCAGGCGTGGGAGTTGTCCGGTCACTATCCGGCGATCCTGACCGACGAAGTCGTGGGCACGCAGGCCAGCGAGCTGTTTCGCGATGCCCAAGCCATGATGGACAAGATCGTCGCCGAGAAGTGGCTGACCGCGCGTGCCGTGATCGGACTGTGGCCGGCAGCGAGTATCGGCGACGACGTGGAGGTATATACCGACACCACTCGCCGTACACCACTCGCCACTTTGCACAGTCTGCGCCAGCAAGCCGACAAGCCACCCGAGCGGCCCAACCTCTGCCTGGCCGATTACATCGCTCCTGAAGAGTTCAACAAGCCCGACTGGATCGGCGGTTTTGCGGTCACTGCGGGGCTTGGCATCGAGGAGCATCTGGCGCGCTTCCAGGCTGATTACGACGACTACTCCAGCATCATCCTCAAAGCCCTGGCCGATCGTCTCGCCGAAGCCTTTGCCGAACACATGCATGAACGCGTGCGCAAGGAGTTCTGGGGCTTTGTACCGGATGAAGCGCTCGGCAACAACGAACTCATCGCCGAAAAGTATCGCGGTATCCGTCCTGCACCTGGCTATCCGGCCTGTCCCGAGCACACCGAAAAAGCCACCTTGTTTGAACTGCTGGACGTCACTAGAAACACCGGTATCGAACTCACTGAAGGCTTCTCGATGTACCCCGCTGCGGCGGTATCGGGTTGGTACTACTCACACCCGGAAAGCCAGTACTTCGTGGTCGGACGGCTGGACAAGGAACAGATCAGCGATTACGCCAAACGCAAGGGCTGGACCGTGGCCGAAGCGGAACGCTGGCTTGGCGCCAATCTGGATTACGAGCCGGAGTAGATCCGGCGCACGTAGTGAATCCAGACCGCGTCGCGCTCGACCGCCGAGCGCGCATCGGGCGTACGGGCAAGGCTGCTGGTCCGTCCGCCAAAAGCTGACCCGCCGCCAGCACCGGCGTATACGCAAGGCGGACACCGCTCGCCGGCTTTGCGCCCCACCGACGTCCGCGCCAACCCGCCGTGTTCAACCCCTATGCAGCAATTGGCGACTGCCCGCGGCGCTGGCGCGCGCGCCGACACGCTCGAACCACGGCCCGATGCGCGGCAGCGTGCGGTCAAACGGCTGGTTCACTGCGACGGCAAAGTCCAGCCACACATACAGCCAGATATCGGCTGCGCTGAAACGCTCGCCACACAGGAAAGGACCAGCACCCAACATCCCGTCCAACCATCGCAACCGATCCTGCGCGACCCACTTCAGCCCGCCCGCCGCCTCCGGCAATACCGGGATGCGCGACTCGAATCGTGCCAGGCCTTCAGCATAGTGATACGCGTTGTGGATGAACTCGGTGACATTGAGCTCCACCCGGCGCCACCACTGCCGGGTCTGTGCGCGTTGCTCGGGCGTGCTGCCGATCAGGGCCGGCAGCGGATGCAACTCCTCAAGATATTCAGCGATCGCAACCGCCTCGCTCAACGTGCTGCCGTCATCGCAACGCAGCGCCGGCGTCTGCCCGGCGGCGTTGACCGCGAGGACCGCCGGGAGCCGGTTTTCGCCAGCAAACACATCCACGCGCACTGCCGGCAGCAGCAACTGCTTTTCCAGCAGAAACATGCGCAGGCAGCGCGGAGCAGGACTCTTTGCGTCATACAGCAACATCACCAAACCTCCTGCGGCACGCGCTCAGATCCAGGATACGCTCGTCCACCGCGGCTTCACCGGCATGACGGCGCAGCCCGTCCGTCCTCGTTCTCACAGCAACAACGCAAGCGGCAGCAGTACTCCGGCGAGCACGAGCATATTGAGCAGATATGGCCGATGGCTCAGGCGGTACGCAATGATCAAGCCGCTGAGCACGGAGATCAACAAGCTTACCGAGATCACCGCAAAAAATATCTTCAGCGCCAGCAACCATCCCGGCGCTCGAACGGCCGGTGTCGTAGCTTCCATGCTCGCCGTATGCGGGGTAATCGCGACGACCGGTTGCATCATCCCCGCAGCGCTCGACGCGCCCTCCGCCGGCAGGCGTGCGCCGCCGGCCACCAGCGGGCGAGCGCGCCGGACCGGCACCTCGAGCGTTGCTTTCTTGTGCAAATGGGCTGCGCTCGCCAGCCATGCCGGCGGCGCGTAGCTGCTGCCGCGCGTCGTCTCGTGCAGGCTGAACGTCTGCAGCCCTCCGGTGAATGCAAAGAACAGCAATGCCGGCGCTGCGAACACACCCAGATACACATGCAACGTCCGCAGAAACTTCAGCACCCCACGCGTCAGCGCCATGCCGGACAACCTCAACCTGAGAATGGGTGACTGTATCGTGTCGGCTGAACGCCGCCAACGCTTTGTCGCCACGCGGATAGTGCCGCGTCGGCTCGTCCCTGACGTGACGCGAACGTCACATGCCGGCGCGCAAGCCCGAGCAACCGCTGCGGCCTCTGCTGTCGCCTGTCCACAGTCGGCTGCTGCTCCACGGCCGAGAGGGCTCACCGGTGCGGGTTTGGGCGATCCACATCGGCACAAATGCGGGACGCAGCGGCCATGTGGCTAAACGCCGCGCATCCCCGCCGCAATGGCGACCGGAGTGGCTACCCCACGGCGCTTTGCGCGCGGCATACGCGACGCCGCTGATACCTGGTACCAAACAGCGCTACGATGCGATGGCGAGAATACGCACGCGCATTAGGCGCATGCGTCCGCGATTTTCACTGCGGCCCGCTCGGCAAGGCCGCTGGCCCGCTTCATCTCACGGATGGCTGATGCATTGAAGCCCGACCCACTCAAGAACGTGCTGGACCTTCTCCTCGACGCCATCTGTGTCGTCGACGCGCACGACCGGTTCGTCTTTGTCAGCGCCGCATTCGAGCACATCTTCGGTTACACGCCGGAGGAGGTCGTGGGCACCCGGATGATTGACCTGGTATTTCCCGAGGATCGCGCCAAAACCCTGGCCGTCGTCGCGCAGGTGATGCGCAACCAACCGCAACCGCACTTCGAGAATCGATACGTGCGCAAGGATGGTCGCGTCATCTACATCATGTGGTCGGTGCGCTGGTCCGAGGCGGATCAGGTGCGCATCGCCGTTGCGCGTGACGTCACCGATCTGAAACACGCCCAATCCATGCAGTCGGCGCTGCACGCCATCGCCGAGGCGGCGCACTCGGCCGCGGATTTGTTGGCGTTGTTTCAGCGCATCCACGCCATTATCGGTGATCTGCTTCCCGCACGAAATTTCTTCGTTGCGCTGTATGACGCCAAGCGCGACGAACTGAGCTTCCCGTACTTTGTGGATGACTACGACACGCCACCAGCACCACGCAAACTGGACTCGGGGACTTTCACCGCAGCAGTAATACGCAGCGGCCAGCCGCTGTTGTTCCGACGCGGCGCGCGTACCCTGCCCAGCGGCGTCGGCGGCCATGGCACCGGGCATGTCTCGGTAGATTGGATCGGCGTACCCCTCACTACGCAAACCGGCACAATCGGCGCGCTGGTCGTGCAGAGCTACACCGTTGGCGTGCGTTATGGTGAAAAGGAAAAGATGCTCCTGCAGTTTGTCTCCACCCAGGTGGCCACTGCGATCGAACGCAAGCGGGCGGACGCATGGCTGCAGTACCTCGCCCGCCACGACCAACTGACCGACCTGGCCAATCGCGATCTGTTTCACAGCCGTCTGGAAGCCGCCCTGGACTCCATTGATGCCGCGCACACGCATCTCGCCGCGCTGTTCATTGATCTGGACGAATTCAAGGAGGTGAACGACAACTACGGCCATGACATCGGTGACCTGCTGCTGCAGGAAGTGGCCAATCGCATCACCCGCTGCGTGCGTGAATCGGACCTCGCAGCGCGTCTCGGTGGTGATGAGTTTGCAGTCCTTCTCAACGGCATCAACCACATCAGTCACGCACTGGGGATCGCCGAAGGTATTCGCGCGGCACTCAGCCAGCCGTTTGAGCTGGCCGGCAACCACCTACAAATCTCCACCAGCATCGGTGTGGCGCTGTATCCGCAGCACGGTAGCGAATGCAAAATGTTGATGCGCCGCGCCGACGCTGCCATGTATTGCGTCAAGCGCTTGGGCGGCAACCGCGTGAGCGTGGCCG
>CAJDTO010000034.1_pt1 | contig 26288 bp, 21 predicted proteins | sample 7389821 | NCBI WGS metagenome assembly CAJDTO01 (sample SAMEA7055651, study PRJEB34461) | soil metagenome | biome: terrestrial ecosystem; feature: Peninsula; material: soil | place: Antarctica | collected 2016
TCTGAACTGGCCGCGTCCAGACCCAGCAGGATGTCCGTGCCCACTTTGTAACCTGTCTTGTGGATCGCCTCAAGGATGGTGTCGACCGCCTCGACGTTGGACCGCAGGTTGGGCGCAAAGCCTCCTTCGTCACCCACTGACGTGCTCATGCCGCGCGCATGCAGCACAGCCTTCAAGGCCTGGAAAATCTCCGCGCCGGCACGCAACGCCTCGGCGAAGGTCGGCAGGCCGACCGGCAAGATCATGAACTCCTGCACGTCGATGTTGTTGTCCGCGTGGACACCGCCGTTGATGATGTTCATCATCGGCACCGGAAGCGCACCGGGTTTGCCAGCAGACAGATACGACCACAGTGGCTCATTTCGCGCGTTGGCAACGGCGCGAGCGGCGGCTAGCGATACCCCCAGCAATGCGTTCGCGCCAAGGTGACTCTTGTTCGCCGTGCCATCCAGCGCGATCAACTTCGCGTCCAGACCTGGCTGGTCCGCCGCGTCGGAATGTTTCAGCGCATCGGCGATCGGGCCGTTGACGTTTGCCACGGCATTTTTTACCCCCTTCCCACCGTAGCGCGACTTGTCACCGTCGCGCAGTTCGACCGCCTCACGTGAGCCAGTGGAGGCACCGCTCGGCACCGCGGCGCGGCCGAAGCCGCCGCCAGCGAGAGTGACCTCAGCCTCCAATGTCGGGTTGCCGCGCGAGTCGAGAATTTCACGAGCGTGGATACGGGTGATCTGGGTCGTCATGTCAATCCGCCTGCTGTAGTTGGGTGTTCGCGGTAGGAGCCCGCTGGCGTGCTCCCGCTCCACGCTTTTATCGTGCATCAGACCAAAGGCATCGCGCGCAAGCGGCGCTTCTACGGCAGCAAACCTTGTTCGAGGAAGCCGTGACGCTTGGTCACTGCGTCCAGTTCCAGCAGGGTCTCAAGCAGTGCCTCCATTTTACCCAACGGCCACGAGTTGGGGCCGTCGCTGAGCGCCGCGTCCGGGTTCGGGTGCGTTTCCGCAAACAACCCGGCCACACCAACAGCCACGGCAGCGCGCGCCAGCACTGGCACAAATTCGCGCTGACCGCCTGAGCTGGTGCCCTGCCCCCCCGGCAACTGCACGGAATGCGTGGCGTCAAATACTACCGGACAACCAGTTTCGCGCATCACACTGAGCGAGCGCATGTCGGAGACCAAATTGTTGTAACCGAAACTGGCACCGCGCGGTCTGTCGGCACAGAAACGCCGGCGTCTGCAGCACATCGACCACCGCAGCCACTTCGTCCATCGGCGTGTACTCGTGGACGTCGGTCAGCAATGGCACACCAATCTGTCGCTTCACTTCGGACAGAATACGCAGACCTTCCTCCAGCCCGGGCCCGCGAAAGCTCTCGCCCGAAGAACGATTCGCCTTGTCGAAACTGGACTTGAAGATGAAATGCATGCCGAGGCGATCGGTGATCTCCTTCAGCGTGCCAGCAGTGTCGATTTGCAGTTGCTCCGATTCGACCACGCATGGTCCGGCAATCAGGAACAATGGGTGATCCAGACCCACTTCGAAACTGCAAAGCTTCATGGCTGCACCGCGCCGGCAAGAGTGCGCGACGGCGTCATACTGTCGCCTGCATGCTGGCGAGTGCTGGCGCTTGGCGCACGGCCTGATACTCACGCGCCGCACGCACGAAGCCGCTGAACAACGGATGGCCGTCGCGCGGGGTAGAGGTGAACTCCGGATGCGCCTGACAGGCGAGGAACCACGGATGCTGCTGCCGTGGCAGCTCGATCATCTCTACCAGCAGATCGTCCATCGACTTGCCGGAAATGACCAAACCCAAGTCCTCGAATGCCTGGCGATAGCGATTGTTGAATTCGTAGCGATGCCGATGGCGCTCGCGAATCACATCCTGACCATACAGCTCGCGCGCCAGGGTGCCTGCTTTCAACCGGCACTCCTGCGAGCCAAGGCGCATGGTGCCGCCGAGGTCCGAGCCGTCACTGCGCTGCTCGATTTCGCCCGTTGCCGTCGTCCATTCGGTGATCAGCGCAATCACCGGGTTGGGCGTATTGCGCTCGTTTTCGGTGGAATTGGCATCGGTCAGGCCGGCGATATTGCGCGCAAAGTCGACGACCGCCGCATGCATGCCATAACAGATACCGAAATACGGTACGCCATGTTCCCTTGCGTAGCCGGCGGCCAGCACCTTGCCCTCGAAACCGCGCTGGCCGAAACCGCCGGGCACCAGGATGGCGTCAACATGGGCCAGAACTTTTGCCGCACCGGCTGACTCGATCTGCTCGGAATCGACCCAGTCCAGATTGATTCGCGTGGACTGGGCGATGCCACCGTGGCGCAGCGCCTCACCGAGCGATTTGTACGCGTCCTTGTGCTCGACATACTTGCCGACGATGGCGATGGTGACCTCACCCTTGGGGTGCTCCATTGCATCCACCGTGCGCTGCCAGCTGGACAAGTCTGCCGGCTTCGCGTCCAGACCCAGTTGCTTGACGACGATGTCATCGAGCCCCTGCTCATGCAGCCACAGCGGTTGCTTGTAGATGATGTCCACATCCGCCGCACTGATCACGGCGTTTTCCGGCACGTTGGTGAACAGCGCGATCTTGCGCCGCTCCATCTCCGGCAACGGCTCTTCGCAACGGCACAGCAGAATGTCCGGCTGGATACCGATCGAACGCAGTTCCTTCACCGAGTGCTGGGTCGGCTTGGTCTTGATCTCACCAGCCGCCTTGATGTACGGCACCAGCGTGAGGTGCATGAACAGCACTTTCTGCGCGCCATGCTCGATACGCAACTGGCGAATGGCCTCCAGAAACGGCTGCGACTCGATGTCACCCACCGTGCCGCCAATCTCCACCAGACCCACGTCAAAACCGCGCGTGGCTTCATGGATGCAATGCTTGATCTCGTCGGTGATGTGCGGAATGACCTGCACGGTGGCGCCCAGATAGTCGCCGCGACGCTCCTTGCGGATCACGCTTTCGTAGATCTTGCCGGTGGTAATGGAGTTCTTGCCGCTCAGGCGCGTACGCACGAAGCGCTCGTAGTGACCAAGATCGAGGTCGGTCTCGGCGCCATCGTCGGTGACGTAGACCTCTCCATGCTGGAACGGACTCATCGTGCCCGGATCAACGTTGATGTACGGGTCGAGCTTCATCATGGTGACGGAGAGCCCGCGCGCTTCGAGGATAGCCGCGAGCGATGCCGACGCGATGCCCTTGCCGAGCGAGGACACTACGCCGCCAGTGACGAAAATCAGGGGTGTCATGAAAATCAGCCGTGCTGGAAATACGCATTTTAGCGGCAGATTCCATTCCCTGCTCGTTACTGCAGACAATTCATGTATTTCGTACCCTCAGCGGCGTCGCTCGCGCAGCTCACAACGGCCGACACAACGGCATCTGCGCACGCTGTAGCGACACGACTCCAGCCAGCGCAGGCCTGTGCCTCTGCTAGCATTCCGGCATGAACTCAACCATCCCCGCACGCCTCACCGCGCTACGCGTCGCCATGCAACAACACGGTGTGAGCGCCGTACTGATTCCCAGCGCCGACCCGCATCTTTCCGAGTATCTGCCAGCTCATTGGCAAGCCCGCACTTGGCTGTCCGGGTTCGATGGCTCCGCTGGTACGCTGATCGTCACCCCAACCGATGCGGGCTTGTGGACCGATTCACGCTACTTCGCCCAGGCTGAGCGCCAGTTGGCCGGCAGCGGCATCACGTTGATGAAACTGCGCGTTCCGCACGCGCCCGAGCACCTGACCTGGCTGCAACAACACCTGGGCTCCGGCGACGTGCTCGCGGTGGCCGGCGACAGCCTGGCATTGGCGACGCATCAGCGCATGCAACATGATCTGGCCAAACACGGCGTCAAGTTGCGCATCGACCTCGACCTGCCGGGTCTGATCTGGAGCGATCGGCCGCCACTGCCGCAAGCACCCGTGATCGTCCACGACCCTGCGTACGTCGACACTTCACGAGCCGACAAGCTGGCGCGTGTACGCCGTGCCATGCATGTGCACGGCGCCACGCAGCATCTGCTGTCCAGTCTGGACGATATTGCGTGGCTGCTGAACTTGCGCGGCAGTGATGTGGAATGCAATCCCGTATTCCTCGCGCATCTGCTGCTCGACGCCGATCAGCACGCGACGCTGTTCGTCGACCATGGGAAGCTCAGCGACGCGTTGGTCGCGGCGCTGGCAGCCGATCGCGTGGAAGTGGCTGACTACGCGTCGATCAGCCCGGCATTGCGCGCACTGGGGCCGACAGAGGTACTGCTGCTGGACAGCGCGCATGTCGCCAGTGCCATAGCTGCAGCGATCCCTGCCAGCGTCAGGTACATCGACGAAGCCAACCCGAGCACTGCCTTCAAGGCGATCAAGACCACGGTGGAGCTTGACCACATTCGTGACGTGATGCGCCACGATGGCGCCGCGCTGGTGCGCGCATTCCGGCGTCTCGAACAGCGTCTGGCCGCTGGCGTAGGCACCACCGAACTGGATGTCGACACGCTGCTGCACGAGGAACGCTCGGCACAGCCGGGCTGGGTCGGCGAAAGCTTTGCCACCATCGCTGGTTATCGTGCCAACGCGGCCATGCCACACTACTGTGCCACGCCCGAACAACATCAGACGCTGCACGCCAGCGATCTGTTGCTCATCGATTCCGGTGGCCAGTACCTCGGCGGCACCACCGACATCACCCGCGTGCTGGCGCTGGGAGCCACAACGCCCGAGCAGCGGCGTGATTGCACGCTGGTGCTCAAGGGCATGATCGCGTTGTCACGAGCACGCTTTCCGCAAGGTGCGAGCGGTCCGCAACTGGATGCACTGGCGCGCGCGCCGCTATGGGCCTGCGGTCTGGATTACGGCCACGGCACCGGTCACGGCGTGGGCTATTTTCTCAATGTGCATGAAGGCCCACACGGCATCCGCCCGCCAGTGGAGGGTGGCGCTCTGGTGCCGTTGCGGGCTGGCATGATCACGTCCATTGAGCCGGGCGTATACAAGCCTGGGCGGCACGGCATCCGCCACGAAAACCTGGCGGTCGTCGTGGCCGCCGAGCGCACGGAATTCGGCGAATTTCTCGCCTTTGAGACGCTGACACTGTGTCCGTTCGATCGCCGCACACTGGAAATCGGGCTGCTCAGTCTGGATGACCGCGCATGGCTGGATGACTACCACGCACTGGTGCGCACGGCGCTCAGCCCGCTGCTGGAGGGCGTGGACCTGGCATGGCTGGAGCGGCACTGTGCGGCGCTACAGGTGGTTGGTGAGGCAAAATTGTAGGACGGCACCGCCGTGGGCGGCCGGCAGACAACCTCAGCGGAAGTGCTTGGGACCAACATCCACCGCGTCAGGATGCATGAAATATTCGTGCAGGTACTTCTCGCCTTCGTCGCAAAACGCCGTAACCACCGTCTTCAACTCGGGGAAGTTTTCGCGCACGCGTTTGGCCGCGATCAAATGTGCGCCTGAGCTTGGCCCGCAGAACAAGCCGTAGGTACGCGCCAATCGCTTCATCTCGGCCACTGCATCGATGCTGGACACACTCAGCACCTCATTGATCAACGCCGAATGGCGCTGGAAAATCCCGGGCACGAAGCCATCGGAAATGCCCTCAATGTTGTGCATGGCAATTTCACCGCACAGGATCGTGCACGACTCCGACGGCTCCATCGCAAACAGGCGCACATTTGGATTGACCGCGCGGAATGCCTGTCCCGTACCGATCAGCGTGCCGCCCGTGCCCACGCCCAGCACCAGCGCGTCCGGCAATTGACCCGCGGGCAATTGGGACAGGATCTCCGGCCCGAAGACGAGACGGTTCTCCTCCACGTTCCACTCTGACTCGAACTGACCCGGCGCGAAATAACCTGGCTGCTGGCCGAGTTCACGCGCCCGCTTCAGCGCCTCATTGACATGGAAGTTGCCACAGAACAACACCTCGGCACCGTATGCGCGCGAGATCGCCACGCGCTCGCTGGACATGCCTTCGGGCATTACCACCAGCATGCGATAGCCCTTCACCGCCGCAACCAGCGACAGCGCGTTACCGGTGTTGCCGCTGGTGGCTTCGACTATCGTGTCACCGGCCTTGAGCAACCCCTCGTGCTCCGCTTTCTCCACCATGTACTTCGCGATGCGCGCCTTGATCGAGCCAGACGGGTTGAGAAACTCGGCTTTGGCGTAGACCCCCTCAATATTGAGTAGCGGCGTGTCGCCCACGGCGTCGAGAATATTCGCGGAAACGGCAGTGAAGCGAGTCGCCATGGTGCAACGCTCCTTGGATAGCGGAAATCAGAACAGTGAGCCGGCGCGCACGAGGTGGCGCCGGCAGTTTCGGTACAGGCTGAACAAACAGACCCTTTCGCGTGGATTAGCCAGCCGATCCCGCGTCATGCACATGTTGCATGGTGTCCAGCGCCAACGCAGAGTGCGCGTAGGCACCGCCGGCGCGCATCTCGGCAGCGACCCAGATCGCCTCCATGATCTGCTGCTCGGTGGCACCGTGCTTCAACGCTTCAGCGGTGTGGCCCTTGATGCAATACGGGCATTGCGTAACATGCGCAACTGCCACGGCAATCAACTGCTTGGTGACATTGGGTAGCGCGCCGTCGGCAAACACTGCCGCGCTGAACGCCTTGAACGCCTTCAGTGGTTCGGGCGCCAGTTCGCGGCGTTTGCGCGCGATTTCCACAGTGGACTGCGGGTACATTGCTGCATCCATGACTATCTCCTTGGTGATCAGCGGCTGCGCCGCACAATTTCGCCGCAGGCAATCGGCAACGTGATTGCGTCCGGACATCACCCAGCGATGCGCCAGACGGAGCCAGTTTGGTCCTCGGCAGCGCGCCATGGATGAATACCACGCGATGATCGAGATCCAACGCGCCCTGCCAAATCCTGCGGCCACATTTGCCAGTGGCATTATCCTGCAATACTCGCGTGGCTAAAGCCCCAGGTTGTTGTGTTCCAATACGCGCTCCGCGCGGTAGCTCGACCGCACCAACGGGCCGGACACAGCTTCCAGAAAGCCCATGCCCAGGGCGATTTCGCGATACGCATTGAACTGGTCAGGCGTAACAAAGCGCTCCACCGGCAAGTGGTTCGGACTTGGCCGCATGTACTGACCCATGGTAACCACGTCGACGTTGGCCGCACGTATGTCATGCAACGTGCGCTCGAGTTCCTCATCAGTCTCGCCCAGACCCAGCATCAAGCTGGTCTTGGTCAGCGTCTTCGGTGCGTGCTGCTTGGCAAATTTCAGGATGTTCAGGGTTTGCGCGTAGCCGGCGCGCGCATCACGCACCGGATGGGTCAGGCGCTCGACCGTCTCCAGATTCTGTGCATACGTGACCAAGCCCGCATCGAGCACCGTCGCCACCGCCTCGAGACCCCCGGCAAAGTCCGGGGTCAACGCTTCCACTGCTGTCTTGGGTGAGCGCGCGTGAATGGCCAAGACGCAAGCAGCATAATGCGCCGCGCCGCCATCGGGCAGATCATCGCGGTCGACCGAAGTCAGCACGACGTACTTCAAGCCCATCAGCGCCACGGCGTCGGCGACCTGCATCGGTTCCAGCGGGTCGAGCCAGCCGTTGGGATTGCCGGTACTGACCGCGCAGAATTTGCATGCCCGCGTGCACACCGACCCCATCAACATCAACGTGGCGGTACCGCGACCCCAGCATTCGGCAATGTTCGGGCACTTCGACTCGGCACACACCGTGCTCAGCTTGTGGCTGTGCACGATGTGCTTCACGTCCTCGTATTGCGCACCACTGGGCAACTTGACGCGCAACCATGGTGGCTTGTGGCCGACGTCCGGTACCTTGCTCAGCGCGTTCGGTTTGATGCCGCCCTTGATTGCCCGTGTACCCTGCGGACTGGTGAACTTGGTGCCGTCGGGGACGCGCGCAGGGATTTCGTTGGTAAGGGTGTCGCTGTTCGCCATGAGCTCACCATCTTCGAAATGCTGGCAGTTTCATGCACGGTCGGCACTGCTGCACTGATGTATATCAACCAGCACCAGAGCCGGACTGCAACCATGCCGACCAGCAGCAACTTCGGCAGGGTTCAACCGCGCTTGGGTGGGACCAGCCGGAGTTTCGCCGGCGCATGCGCATAGTTGCGGCACAGCATACGCTCGATCTCCGATGGCACCAGTGGGTAAGCATACAGATACCCCTGCCCCTCGATGCAACCGGCATGCAGCAGAAAGTCGTGCTGCGCTTCAGTCTCGACCCCCTCGGCGATCGTACTCAAGCCCAGGCTTTGCGCCATCGCCAGCATGGCTTGGGCAATGGCTACATCGTTGGCATTGTCCGGCAACCCGGTGACAAACGAGCGATCAATTTTCAAGTGGGCAACGGCGGGCAGTTTGAGATAGGACATGGAACTGTAACCCGTGCCGAAATCATCGATGGCCACGCCAATCCCCAATGCTTCCAGCGTTTGCATAGTGCGCGTTACATCATCGCCCAGGCGCAACATGGCGCCTTCGGTGATTTCCACCGCCAAGCGTTGCGCGGGCACGTGCGTGGCCTCCAGCACACGCGTCACCCGCTCGACAAATGCTGGATGCCCAAACCAGCGCGCCGAAACGTTGATGGCGACTCGAATCGGCGGCACTCCGGCACGGTCCCAAGCCTGGATTTGCGCACACGCGGCATTCATCACCCATTCGTCGATGCGACGAATCAGTCCGAGGCTTTCGGCAACCGGGATGAATTCCGTCGGCATCACTTCCCCGCGCTCCGGATGTTGCCAGCGCAACAGCGCCTCAACCGCCACGATACGCCCGGTACTCATCTCGACGCTTGGCTGATACACCAAGTGGAATTCTTCCCGCGCCAGCGCGTGACGCAACTCGGTAGCCAACTGCAAGCGCTTGCGCGTCTGCGCGTGCATCATCGGCGTGTAGAAGCGCAGCGCATTGCGCTCTTCGGTCTTGGCCGCGTACATCGCGGCGTCGGCGTTGGCGATCAAAGTGGCAGGATCGGAGCCATCCAGTGGATAGCCGGCAATGCCAATACTCGCACTGAGCACCACTTCACAATCGTCAATGCGCAACGGCTCGGACAACGTGGCCAACAGTCGATTGGCCAGCGAACGGGCATCCTCGCGCATGCCGATACGACGCACCAGAACGGTAAACTCATCGCCGCCAATACGGCCAGCAATGTCGTCCACCGACAACTGCCGTTTGATGCGCTCTGCCACCTTGATCAACAAGCGGTCACCAACGGCGTGGCTGTAACTGTCGTTGACAATCTTGAACGCGTCCAGATCGATGAACAGCACCACCGCGGCACCGCGCTCCGCTGCAGCCGCGGCAATGGCATCGGCGCTGCAACGCTCAAACTCCGCGCGGTTCACCAGCCCGGTCAGCGGATCATGTCGCGCCAGATATTCCAGATGCCGTTGGTTGGCCTTGCTGGCGTAAATATTGGTAAACACTGCAACGAAGTACTGCACCTGATTGTCCGCATCACGAATCGCGCTGATGCTCAACTGCTCGGGGTAGGTGCTGCCGTCATTGCGCTGGCTGAGTACTTCGCCCAACCAATTGTGACCGGCCGCGATATCGTCCCAGATCGACGACGGCAACGGCTTGCCATCAGGCAGCGTCCGGTGCTCGTCCAGCAGTTTGCCCTGCAAGGCCTCGGTGACGAATCCCGTGATGTGAAACTGCGCGGCATTGGCCGATATGACGCGACGATCGGCATCCGCAATCAGTACACCTTCGACGATACTGGCCAAGGCCTCTGCGGCGACGCGGCGCTCGCTCTCCATGGCTACGCGATCGGAAATATCGCGAATGAAGGCTTGCCGTATCGGCCGATTTCCCCAAATGGCAACGCTGCTCTGGGTTTCCACCGGGCGCGTCGCGCCTGCAGCGTCAAGCAGACCATTGGTCGTCGCCACTCCGACCCGGCGCGGTACGGGATGTTGAAACAAATGCAGAAAACGGTCACCCAGCAACTCGTGCGCACTGCGGCCCGTCCATGCCAAGGCGGTGCGATTGGCATCCAGGATACGACCACTGTCATCGTCAACCATCACGATCGCATCTGCCGCGCTGTCAAACAGCAGGCGATAGCGTTCCTCGCTGCCACGCACACTGGCCAGGATGCGGCGCGCCATCAGCAGCCATAGCAAGGCACCAATGCACGCGGCCCCAAGCACTCCCGCAAACAAGACCCTACCCAACCAGACCGAACCGGCCGCAATCTGCAGTGAGAACGCCTTGCTCCGAGGTTCCACGAAATCGTTGATTGCGTCGATTCGCATACGCTGGGGTGTGATCTGCTCACTGGACATCGTCCCGGTGGCATACCCATGCTGCAGTTCAATCGAGATCTTGCCCAATTCTTCAATCGACGCATCGACCGAACGCCAAGCCCGCAATGCATCACGCATATAGGGCGCGGTGGGGAAATGGTGCACCATGAACACCACGCCAGGTATGGCCGTAGGTATGGCACCGCTTTGGCGCAGCGCGCGCTCGACCTCAGGGTAGTTGTAGTGACCTGAGGTGACCGCATCACGCGCCCACTCGCTCGTCGTCAGATTGTTGTAATTGCGCTCGAATCGGTCCAGATCCGCCTGCCTTCCATCCAGCGCGTACGTACTCAGATCAACCACTGCCTGCTTCTGTGCTTTTGACCAAACGCTCTCGCTGTTCAAGAAACCAGCGAGAGCGACTTGAAGCTGAAGGGCGCCCCAAGTCAGAGCCAGAACAAGGCCGACCATCGCCAGCAAGGCGTAAGCCAAAGGCATCAAGCGTCGCGATAGCGGCAGGTTCAAACTGGAAGTTGGGGTAGGCATGATCTCCTTTGTCTCACAACCTTCGCATCAGCGCCCTGATTGGTGCAGCCTGCGCGATGGCAAGCAGTTTCACGCTACCGCCTCGCCAAGTGTTTTCCGCGAGTGATCCGGTTGGATACAGCGGTCAAGCAGGAGACGCATGCAGGTATAGCTGCGTTCGATACACCCAGTGACGTGTTTGACCTCATCCGCTGCTGGCGCCGTTCCCATCAAAGTGCAAACGATCTCCAAGGCCTCCCACGGATGGGTATCGTCATACTCCGCATGTAACTGAAGCCAGCGCAGCGTACGTACCCGTGATTTTGTCGGGAAGCTATCGGCGTATTTCTTGCTTGAGTAGATGACCTGGGCTGTTTCACCGGTCGCCCCCTCTACCGCGTAATTGGCGGCGGCAATGCCAGCCGCCAGAGTGCCATTGCTACAGACATCCTCGCACCAGTTGGCCAGCGTCTCAGTACCGCGCACCGGCACGCCCTGAAGCAGTTCATCGCGTGGGACGCCTGCACCCTCAGCCCAATCGAGCCAGTACTCCGCATGGTTTTGTTCGACCCGAATATTACGCACCAACCACCGCCGCGCAAGGTTGTCGCCCTCACTGCGACCGTAGCGCGTCTTGAGCAGACTCGAGGCCATGTAAGCCGGGAAACGCTCGATGACGGGCCATATACCTTTCATGAACGCGGCGGTTCCGTCATGGCTGAGGTTTCCCTCAGTCATCATTTCACGGAATTCGTGCTGCGCCAGACTTTGCCTCGTGCCTTCACACTCAGCGACCATGTTTTGCGCCCACTCTGGGTAACTTGTCAATTCGGCCAACGGCCCGGTACGCTCGAAACGAGTATTCACGTCACTCTCCTTAGGGTTGGATACGCCAATCACTGTCACTCGCCTGCCCGCCGCAGGGTCGCTGCGGTCGGTCGCACATCGACGTCGCATGGCGACGTCGCCCCCTGCTCCTGAGACAGCCACCGGTCTTGCGACTGTGACACGTCGTGTTCGCAAAAACTGCCCAACTGTGCCCCATACCCGTTACCAGCGCGCTGCTCGCGCGGCATCAGCGCCAGCTACCGCAACACTACGCCAAGGACCGCCCGGCCGCACCATCGACTCGCCGTTGCATTGCCTGCCATCCGCGATGGCGCCGGCAGTTTCGGTTGCATGGTCACACACATGCGTCGTCTGCGCCCGCTCCAATGCTGCTTCAGCGTCCTGCGCGCGCGCAGACCGAGGGTCGAGGCATCCGGTAATCCTGAGCCAAGCGGTGTCCTGACAAGGCGCATGAGGTAGAGCGTAGTGGTGACTGCCGCGCGCAGTACTCTGCAAAATTGCCAGCCACACGAGCACGCGTGCCGCACCAGACACCCTCGCAGAACGAAAAGCAGCGACCATCGGTCGCTGCTTTTCTCTCCCCTATCGCGTGCCGGCGACACTATTTCCCCACCGGCGGCTCCCCGGCAGCTTCGTGCATGTAGGTCGGCGTATTCGCATAGGGTGCGGGCACATCCCACATGCGCGCGGCGTACCACACCGCCCATGCGACCACAAACAAGCTCATCACCCACACCCACACCGGAATCTGCGAGCGGGCTTCAGCACGACGCGGGTCGAACGGGTCGTCGGCGCTGAAGGCGTCCACGGTGAAGCGCACCTTGCCACGACGCACCGAATTGGGACGCAACCCCGAGACCGTGATCCCCGGGCCGTTATGCACGACAAAAGGAATTTCCTCCACACCCACGTTGCCACTCTGGCCTTCGGCGTGAATCACCAGGCGATGCGGACCATCGCTCAGCGTATGCGTGTCCAGCGTGATATCGGTGGGCAGCGCACGGTCGATGATCGGCTGTGGATTGCCGTCCAGGTAAACACGGACATGCGGCTTGACCACGCCGGGTACATCCGCGCGGGATTCGTTCACGACACTTCCTCGTTCAGCGGTCATCGCGCAACACCGCGTATTTGGGATGCTGTGGGTCGGTTTCTCCCGGACGCAGCAGCAGCCAGAACATCACTAGGAAACACGCAATGGTGATAGCGCCGGCGATGCCGATGATCGCCACATTGCCCCAGAACGGGCCAATCAAATGATGGTGCATGGTGACCTCCGTCCGCATTCAACCCGCACGCATAGTCCGCCGGTCATGGTGTCTTGGCCCGTTCGGCGGCCACGTCCGCAGCGGTAACCAGTTTGCCGTGGTTACCCCATGAGCTGCGCTCGTGATCAACGATGTTGGCAATGTCCGCATCGTTCAACATGCCGGCGAACGGCGGCATCGGGCTGCCATAGGTCACGCCGTCAATCACCACATCATGCACACCGTGCAATACCGCATGCAGGTGTTGCGTAGCGTCATCGGCATTGACCACCGCGTTACCCTTCAACGGCGGGAAAGCGCCCGGCAGGCCTTCGCCACTCGCCTGATGGCATGCCGCACAGTTGGCAGTGAACAACGCCGCACCTTTGACTGGGTCGTAAGCCGCAGCCGTGGCCGGTGCCGGCTCGGGCATCGCGGCCATCGATCCAGCGCTTTGCGCTACGTCGGCAGCGGACAGCGCTGGTTGCTTCAATGACGCGAGATAAGCGATCAACGCCTCTGCCTTGTGCGTCGGCACCACCACGCCTTGCGTCGGTGCGTAAGCCTTCGGCAACGCCACCACGGTAGCGCCCGTCGGCGCCGCTGACACAACGTCGAACAACCAGCTGAAGGATGGCATGATCGACTCCGGCACCACAGCGCGCGGGTTGTACAAATGAATGTATTGCCACACCGCGCTGGGTTGACGCACGCCGATATTGGTCAGGTCCGGCCCGGTGCGCTCGGAGCCGAGCAGTTCCGGCGTTTGATACTTGAAATCGCCGGCCATGGATGGGCGTCCAAACACCTTGTCCTGCTGCAGCGGCCGCACCTGCTGTGTGTGGCAATAGCTGCAACCGTTCGCCACGTATACGTCGCGGCCCTCGGCCTGCAACGGTGTCAGGGGGACCACGTCAGGGCCAGCAGGGACCTTCGACAATTGATATCCGGGTATGACCGCCATCATCACCGCCAGACACGCGTAGACCAGCGTCGAGCCGCCCACAATCAGTACCAGCTTGTTCATGCCACGGCCTCCTCGGTACGCAAGGCTTCCAGCGGTGGCACCTCGGCGCTGCGGCCGTAACACATCCGCCACACGTTCCAGGCAAACACGATATGACTGAGGAACATCAGCGTGCCACCAACGCCACGCCAGATGTAGTAACTCTGCATGTCAATCACTGACTGGATAAACGGCAAGCCATGAATCCAGTCCAGACCCTGAATGGTGCCACCGATCGACAACGAGATGATGTAGATGAAACTGCCCACCAGCGCCATCCAGAAATGCATGGCCATGCCCAGCGTGCTGGCATGCTTGCCCGTAGCCAGAGGCAGGCACGCGTAGATCCCGCCCCATACCGCAAACGCCACGAAGCCATACATCGTCAGGTGCGAGTGGCCGACGGTAAAGTTGGTCAGATGCCACACCTCTTGCAGCGAGCGGAACGCTTCCAGCGTGCCTTGCGTGGAGCCGATCAGATACCCCATCACGGCGACGAAGATAAACATCAACGGATAGGAGTGCACCATGTCGCGGGTGTGACCGCGCATGGTCAGCAGGTAGTTGGCACTGCCGCCCCACACCGGCACCAGCATTGCCACACTGAAGACAATGGCGGTGGTTTGCAGCCACCACGGCAGCGGACTGAACAAAAAATGGTGCGAGCCGATGATCGGGTAGAACAGCAGGTTGGTCCAGAACGCGAACACACCCAGCGCATAGGAATAAATCGGCCGGCTCAGCAGCTTCGGCAGCGCGTAATAGAAGATGCCCAGCGCCAACGGCGTAAACCACAACCCCACGGCGTTGTGCATGTAGAAGCCGGACACCGCAACCTGGCCCAAGCCATACTGGTACCACGGCAGGACACCGACCGTGGCGATGATGCACGTCCACAGCACGCCGCCGATGATGTACCAGTTGGACAGATAGATGTCTTCGCTGTTGCGTCGCGCGACCGTACCGATCAGGTTCCACGCGGTGACGACGAGGGCTGCCAGAAAGATCAAGCGCACCGGCCAGGGCCACTCACGGTATTCCAGGTCACCGTCGTTGTAGCCCATATCCAGTGCAATCGTGCCGATCACTGCGGCCAGGTTGAACAGTGCCAACCCGATCCATGCCAGCTTGGCGCTGTACAACTTCGTGCCACTGCTGCGCGCAGCCACGTAATAGCTGACGCCGACCAGCGCGATGCTGGCGAAGCCGTAAAACGTGTCGTTCGTGTGGATGGGGCGCAGTCGTCCAAATGTCAGCCATGCACCCGAACCAAAATCGGGTGCGCCAAACTTGAAGGCCAGCAACAACCCGACGCCAGTGGCAAACAACAACCAGAGGGTGGCCGTCACCACATATGCGGCAAATACCGCGACCAGTGCGCGGTCATCCTGATCACTCAGAACAGAATGCTGCGCCGAGACGCTTGTCTGCATCGTTACGCCTTATCTTGCGTGGGGTGCGGCGTCCACCCGGGCGTCGATCAGATGCCAGTTTAGTGCGCGCATCGCCGTGCAAACCTTGACCGACGTCAGCGCAAGTTGCCAACTTGACGCGAAACCTCGGAAATCCCCGCCAATATGCCGTCATGCCCCTGCGGCACAATGTCGCACCGGAGTAAATGCTGCCACCGGCTGCCGCGCAGCTCGCGTGCTCCGGCGGCACTCGGCGCGGCCGTATCCTCAACTCGGGAGGGCGCCTTGATGAAATCCATCAAGGCGGCGCCAAGCGCCCCCGGCAGACGTGGGTGGTGTCTCAACTTCCAGGAAAGCGCACAGCTGATCAAGCAAAAATCCAGCGCATGACCTGGCGCTTAGCGGCCGAAAATAACTTCTTTGCCTTCGTGATCGCGATCCCAACTGCGCAATTGGTCGCGGATGTGGGCAACGCACTGACGCCCCAGAGCATTGCGCTCTTCGTCCAGCACCAAGCCATCCAGCAGTTCTGCCAGACGCTGGGCAGTTGGCAACATCGCATCCCATGCATCCAGCGCCGCCAGCGGTGCCGGTAAAGTCATGAAAAAGCTTACCCCGGGTGTGTGCAGCGAATCCAGATGGGCCAACTCAAAATTCCCCGGCTTGAGCATGTTGGCGACGCTGAAGATCGGCCCCAACTCACGCTTCCCATCCACCAGTCGGTGATAGATGCCCATGTCACCGAATTCCAAGCCGGCTTTTTCTGCGGCGACAACCAAGTCGGACCCGTTGAAAAAGCTGCCCTCGCGCGCGACCACAAACAACGTGACGATGCGCTCCACTGGCAACTGTGTGGGGCGGCGGCCGAGGTCGGAGCGCGGCGGCGTGACGACTGCTGCTGGTGACGCCGACACCGCCAGCGGCGCCGCCGTGTCGGTCGATGCCCGCATCGGCTCCGTCGCAACAGGCGTGTCACGCGGCGGGGCGCGCAGCGCATCAATGATCGAGGCAACATGCTCGGCCAGCCTGGGCTGCGGTTTGGGTTGCGGTTTGGATACGGGCGAAGCGGCCGGTGCATGCTCGCCGGACAACGTCGCACCAAGGCGCTCCAGTTCGGCGCGCAAACCCACGTCCAGCTCACCCTGACGCGCCGCTGGAACCGCGCCTGATAGTGAACTCGCGCCATCCATCGCGCTGAAAGACAGCCCGTCTCTTTGCGCACTTTCATCGCTCAGTACCGGGTCCACCCGCTCAGCTTTGTGCGCGCCAAGCCGAGCACCAAGCATGGTGCGTCGTTTGCCCTGTTCCGTTTTCGGCTGACCAAACAGCCAGATCAGCGCCAACACAATCACGCCGCCGATGAACATCGGTACGCCGATAGTGGGATTCCACGCGAATGCGAGCACAAACAATGATGGCATCATGGGTTCCTCAGGCGGCTCCCGCCAGTTTAGCTGCTTCAGCCAGATCCACTTGCACCAATCGCGACACGCCCGGCTCGCGCATGGTCACGCCACACAACTGACTGGCTGCTTCCATCGTGGCCTTGTTGTGGCTGATGAAGATGAATTGCACCTTCTCGCTCATTTCCTTGACCAGGTTGGTGAAACGCCCGACGTTGGCCTCGTCCAGCGGGGCATCCACCTCATCCAGCAAGCAGAATGGCGCCGGGTTCAGGCCGAAAATGGAAAACACCAAGGTCACGGCCGTCAGCGCCTTCTCGCCGCCGGACAGCAAGGTAATGTTGGACACGCGCTTGCCCGGTGGGCGGGCCATGATCGACACGCCGGTGTTGAGCAGATCGTCGCCGGTCAACTCCAGATAGGCGTGGCCACCACCAAACAAGCGCGGGAATAATTCCTGCACACCGGCATTGACCTTGTCGAAGGTTTCCTTGAAGCGCTGGCGAGTTTCGCGATCAATCTTCTTGATCGCGCCTTCCAGCATCTCCAATGCACTGACCAGATCGGCCAATTGGTTGTCCAGGTAAACCTTGCGCTCACTCTGCTCGGCGTGCTCCTGGATCGCCGCCAGATTCACCGGCTCCAGACGCGCGATCTTCTGTCCCAGCTCGGCCAGCTGAGCGCGCCACACATCGGCGTCAATATCCTCGGCCAACTCAGCCAACAACGGTTCCAGTTCCAAACCGGCGCCGGCGATGGCGGTCGCCAGTTGTTCGGCACGCAAGTGCAGCGCCTGTGCCGCCAGCCGCCTGTCGGCGATGGCTTCGCGCAACGTGGTCAACGCTTGTTCGAACACTTGCCGATTTTGCTCCTGCTGGCGGATCGCGTTGTTGCAATCATCCAGCGCGCGACGCGCGTCGACCAGCTGCTTGTCTACCAGCAGGCGCTGTTCCAGATAAGTCTGGCGCTCACCTTCCAGCTCAGCCGTGGGATCGGAGCCGGCAGCAAGCTGTTCGGTGATCTCGTCGCGGCGCGCGGCAATCAGCTGCAACTGGGTCTCCATGCGCAGCAGCGACTGCTCCAGCGACGCCAGGGACGAGCGTCGGGATTCCAGCGCCAGCGCCAGCGAGTGCGACTGATCCGCTGCCTCGCGCGCGTTCATGCGCGCTTCCTCGCGCGTCTCCAGCAATGCGCGGCGTTCATTCTCCAGCTCGCGGCGCTGGTCTTCCATGTCACCCATCACGCCGACGGATTCATTCAGACGCGCACGTGCATCACGCGCCTGGCTCTGCATTTCCTCCAACTGTCCGGCGAGATCTACCAGCTCACCCGTCACTTTTTCCGCGCGTGCGCGTGCCGTTTCCAGCTTGCCGCGATGGCTTTGCAACTGGCCGGCCAATTCAGACTGCAGGCGATGCGCGGCGTACAACTCGCGCTGCGTATCGTCGCGCGCGCGCTCAGTTTCGAACTTGCGCATGCGCAACTGCTCCATCTGCACGCCGGCCTCTTTCAGCTCGGTCTCCAGCGTAGCGATTTGTTCGCCCAGCGTCCGCAGCTCGCGCTCACGCGCCAGCACCCCGACGTGGTTGCCCTGGGCACGACGCACGCGCGCCCAATACGGTGCCAACCACTCGCCGTCGCGAGTAATGATCGACTGTTGCGCATCCAGCGCACTGACGCGATTGCGCGCTTCGTCCAGCGTTTCGGCGATTTGCACCTTGCCGAGCAATTGCAACGCCACCGCCGGCCCACGAACGCACGCAGCGAGCGTGCCCTCGGTACCCTGCTCACCCGCGCCAGTGGCCAGCAGCGCGAGATCGGCGGCGCCGAGACTACCCAATTGCGCAGCCAAGCCCTGCAGGTCATCGACCAGCACGCCATCGAGCAGTCCGGCCAGCACGGTTTCAACGGCGGACTCCCAACCGCTGTCCACCTCCAGCACGGCGCCGAGGCGCCGGGCCTTGTCCAATCCGAGCTGCGTGAGCCAACCGCTGGCAGCATTCTCTTCTTCCCCGAGCGCAGCGTGCTGCAACGCTTCCAATGCAGACTGTCGACCACTGGCGGCCTGCAATTGCTGGCGCGCCGCGTTGAGCACCGACTGCAACTGGCGCTCTGCGTCCAGCGTTTGCGCATGACTGGCTTTGTGCTGATCGAGCAGGCTGCCGAGCGTTTCCACCCGCTCGTGCTGCATGGCGTGGTCGGTGAGCAGTTTCTCCCCGGCAGCATCGAGCGCGGCGACGTCGACAGCCGTTTGTTCCGTCTCCAACGCCTCGCGCCGACGCGACAGATCGAGGCCTTGGCGATCGAGATAATTGAGCTTGGTGCGTTCCACTTCGGCCGCACGATTGGATTCGCCGGCGTTGCGTGTGTGCGTATCCCAGCGCTGCTGCCAGTCGGCCAATTTCGTTTCGGCATCCCGCTGCGCCTCAGCGGTGACGTCCTGCATTTCCTGCAACGCCTGCAGCTTGGGTGTGCCTTCGGCCAGCGCATGACTCAACGTGGTCTGCTGCTCGCGATCAGCACTGATTTGTGCGGACAAACCGGTATGCTCCTGCTCGGCACTCCCCAGCGCACGTTGCAGCCGTTCGCTGGTTTCGCGATTGTGCTGCACTTGCTGCTCGACGCGTGCAATCTCGGCGCCAACCCGATAGACCTGCGCCTGCACATCGTTGAGATGGTCGTTGGCGCCAACGTGGCGCTCGCGCAGCGCCTCGATTTGCGCTTCAATTTGACGCTGGCCGGCGAGCTGCTTTTCAATCTCGATTTCCGCGGCAGACAAACCGGCGCCCTCACCGGCATGCCGTGCTTTCAACTCGCGATATTCCAGTGCCTGCAACGCGGCTGCGTTGTGCGTCTGTTCGGCTTTCAACGCCTTCCAGCGTTCCGCCGCGCGCGCTTGGCGATGCAGGTGTTCCAGTTGCTTGTCCACTTCGTCGCGCACGTCACGCACGCGGTCGAGGTTCTCGCGCGTGGACTTGATGCGGCTTTCGGTTTCCTTGCGCCGCTCCTTGTACTTGGAGATGCCGGCGGCTTCCTCCAGATGGGCGCGCAGCTCGTCCGGATGCGCCTCGATGATCTGGCTGATCATGCCTTGTTCGATGATCGAGTAGCTGCGTGGGCCCAGACCGGTACCCAGAAACAAATCCGTAATGTCACGCCGGCGGCAGCGCGCGCCATTGAGCAGGTACGCGGACTGACCATCACGACTGACCTGGCGCTTGACCGAAATCTCCGCGTACTGCCCGTACTCGCCCTGCACTGCGCCATCGCTGTTGTCGAAGATCAGCTCGACCGTCGCCTGGCCCACCGGCTTGCGCGCGCTCGACCCGGAAAAGATCACGTCGGTCAGTGAATCACCACGCAAACGACTCGCCGCGCTTTCACCCATCACCCAGCGGATCGCGTCGATGATGTTGGATTTGCCGCAACCGTTGGGGCCGACGACGCCAATCATGTTGCTGGACAACTGCAGCGTGGTCGGGTCGACAAACGACTTGAACCCGGCGAGTTTGATGGTAGTCAGGCGCATGCGGACTTCATGAAGTGATTAGTGTGTTCGGCAGCCCGGACAATGCGACACTGTGCCAAACACGATGTATCGGCGCAACACGGGCTCGGTCGGGATTGCAGTGAAAACATCAGGTACTCACGGTGTCGGCTGGGCATCGATTGCCAGCGCGTGAATGCCGTGATCCATCAGGTCGGCCACCGCAGCGTAGATCATGCGATGGCGCTGAATCGTCGTGGTGCCCACAAACGCCGGACTGACAATGTGGACGTGGAAATGGCCCTTGCCCTCACCGGTGTGGCCGATGTGCTTGTGGCCTTCGTCCAGCACTTCTAGAGCCATTGGCGCGAAAGCTGATTGCAGGCGTTGCCGGATCTGCTCCTGCATCGGTTCGCTCACGCCGGGAGCGCCTTGCGGAATGGCTTGATCTGTACCTCGGCATAGACACCCGCCGCCACGTATGGATCCGCGTCGGCCCACGCCTGTGCTTCGGCCTGTGACGGAAACTCGGCCAGGATCAGACTGCCAGTGAAGCCGGCCGGACCCGGGTCCGTTGCCTCGATCGCCGGAAACGCACCGGCGACAAACAACCTTCCCGCGGCCAGCAGATTCTGCAAACGCGCGATGTGCGCCGGTCTGGCGCTCTTGCGCTTGTCCAGCGAATCGGGAACGTCCTTGGCGATGAGGGCAAACCACATGATGCAAACTTCCTGCAAAGGTAATGCTGAGTCTAACGTGCGCCGTCATGCGCTTGACCGCCAAGCGCTGTCGCCGCCAATTGCGCGGTGTCGACCCGCACGAAAATGGAATCACCCAGCGCGGTCAGCACGTCACCGGCATACACCTTGCACAGCACGCGGGTTTTGCGGCCGACGTCGCCATCCACCCGTGCCCGGAGTCGCAACGGTACGCCCAGCGGGGTGGGTTTCAGGTATTTCACACCAAGATTGCCGGTCACGCAGTCAATGCGCGGCTTGCTGTCCGGCGCACGACCTTCGGCGCGATAGTGGTAGGCCATCGCGGTCCAGTTGGAATGGCAATCCACCAGCATCGCGATCAGGCCGCCATACACCAGCCCCGGCCAGCCGTTGAAATCCGCATCGGGGGTATGCGTGGCAACCACATGCATGCCATCTGCATGCCAATAGCTCTTGATGTGCAGTCCACGCGGATGGGCACTGCCGCAGCCGTAGCACACGCCATCTGGTGCAGCCAGGTCCTGTAGCGCCGTGGTGGCGTCACCAGTCGTCACGCTTACGCCTCCGGGCGCATATACGGAAACAACAAGACGTCACGGATGGACGCAGAGCCGGTCAACAACATCACCAAGCGGTCGATGCCGACACCAAGGCCACCGGTTGGCGGCAAGCCGACTTCCAGCGCCCGGATGTAGTCGGCGTCAAAATGCATGGCCTCGTCGTCTCCTGAGTTCATCGCATCGACCTGGCTCTGAAACCGTGCGGCCTGGTCTTCCGGATCGTTCAACTCGGAGAAGCCATTGGCGATTTCCTTGCCACCGACAAACAATTCAAAGCGATCGGTGAAGCCCTTGTCGGTATCGCTCTCACGCGCCAGCGGGGAAATCTCCACCGGGTGATCGATGATGAAAGTTGGCTGGATCAAGGTCTGCTCAACCGTCTTCTCAAAGATCTCCAGCAACAACTTGCCCCAACCGTAGCCCGGTTTGATTTGCGCCACGCCGAGGCGCTTGGCATGCGCCGCCATCGCCTCACGATCGCGCAACTCTTCGCGGCGAATTTCCGGGTTGAGCTCCAGCACCGCGTCTTCCATGCGCCAGCGGCGGAAGGCCGGGCCGACATCAATGTCAGCGCCATCCCAGTTGACCGCAGTGGTGCCCAGCACCGACTGCGCCGTCTCACGGATCAGCGCTTCAGTGAGATCCATGATGTCGTGATAGGTCGCGTAGGCCTGATACAACTCCAACATCGTGAACTCGGGGTTGTGCCGCGTCGACACGCCCTCGTTGCGGAAGTTGCGGTTGATCTCGTACACGCGGTCAAAGCCACCGACCACCAAACGCTTTAGGTACAACTCCGGCGCCACGCGCAGGTACAGGTCCAGATCCAGCGCGTTGTGGTGGGTGACAAATGGTTTCGCCGTGGCGCCGCCGGGAATCAGATGCATCATCGGCGTTTCCACTTCCATGAAACGCCGCGTCGGCACTTCCAGCCACTGGCGGATGAAGCCGATGATCTGCGAGCGCTGCGCAAACGTACGGCGCGACTGCTCGGTGACAATCAAATCGATGTAGCGCTGGCGATAGCGCTGCTCCACGTCGGACAGGCCATGAAACTTGTCTGGCAACGGGCGCAGACTCTTGGTCAGCAGACGCAGACTGTCCACGCGGACCGTCAGCTCGCCGGTATGTGTACGCATCAGCGTGCCTTCGGCGCCCACGATGTCACCAACGTCCCAGCCCTTGAAGGCGGCGTAGACGTCTTCAGCCAGCGTACCCAAGCGCACAAACAACTGAATGCGGCCGGAAAAATCCTGCAGCTGGACGAAGCTCACTTTGCCCTGCACGCGTTTCAGCACCATGCGTCCGGCGACCTTCACCCGACGCGCGGCAGCTTCCAGCGCTTCCGTAGTATGCACGTCCTTGTCTGCACACTCGGCCTGCAGGTCGCCGGCAAAGTCCGCAACGCGGAAATCATTGGGAAACGCGACACCCTGCGTCCGCAGCATGTTGAGTTTCTCGCGGCGCTCGGCAATGAGCTTGTTTTCATCTTGCGCTGGCTCGGCGCCGGGTGCGGAGGGCGTCACGTGGTCACTGGTCATGCGGATTTCCGAGTGTTGCTGCAGCGGATGGACAAGGTCAGGCGTCAGCGCGCTTGGCGCCGGCGGCGAGGCCCGATTTCAAACTGGCTTCGATGAATTCGTCGAGATCGCCATCGAGGACTCTCTGCGTGTCAGTGCGCTCGATACCCGTGCGCAGATCCTTGATCCGGCTCTGGTCGAGCACGTAGTTGCGGATCTGGCTACCCCAGCCGATATCGGACTTGGTGGCCTCGACCGCATCGCGCTCGACATTGCGCTTCTGCACTTCGAGCTCGTACAGCTTGGCCGCCAGCATCTTCATGCAGCGCTCGCGGTTGGAATGCTGGCTGCGCTCGACCTGGCAGGCGACTACCGTACCGGTGGGCACATGCGTGATGCGTACCGCCGACTCGGTCTTGTTGACATGCTGGCCCCCGGCGCCGGATGAACGATAGACGTCCATCTTCAAATCGGCCGGATTGATGTCGATGTGGATTTCGTTGTCCACCTCCGGCGATACGAACACCGAGGTGAAGCTGGTGTGGCGCCGGTTGTCCGAATCAAATGGCGACTTGCGTACCAGACGATGCACACCGATCTCGGTCTTCAGCCAGCCGTAGGCATAATCGCCCTCGACCCGGAAGGTCGCGGATTTGACGCCGGCCACGTCGCCACCGGAAACTTCCATCAATTCTGTCTTCCAGCCGCGGTGTTCACACCAGCGCAGATACATGCGCAACAGCATTTCCGCCCAATCCTGCGCCTCAGTGCCACCTGCGCCGGACTGGATGTCGACAAATGCATTGCAGGTATCCATCTGGCCGGAAAACATACGCTGGAATTCCAGCTTGCCGACCTGCTCCTCCAGTCGACCGAGGTCTTTGATCACGGCATTGGCGGTGTCGTCGTCGGCATCGGTCATGGCCAATTCCAGCAACTCACTGGCGTCGGTGAGGCCGGTAGTCAGCGTATCGATGCCGTCGACGACCGTGTGCAGGCGTGCGCGCTCGCGACCCAACTCTTGTGCCCGCGGCGGATCGTCCCAGACTTTGGGATTCTCCAGCTCACGGATTACCTCTTCCAGACGCTCACTCTTGGTAGCGTAGTCAAAGATACCTCCGCAGCGACTCGACACGCTCACGAATGTCGGCGATCTGCGCAAGGATGGGATTGGTCTCGATCATGGCGATGAATCACTGAAAATGACCGCTTATCTTAGCAGAGCGCATGCGCGGACGAGACTGCCAATCACCCGACAGGGAGTGCCACCAGTCAGGTGGCCGCCGCTTCCACGTTGCGCTACGTTGCACGCTCTGCAGACGGGGATTCATCCATGAAACACGGTCTTGCCATCTTGCTGGTGGCCGCATTGACGTTGGGCGCAACGTGGGTGGGAATCGCCGCAGCGGCCGATATCATGCCGGCTGTCAGCACGACGACGGCCTCGACGCATGCGACCCCGTTCAACGTGGGTGCCGCCACCAACGCCTACATGGCGAAGCTGTCGCCGCAGGCGCGCGCAACCTCCGATGCTTATTTTGAAGGGGGATACTGGCTCATCGCGTGGGATCTGCTGATCGCATTGGCAGTGACGTGGTTGTTGCTCGCTTCGCGACTGTCGACCCGAATGCGCGATCTTGGCGAGCGGATTACCCGGTTCAAGTGGCTGCAAACCGCAATCTACGTCGTGCAGTACATCGTGCTCACGGCAGTATTGACGCTGCCATGGCATATCTACGAAGGCTTTGTACGCGAACACAAATATGGCTTGTCCAACCAGAACCTGGGGCAATGGCTGGGCGAGCAAACCATTGGGCTCCTGGTCGGGCTGGTCCTTGGCACCATTGTGCTGGTCGTGATCTACGCGGTCATCCGCAACGCCACGCGCACGTGGTGGCTGTGGGGCGCTGGCGTCACGCTGGTGTTCATGGTGTTTGCCGCCACCATCGCGCCGGTGTACATCGCGCCACTGTTCAATTCCTACAAGTCGCTGCCCGACAGTCCGCTCAAGGGGGAAATTCTATCGATGGCCCGCGCCAACGGCATCCCTGCCACGGATGTGTACTGGTTTGACGCGTCACGCCAGAGCAAGCGCATCAGCGCGAATGTCAGCGGCATGTTCGGCACCACGCGGATCAGCCTCAACGACAACCTGCTCACACGCAGCAGTCCGGCCGAAATCAAGGCCGTGCTCGGTCACGAGATGGGTCACTACGTGCTCAACCACGTGTACACCAGCATTATCTTTTTTGGCATCATCATCGTGTTCGGCTTCGCCTTCGTGCGCTGGGGCTTCGGCTGGGCGGAGCGTCGCTGGGGACAGCGTTGGGGCTTGCGCGGGATCGGTGACGTGGCCGGATTACCGATGCTCGCCGCGTTGTTTACCATTTTCACGTTCCTGCTGACACCCGTCAGCAACACCTTGACACGCACCATGGAGGCCGAAGCCGATGCATTCGGTTTGAATGCCGCTCAGGAGCCGGACGGGTTTGCCGAGGCCGCCGTGCAGCTTTCCGAATACCGCAAGATGCATCCCGGTCCGGTCGAGGAGTTCGTGTTTTTCGATCATCCCAGCGGCTGGAACCGCATTCACCGCTCGATGGTATGGAAGGCCGAACATCTGCGCGCTGCGGACGTGAGCGCTACAGGTGCCGCGCTGACGCCTTAGGCTGCTTCAAGGTACGCCGCTACCGAACTGCCCGGTGCCGGATCACTCCGGCGCGAACGGTTATCTGCACGCTTGCACCGACTTGAGCCGAACGGCTTCGCGCCAGCTCGGCTCTGGCGAGTCGTATCACCCAATCGCGCAATGACCGTGAGCGCGCGGGTGGCACTGATCAACCGCAGAGAAAGTCCGACGTCATGCCGACATACGTCTGCAGCGGTAATGTCACGGCGCCGGATTGCTGCCGACGAAGCGCAATTCCCTGGGCAGCGCAAAGCTGACGTTTTCCGGCTCACCAGCGAGGTCACGAACGTCACCCGCGCCCCACTCCTGCAACCGGTCGATGACTGCGCGCACCAAGTGTTCCGGAGCGGAGGCCGTACGCCCTGACGTGTGGCCAATTCGCACAGGCGGTTGGAGTTGGAGCTGTTGGCCGAACCGACGACGAGCATCAAATCCACCGCCTCAGCCATGCGCCGCACGGCATCCTGGCGATTCTGCGTGGCGTAACAAATGTCGTCCTTGCGCGGGCCTTCAATAGTCGGAAACCTGGCACGTAATGCGGTGACGATGGCCTTGGTGTCATCCACCGACAACGTGGTCTGGGTGACG
>CAJDTO010000033.1_pt1 | contig 25989 bp, 21 predicted proteins | sample 7389821 | NCBI WGS metagenome assembly CAJDTO01 (sample SAMEA7055651, study PRJEB34461) | soil metagenome | biome: terrestrial ecosystem; feature: Peninsula; material: soil | place: Antarctica | collected 2016
GCCGGCGGTTTCCACCATCACCAGATCGTACGGCTGGCTTTTCAGGAAATTGATGCAGTCATGCAGCACGATGTTGGTCGCCGCATGTTGCCGGCGCGTGGCCATTGAGCGCATGTACACGCGTTTGGAGCGCAAAGCATTCATGCGGATGCGGTCGCCCAGCAGCGCGCCGCCGGAGCGCCGACGCGTGGGGTCGACGGCGAGCACGGCGATGCGCATCTTCGGGAATGCATGCAGAAAGCGCAGCAGCAGCTCATCGATCACCGATGACTTGCCGGCACCGCCGGTGCCAGTAAAGCCGATGACCGGGGTGTGCTTGCCGGCCAGCGCCCATTCCTTGCGCAAACGCGCCAGCTCGGCGTCGCTCAGGTGCTGCTGTTCCAGCGCCGAGATCATGTGCCCGATGGAATTCCGTCTGGCGCCGCTCGGCCGCGCCAGCAGCCGCGCGCTTCGTGACATCGTCGATCATCTCGACCAGGCCCAGCTTCATGCCGTCGTTGGGGTGATAGATGCGCTCCACGCCGTAGGCCTGCAACTCGGCAATTTCATCCGGAGTGATGGTGCCGCCACCGCCGCCAAACACGCGAATATGCCCGGCGCCGCGCTCGCGCAACATGTCCACCATGTACTTGAAGTACTCGATGTGGCCGCCCTGGTAGCTGGATAGCGCGATCGCGTCAGCATCTTCCTGCAGCGCCGCGCGCACGACATCTTCCACCGAGCGGTTGTGGCCCAGATGGATCACCTCCGCGCCCTGGCTCTGGATGATCCGGCGCATGATGTTGATGGCCGCGTCGTGCCCATCGAACAGACTGGCAGCAGTAACGAAGCGCAGCGGCGGTGTCTCACCCGGCGCAAGCGCGGCAGGGATATGGCTGGCGGGCGAACTCATGAGCAACTCCAGGGGCGAACATACGTGACCCGTTGATTCTAGTGGCATCGTGGTGCCCACGCTTGTCAGACGGAAACCGGCGTCTACACAACTTTGTGTCATGTGCACAGCTATTCTCTGGACGAAACCCCTTCCCGGAGCTGCCAATGCGCTTTTACCCCTTGATTCCGTTGCTACTCACCGTCGGCCTGAGCGCCTGCGTGACCTCGCCCACCGGGCGCTCGCAGTTGATGATGGTGTCGGACAGCCAGATGAGCCAGATGGGCTTGACCGCGTTCAACGACATGCGCAAGCAGGGCAAATTTGTCGACGCACCACGCGAGCGCGCCTACGCAACTTGCGTTTCTCATGCGCTGATCGCCGTACTGCCGCCACCGTGGAATACGCAGCAATGGGAGGTGCAGATCGTCGGCGATGACGGTGCCAACGCGTTTGCCCTGCCGGGCGGGCGCATCGGCGTGAACCAAGGCATGTTCAAGGTCGCCACCAATCAGGATCAACTGGCGGTCGTGCTTGGTCACGAGCTGGCGCATGTGGTGTCGCGCCACGGTGCCGAGCGCGTATCGGACAATCTGGCCACGCAAGTGGCCGTGGCCGCCGGCACCGCCTACGCCGGCAGTCGCGGCGACACGGCCGGTTACACCGCAGCGGCGCTCGGCCTGGGCGCGCAGGTCGGCATCCTGCTGCCGTTTTCGCGGCTGCAGGAAAGCGAGGCCGATACGCTGGGCCAGCGCTACATGGCGCAGGCCGGGTTCGATCCACGCGCAGCCGTGACGCTGTGGCAGAAAATGGATCAGCAAGGCGGCGGCAAACCGCCGGCGTTCTTGTCGACGCATCCATCGTCCGGGCATCGCGCGCAGACATTGGCGCAACAGGCCCAACAGTTGCTGCCCGCGTACCAGCAAGCACGCAGCAGCGGTCACGCGCCGACGTGTCGGCTGTGATCTGTTGCGTCCATGACCAACGGCGCCCGGGCGGACGTACTAAACTGCCGGCCTTGTCTGGCGCACGTCGGTGTGTCGTCCTGGCACCACACCTCGCGCTCTCCTACTGCAAGCTGGCGTCTACTCTGCCTTGCTGCGCTCCCGCCGGGACCTCTGACCCGGCAAATTCCACGGAGTTACCGTTGCAATGATCTTTGAAATCATCGAGAAGACAGGTCACGAAGAAGTTGTCTTTTGCCATAACAAAGACGCCGGCCTGAAAGCCATCATCGCGATCCACAACACCGTGCTCGGGCCTGCGCTGGGCGGCTTGCGCATGTGGCCGTACAAGAGCGAACAGGAGGCGGTGAACGACGCCCTGCGCTTGTCGCGCGGCATGACGTTCAAGAATGCTGTCGCCGGGTTGAACCTGGGCGGCGGCAAGGCGGTGATCATCGGCGACCCGGCCAAGGACAAGTCCGAGGCGCTGTTCCGGGCGTTCGGTCGCTTCGTCAACTCGTTGAACGGTCGCTACATCACCGCCGAGGACGTGGGTATCGACGTGAACGACATGGAGTACGTGTTCCGGGAAACCCAATACGTCACCGGCGTGCATCAGGTGCATGGCGGCTCGGGCAACCCGTCACCGTTCACCGCGTTTGGCGCATTGCAGGGCGTCATGGCCACGCTGCACGAAAAATACGGCAACGAGGACGTGGGCAAATACAGCTACGCCGTGCAGGGCGCCGGCCACGTCGGCAGCGAGTTCATCAAGCTGTTGCGCGAACAGGGTGCCAAGGTGTTTGTCACCGACATCAACAAGGCCGCCGTGCAGCGCTGCGTGGACGAGCTCGGTTGCGAAGCAGTCGACCCCGAAGCAATCTACGACGTCGACGCTGACGTGTTTTCGCCGTGCGCGCTGGGCGGCACCATCAACGAGCAGACCATCGACCGGATCAAGTCCAAGATCATCTGCGGCCCGGCAAACAACCAGTTGTCCACCGACGAGGTCGGCGACGAGTTGATGAAGCGCGGCGTGCTGTATGCGCCCGATTACGCAGTCAACGCCGGCGGCGTGATGAACGTGTCGCTGGAGATCGACGGCTACAACCGCGAGCGCGCGATGCGCATGATGCGCACGATCTACTACAACCTGGGCCGCATCGATCGCCAGGACGCAGAACATCCCGACCTATCTGGCGGCGGACCGGCTGGCCGAAGAGCGCATCAGCGCGATCGGCAAGATCAAACTGCCGCACATGGGCAACAGCAGCACGCGATTCGAGGGCCGCATGCGCGGGCAGTAAAGTTCGTGCTTGCAGCAGGGAAAGCCGCCGCGTCACCGGCGGCTTTTTTTGTGCCTTGGAGCGCATGGCTGGCGCGCCCGAACGTCGCCGCATGCTACTGCGCTACCATCAACAACCTGTATACCAAGGAGTTATCCATGCATCCATTTCCGCTGGGCGAAGACATCGATTTGCTGCGCGACACCGTGCACGCATTTGCGGAAAAGGAAATTGCCCCGCGCGCCGATCGCATCGACCGCGACAATCTGTTTCCCGCCGACCTGTGGCGCAAATTTGGCGACATGGGTCTGCTCGGCGTCACCGTGCCGACCGAACTCGGCGGCAGCGGCATGGGTTTCCTCGCACACATGGTGGCGATGGAGGAAATTTCGCGCGCTTCGGGTTCGGTGGGTCTGTCCTACGGCGCGCACTCCAACCTGTGCGTCAACAACATCTACCACAACGGCAGTCCGGAGCAGCAACGCAAATATCTACCCAAATTGTGCAGCGGCGAGCACGTCGGTGCGCTGGCCATGAGTGAGCCAGGGGCCGGCTCGGACGTGGTCGGCTCGATGACCTGCAAGGCGGTGCTGCAGGGCGACGTGTGGGTCGCCAACGGCACCAAGATGTGGATCACCAACGGCCCGGATGCCAACGTGCTGCTGGTTTACATGCGTACCGCACCGCGCACTGCCGGCAGCCGCTGCATGACCGCTTTCATCGTTGAAAAGGGCATGCCCGGCTTTCACACCGCACAAAAGCTGGACAAGCTCGGCATGCGCGGCTCCAACACTTGCGAGCTGGTGTTCGAGGACTGTGAGATCCCCGCCGAGAACATTGTCGGCGAGGTCAACGAAGGTGTGCGCGTACTGATGAACGGGCTGGATACCGAGCGTCTGGTACTGTCCGGTGGCCCGATCGGATTGATGCAGGCGGCGCTCGACATCACCTTGCCGTATGTGCGCGAGCGCAAGCAGTTCAACACCCCGATCGGCACGTTCGAAATCATGCAGGGCAAAATCGCCGACATGTACACCGCGCTGCAATCCTCGCGCGGCTTTGCCTACATGGTGGCGCAGCAGTTTGACCACGGGGTGAAATCCCGCGTCGATCCAGCCGCGTGTTTGCTCAACGCATCCACCAACGCGGTGAAGGTGACGCTGGAGGCGATCCAGTCTCTGGGCGGCAACGGCTACATCAACGATTTCCCGACCGGACGTCTGCTGCGCGATGCCAAGCTGTACGAGATTGGTGCCGGCACCAACGAGATCCGGCGCATGTTGATCGGGCGCGAACTGTTCCACGGCAAGGCGTAAAACCCCGCCCAGATCGGTCACACCGGCTGTAATCGCACCAGCAACGCCAGCGTAGGGCGGGCACGGCCCGCCGCGGCATTCGGCATCGCGAAAGGCGGAAAGGCCGGCGGGCAGTGCCCGCCCTACGCCGTGTGCCCGTCCCGTGCCGTTTCCGCACTCTGCGTCAATTCAAAACGACCAGTTGAACGCGGCGCTGGCCATGCGCGCCTGCTGGTGCTGACCGACATATTGGTCATAGCCCAGCTGGATGCTGGCGCGCGGGGCAAGCTTCCAGTTCAGGGTAACACCGGCGACGCCGCCGTAACGTGACAGCCCCACGCCACCGACCGGGGCAAACTGGTTGATACCGGTGAAGCTGGCATCAAACACCTCGCCGCGCAGACCAAACGACTGCTGCCACAACATATGCCCTTGCAAACTCAGCGTGCTGCCACCGGCCAGCGTCCAATCATGCGTTGCGCGCATGCCGACGCCCGCCTGCCAGCGCGCGGTGGTCTGCGCGCCCGCCTTCAAACCGAAGCCATTGGCGCCCGCTTCATCAAAGCCGCTGCGACTGATCTGCGCATACTGCAAGTTCACATACGGAGTGAATTGCACACCGGCAAGCGTCACGCGATAGCCGCTCTCGCCATACGCCACACCATAACGCCCTGTGCTGGTGCTGCCGACCCCGGAATACTGGTTGCCCAGCTGGATCTGACGGCGCATGGTTTCGCGATAATCACCGACGCCGAAGCGGCCCATCGTGTACCACTGGCCACGCACTACGCCGCCATAGAGCATGCCTTCAAACGCCCGGCTGCGGCCCTGGTCTGCGCTCTCGGCGAGTCGGCCCAGCCCTTCGCTGCGGCTCAACGCATAGCCTGCAACGCCGCCGTTACCCACTCGATAATCCTGCCCGACCAGCCAGCCGCCGAGGTCGTAGCCGACGTCACGGTAACCACTGCGCGCCATGCCACCGTGATAGCCCAGGTCCTGTGCCCAGCCACCAGCCTGCGGCGCATCCAGCAGCGCATCGAAGCGACCGGACAGCGCGCGGGTACCCGCATCGATGGCTTCAAACGTCATCGCCGCACTGGCGGCATGCAACTGCCCGGACAAACTGTCCAGCGATTGTTGCACCGTGCTGACACCGGCCGATTGCTGCAGACTCGCCGCACCCTGGATGAAACCGGCAGCAACCGGCACGCCTGACGCCGACGTGCCGGTTGCTGCCAATTGTGTGTTGATCTGCGCGAATGCGTCATCAACCCGCTGCGCCGCACCCAGGGACGCCGGGGTGTAGACCAGACCTTGTACTGCCGAGGCTTGCACCTGGGACACGTCGAGCCATGCATTGTTGGCGTTGTACTGAATCGTTGCCGTCAACAACGTCACGTTGCTCGCCTTGTTCAAGCCGGTAAACAAACCCGACAGCCCGCCGCCCGCGACAACGACATCGGTATGGCTGTTCGCCACATAGCCGGTATTGATACCGGTGACATACAGATCGCCGCCATTGAGCTTGGCACTGCCGGTGACACGCAACACCGAACCCAGTGACACGGCGAGTCTGGCATTCGTCTGCTGCGTGTAATTGCCCATTAGCGCGGTATCACCACCGCTGATAGCGAGCACGCCAGCGTTGGTGATGTCGCCGGCCACACTCTGTGTGCCGCTCAGCGTGCCGGCAGCGCCAATGTCGACGCCGCTCGCCAGCGACTTGGCGATCAACGCACCAGCTTGCACCTGGGTTCCACCGGTATAGGTCGAGGGCTGGGTCAGCGTCAACGTACCTGCGCCCTGCTTGAGCAACCCGCCCGTGCCGGAAATAGGGTTGTTCCAGCTCGAACTCCCGGTGAAGTTGGCAGTGACATTTCCCCAGTTGAACTGCATCGGGCCGTTGACCGCCCTGCCCACATCCAGCTCGCCATAGCCGAAGACGGCATCAACGCCAGGGGTGCCCAGATCATCGGCGGTGCCGAGCAAGGTCTGGCGCACCATGTCATTGCTGAAATACGGATACGCCTGCCATACCAGCGCGGCGGCACCCGACACCTGCGGGGTGGCCAGCGACGTACCCTGCACAATCCAGTACGTCATGTTGCTGGTCGTGTCGTCCTTGCCACTGACGACGACGTCGCCGGGAGCCGCCAGGCAATAATTGGCGGCTATGCCACACGCGTTTGAATAGCTCGCAAGCTGGGTCGGGTGGTTGCTGTCCACCGCCACCACGGTGAGCCAACCTTTTTCCAGATCCGGCGCGCGTGCCGGGAGCGCAGCCAGGTCGCCAGGGTTGGCGGACGCGTCGTTACCCGCAGCAAACACCACCAGACCGCCCCACGCATTGATGAAACGGCTGTAGGCATCGTCAAAACTCTTCGTGGTTGCCGTGGCGCCGGCGTCCCAGTACAAGCCGCCGAAGGAATTGTTCGTCACCTTGACGCCTTGGGCGATCAGATCGTCATTGATCGCGCCCAGCGGATCGGCGCCGTTGACCTCGTTGCCCTTGCCCGAACCATCATCCTTTGGTTCGACATCACTGATGATGCGCGCGGAGACCAGGTTCGCGGCGGGCGCAATGCCACCGGCAAAGCTGCCTACCGGGGTGCCTGCGGCAATTTCCGACACCCAGGTGCCGTGGCCGACCACGTCGTCGATATTGACGTTGTTGATCGTTGGATCGATGTAGACCAGTTCCTTCTTGACGCGACCGACGAGTGCAGGATGCGTGCTCATGATGCCGCTGTCGACGACACCAATGGTCACGCCAGCGCCGGTTAAGCCTTGCGCGTGTGCCGCATAGGTGTTGGTGATCGACAGCTGGGCATCGATGGGAGGTTGCGCGGGCGCGGGCGCCGGTGCGGGCGCCGGTGCGGGTGCGGGTGCTGGCGTTGGAGCCGGGGTTGGCGCCGCCGGAGGCGCTTGTGGAGTCGGCTTGACGTAGCCACCGCCTCCACCACAAGCCGCCAGACCAAGAGCCATGGCAACTGACAGTGCTGCCTCCCGGCGGCGCAACTCCAAATGCAATTTTTTCACTGTGTGTTCCCGAAACGGCGGTGGGTACTGACGGCAACCAGGCAATCATCAGGTTGCCGCTTTCAGTTCCGATCTTGACACAACGAAAAAGCAATGAGATGGGTCTTCGACGCTCATTTGGTGCCACCGGTCACGATTTGCTGTAGGTCGCATGCGGCTGCGATAATTCAACGATTGCTTGCCGGGCGTCAGGCTCGGCAGCACCAAAATGGAGTGATCATGTCAGATCCAAGCATCGTCATTGCCGGGGCCAAGCGCACGGCCATCGGTTCGTTCCTCGGTCAGTTCACCGGGGTACCTTCCCCTGAGCTCGGCGCAACTGCCATGCGTGCCGCGCTTGAGCAATCCGGCGTACCGGCTGCCGAGGTCAGCGAAGTCATCATGGGGTGTGTGCTGTCGGCCAATCTGGGTCAGGCACCGGCACGCCAGGCCGCGTTTGCTGCCGGTCTGCCCGCGAGCGTGGGTGCCACCACGATCAACAAGGTATGCGGCTCGGGCATGAAGGCGATCATGCTCGGACATGATCTGATCAAGGCCGGGTCCGCGGCCATTGTCATGGCTGGTGGCATGGAATCGATGACCAACGCTCCGCACATGGTCAACGCCCGCGTCGGTATCCGCTACGGCGACGGCAAGCTGGTCGATCACATGGCCTGGGACGGGCTGACCAATCCCTATGACGGCAAAGCCATGGGCGTGTTTGGCGAACTGTGCGCCGACAAATACCATTTCACCCGCGAGGAACAGGATGCGTTCTCGATCGAGTCGGTCAATCGCGCAAAGGCGGCACAACAGAATGGCGCGTTCGCCGACGAAATCGTCGCGGTGACGGTTCACGGTCGCAAGGGCGACGTGCAGGTGGACACCGACGAACAACCCGGGCGTTCCAACATCGAAAAGGTACCAACGCTGAAACCCGCATTCCGCAAGGAAAACGGCACGATAACCGCGGCCAGTTCATCAAGCATTTCCGATGGCGCCGCCGCCGTCGTATTGCTGAGTGCAGATGACGCGAAGGCGCGTGGTATCCAGCCGCTGGCGCGCATTGTCGCGCATGCCACCCACTCACAAACCCCGGAATGGTTCACCACGGCACCGGTGGGCGCGATTCAGAAAGTGCTGGAAAAAGCCGGCTGGAAGATTTCCGACGTCGATATTTTCGAAATCAACGAGGCCTTTGCGGTCGTGGCGATGGCGCCCATGCGCGAACTCGGCATTCCACACGACAAGATCAACGTCAACGGCGGTGCGTGTGCGCTGGGTCACCCGATCGGTGCCAGCGGCGCACGACTGGTGGTGACGTTGATCAACGCTCTGCGCACCCGCGGCAAGAGGCGCGGAATAGCCACGCTGTGCATCGGCGGCGGCGAAGCAACAGCGATTGCGCTAGACTGCGGAGCTTGAGCCGACGCCGGGTATGTGCAGACTGCACGTTTCCGCCAGTCGGCCAAGTCGGCGCGCAGCAGAGCCTGTAATTGCTGCCGTACTGTTGCACGATGAAAGCAGTAAATACCCCGCCAACGCCCTATTCGAAATACACAGCCAAACCGGCATCTCACGGTAAAGGAGATTCACTATGAAGTTGACCCATACCCTGCTCGCCTCAGCGCTCGTTGCACTGCTGGCAGCCTGCAGTAACGGCGCCCAGGACGCTCAGCAACCCGCTGATGCGACAGCCCCTGCTGCGACTGAGGCAGCGAGCCCCGCCACAGCCATGACGCCTGCTGACACGACCATGACACCTGCTGCCGCGTCTACCACGGCTGCCGCAGCGCCAGAGGGCATGAACTGGTTCGGCGGCCCGATCTACACCGGCGAGCCCGCGCTGGCGGCGACGGCGGCTTTGATCAAGGCAGGCGGCGGCGCGGACAACTTCAGCTTCCAGACCGCGCTGGTTTCGATGCTCGGCGAGAAGACGGTCAACGCTGAAGTGGCCAAATTGACCAAGCAGTATGGCGCTGAGGAAGTAAAGGGTTTCGTCGATGGCATGACTTTCGCGGTCAAATCCACAATCAAGCATGTGACGGACGCGGGCATCACGTTGCCGGAAGCACCGGCCGACTTGAAGGGCGCCGATCTTGCCAAGGCCTTGGTTCAAGCTGGTACCGCGCCGGACGGAACGTTCTGGTCGGGCTACCTGTTTGACCACGCCATGACGAACAAGATTCACGTGCAAGTGATGGCCGACATTGATCAGGCGGTGGGCCATGAAGCGGACAAGAACACGCACAAGATCCTCAACCAGGCCATGTTCGATGTAGCGCAGGCGCTGGAAATGAAGGACGTCAAGCTCGCACCGCTACACTGAAATTTGTTGTAGCTATACGGACGACTTGATCGTCCGGCGCACGGCGTGGATCGATTCAATCGACCTGCGCCGTGCTTGTATATGGGGTGCACAACCCAGTTGCGCCGCGCCGTTGCGCGCCGCGGCGACGTGAATGGCCGTTACTGGTCGCCCGCGGACGTGTTGCGGAATCCGTGGCTTGCTGGCGACCGCGTTTCTTCGCGTTGATGCAACCTCTGCCGGCCGCATCACGACCTTCGCATCGAGGACAATTCCAACAGCAACGCCTGTGGCGTACTTCAATGCAACGATTCGAGCATCCTGAAGCGCACCTGCGTAACGTCTACGCGGCGAGAACATCGAACGTCAATGGTCCAGTCCGAACGACATTTCGTGACGCCCCCTCGACGACGATCGTGTCAGAATGTGCTCGCTGAAATCGCAAACGCACGCAACAGACTCGGCCCTCTTGCTGAAAGTCCGCTAAACCAGTTCGTAACGGGCACTGAAGATGGCTGCAAAAGAACTGGCGCGAGTGCGCAGAAAGCGTTAATAATGCACGGCCATACGGCATTCCACGGCAAAGGAGATTCACCATGAAGTTTACGCGTACCCTACTCGCCTCCGCGCTCGTCGCGCTGTTGGCGGCCTGCAGCAACGGCGCGCAGGATTCCGCGCAGGACGCCCAGAAGTCAGCTGACACCGCTCAGCAGGCTGCTGACACGGCCCAGCAAGCGGCTGCTACGGCTCCGACCACGGAGGCAACTCAGGCTGCTGATCAGGCCAAGACTGCTGCTGATGCGGCTGGTCAGGCTGCCGATCAGGCCCAGCAGGCTGCTGGCGCTGCGTCTGCGGCTATGGCCCCGACCAGCGCAGCTGCTGAGTCTGCAAAGGACGCTGCGTCCAATGCAGCTGATGCGGCTGACAACGCTGCCGACTCGGCAAAAGCTGCTGCGTCCAATGCGAAAGATGCTGCCAAGGACGCCGACAAGGGTCACTGATCACAGTTGCACGTTCCACGAAAAACGGCCGCCTTGCGCGGCCGTTTTTTTGTTTGCAATTGGCTCATTTCGGTTAACCGGAGCAGCCGGTTATCATCATTGGCCACGAGCGCAACTACGACGCCACGGCTACAGCCGTTACGCACGCCACATAACCTACCGTCGGTACCAACGAGCCTGTATCAATGAGCATGATTGTCACGCAGATTGACCCGCGTTCTCCCGAATTCCAGACGGCCAGCGCCCACTTGCGCGCCTTGGTGGAAGACCTGCAGCGGGAGCTTTTGCGCAGTGCGGCGGGCGGCGGCACCAAGGCGCGTGACAAGCACGTGGCTCGCGGCAAATTGTTGCCGCGCGAACGGGTGCGCGCACTCCTCGACCCTGGCTCCCCGTTTCTGGAATTGTCCGCACTGGCGGCCCACGGCATGTATGACGATGTCGCGCCAGGCGCCGGCCTGATCACCGGCATCGGCCGGGTCAACGGCATTGAAGTGCTGGTCGTGGCCAACGACGCCACGGTCAAGGGCGGCACCTACTTCCCGATGACGGTGAAGAAGCATCTGCGCGCCCAGGAAGTTGCACTGGAAAACCACCTGCCATGCATCTATCTGGTGGACTCCGGCGGTGCATTCCTGCCATTGCAAGATGAGGTGTTCCCGGACAAGGAACACTTCGGGCGGATTTTCTACAACCAGGCACGCATGTCGGCGCTCAACATTCCGCAGATCGCCGTGGTCATGGGTTCGTGTACCGCTGGCGGCGCGTATGTCCCGGCGATGAGCGACGAGACCATCATCGTGCGCGGTAACGGCACGATCTTCCTGGGCGGCCCGCCGCTGGTCAAGGCGGCCACGGGCGAGGTGGTCGATGCGCAAACGCTCGGCGGTGCTGAAGTGCACACGGCGATGTCCGGCGTGGCCGATTATTACGCCGAGAACGATGCGCATGCGCTATCCATTGCGCGCGACATTGTCGGCCACCTAAATCGCCGCAAGGCAATGCCACTGGCGCTACGCGAATCAGTCGAACCCAAGTACCCAACGCATGAGTTGTATGGCGTGATTCCGCAGGATACGCGGCGGCCATTTGATATTCGCGAGGTCATCGCCCGCATCGTCGATGGCTCAGACCTGCATGAGTTCAAGGCGCGGTACGGCAAGACGCTGGTGACTGGCTTCGCGCACATTCACGGCTATCCGGTGGGCATCATCGCCAACAACGGCATCCTGTTCGCCGAAAGCGCACTCAAGGGCGCGCATTTCATCGAGCTGTGCAATCAGCGCAACATACCGCTGGTATTCCTGCAGAACATCACCGGCTTCATGGTTGGCAAGAAGTACGAGCAGGCTGGCATCGCCAAAGATGGAGCCAAAATGGTCACCGCCGTCGCCTGCTCGCATGTGCCGAAGTTCACCGTGGTGATCGGCGGGAGTTTCGGCGCAGGCAACTACGCGATGTGTGGCCGTGCGTATGGCGCCCGCTTCCTGTGGATGTGGCCAAACACCCGCATTTCCGTCATGGGCGGCGAGCAGGCGGCGTCCGTGCTGGCAACCGTCAAACGTGACGGCATCGAGGCGCGTGGTGGTCAATGGTCCGCGGCAGAGGAAGAAGCATTCAAGGCCCCGCTGCGTGAGCAGTACGAGCGTCAGGGGCATCCGTATTACGCCAGCGCACGGCTGTGGGACGACGGCATCATCGACCCTGCCGACACCCGCCGCGTGCTGGGCTTGGCAATCTCAGTCGCCATGAACGCACCCATCGAGCCGCAGCGTTTCGGCGTCTTCCGCATGTGAGTCACGGCTTGCCGGAGACCCAGTGCGCGTGCCGGCGGCCAAAACTCCGATGGCTCGGAGTCGTATCAGCAATTCACCGCAAACGATCACCCTTACGATCGGAAATCTGACACGGTAACGGGTACCGCCACGGTGGGTCCGTTGAGGCCGGTAACTGCGGCCGAAGCCGCTGACTCTGCGCAGACCAAGCCGACGACGGTCGATGGCCATCCCGAACCATAAGCAGGAATCGAGCTGATGGGCGCCGACCCGGCGTACTCCCCTCCAGCGTGTCCAGGCCCGCTCAATTCCCTGAATTGGCGGTTCCGGCGAGTGCAGCGGTAGTGGTGACGCGCACTTGCCCGCCACCGCCGCCAAGCCAATGTGCGCCCATCCACAATGCCGCCAGCGTCATCGCGTAAAACACCATCTGCATGCCCTGCGGTCGCGCCTCATAACCGACCAGGATATGCGCCGTCTGGCCCAGCAACGAGCTGTTGCCGAGCAGCCAGGAGGTGTCCCACAACTGACCGCCCCAAGCCGGCAACAAATTGGCCTGGATCAAGAAGCCTGCAGCAGTTGACGCCAAGCCGGCGGCCAGCAACACCAGCATCCAGTTGGTGGCGGTAAAGAAGTAGCGCACGGGAATCCGCAACAAGCCGAAATACAGGGCAAACCCCACCGCCGTACCTGCCAGGATGCCCAAGGCCAATCCAGGTACCAACCCACTGGCACCTCCGGCCAGCATGCCGGTCAGAAACAGCACAACCTCAGAGCCTTCGCGCAGCACTGCCAGCGCGACTACCGCCAACAGCATGGCCAATGAACTGCTGCCGGCCTGCACGGCGCCACCCAGTGTTTTCATCTGCCGCGCCATCTCGCGGCCGTGACTGGACATCCAGATCACGTGCCAACCGATCATCACCACGGCCGCGAACAACACCGTCGCATTGAACAGCTCCTGGCCAACGCCACTGAGCGCCTGCGATATCGCACCGGCAAAGGCCGCCACCACCAGCGCACCCACGACACCCAGAGTGATGCCGCCGCCGATGAACAGCGCTCGTTGGGCCACGCCCCGCGTCGCTGCCGCCACCACCGTGACAATCAACGCCGCCTCAAGGACCTCACGAAAAACCAACAGTGCAATGCCCCACATGGCAACTACTCCACAACCAGCGTGCCCTGTGCGGTGGGCTGATGAAAGTCACCGTAAAACCCATAACGACCGGGTTTCAACGGACCGACAAACAGACTGATACGGCTGTTCGGCATCACGATCTTCTCCGCAGGGAAATGATCGCTTTCAAACTCTTCGGGCGTCGAGTCCTGATTGATCACTTCGATCTTCACCCGCGTGTTGGCCGGGATCTTCAGCACGTCGGGCACATAGCGATGATTCTTCAGCACCAAGGTATAGCTCGGCACGTCAGCCGCAGTGGCAACCAGTGGGAGCAACAAGGCCATGATTAGCGGCAAAGCGAATTTCATGAATGACATCCCGCAGACAATTGGCCTGAATGATAGTCATTCTCACGGGCAGCCACAAGACAAGCAACACCTTCCGGTTCAGCCTTGCATGTCGGTGTCGCGCAAACGGACATCATCCGGCAGCATGTCTACACGCTGCGCACCGGCCTCACGCGTGGACTCAAAGAAGCGCTGCACGTGTTGGCAAACCTCCATGGTGTTCTCCCGCGCAAGCGCCGAGACCAAAAACCACGGCTGAGTCCAGTCCAGCTCGGCAATGATCTTCTGTGCAGCAGCGTCGCGTTCTTCCGGCGTCAGCATGTCGACTTTGTTCAACACCAGCCAGCGCGGCCGCTCCAGCAACTCCGGGTTGAACTTTTCCAGCTCATGCTCAATCGCGCGTACCTGGGTTACCGCGTCGCTGCCATCCAGCGGTGCGATATCGACCACATGCAGCAGCAAGCTGGTGCGCGAGACATGGCGCAGAAACTGGATACCCAACCCGGTGCCCTCGGCAGCCCCCTCAATCAGACCCGGAATATCGGCAATGACAAAGCTTTGATCGCTACCCAGGCGCACGACGCCCAGATACGGATGCAGCGTAGTAAACGGATAATCCGCCACACGCGGTGTCGCGGCGGATACCGCACGGATGAACGTGGACTTGCCGGCATTGGGGAAACCGAGCAGGCCAACGTCAGCGAGCACGCGCAGCTCCATCTTCAACTGGCGCAAGTCGCCAGGTGTGCCGGGAGTGGCCTTGCGTGGCGCGCGATTGACGGAAGTCTTGAAATGCATGTTGCCGAGGCCACCCTTGCCGCCTCGCGCAACCAGCATGCGTTGGTCGTGACGGACGAGGTCACCGATGACTTCATCGGTATCGACGTTGGTGATCACGGTACCAATCGGCACGCGGATCGAAGTGTCCTCCCCGCCCTTGCCATACATCTGGCTGCCCATGCCGTTTTGCCCGCGTTGCGCCTTGAACTGGCGTTGATGGCGAAAGTCGACCAGCGTGTTCAAACCCTCATCGGCCACCAGCCAGATCGAGCCACCATCGCCACCATCACCACCATCGGGACCGCCCAGCGGAATGAACTTCTCACGACGAAAGCTGACGCAACCGTTGCCGCCATCGCCCGCCTGGACCGTGATGCTGGCTTCGTCGACAAATTTCATGGGAGGGGAACCAGTTGGGTGGGGAAACGGAAAAATCATGCGACACAGACTTCAACTGCGCACGGGCTGGCGGTCGACACTACATGCGGCGCCACTGTTGGTCCGGCGCAGATTTGCCAACGCCAGAAAACAAAAGCCCCGCGCGGGCGGGGCCTTCGTCAGCGCATCGCGTATGCGTTACGCCGGTACGACGTCGACAAAACGCCTGCTCTTGTCGCCACGAATCTTGAACTGCACGGTACCATCGACCAGTGCAAACAACGTGTGATCACGCCCCAGGCCCACACCCGTACCCGGGTGGAACTGCGTACCACGCTGACGCACGATGATGTTGCCGGCCGAGATGGCCTGACCACCGTAAATCTTGACGCCGAGATATTTCGGGTTCGAATCGCGACCGTTGCGGCTGGAACCTACGCCTTTTTTATGTGCCATGACTCAAGTGCTCCAGTTGCTCAGGCGTTGATGCCCGTGATTTCGATTTCAGTAAAGTGCTGCCGATGACCCTGTTGACGCTTGTAGTGCTTGCGGCGGCGGAATTTGATGATGCGACTCGCCTGTACCTACCAACAGCACCTGGTCAAAGCTCACCGTGGCGCCTTCTTCGGCGGTCAGCAACTCCACCCGCAGCACGTCTCCCTGCTGCACGCGGTATTGCTTGCCACCAGTCTTGATGACTGCATAACTCATGTCCACGCCCTTCTGTAGTTATTCTCTTGGGTATCGCGCAGACCAGACGCAGCCTGACGAACCGCGGATTGTAGTGATTTTCACCCCTTGCGGTCAAATCCCTGGCAGGGTGAAAAGTCAAGCAGCAGCGCCAGGGTAGCGGGGGCGAGGGGTTTGCAGACGGCCAAAACATCGAAGCAGCTCCTCGTCCGCCCCACCGTGGCGAGCAAAACGCCTTGGTATGGCCATGAATCCACCCCATATCCGAGCGCCATGGACACCATCAAAATTCGCGGCGCACGCACCCACAATCTCAAGAACATCGACATCGACCTGCCGCGCGACAAGCTGATCGTGATCACCGGCCTGTCCGGCTCGGGAAAATCCTCGCTCGCGTTCGACACCATTTACGCCGAAGGCCAGCGCCGTTACGTCGAATCGCTGTCGGCCTACGCGCGACAGTTTCTGTCGATCATGGAAAAGCCCGATGTCGACCACATCGAAGGTCTGTCGCCGGCGATCTCGATCGAGCAAAAGTCCACGTCACACAACCCGCGCTCGACCGTCGGCACAATCACCGAAATCTACGACTACCTGCGTTTGCTGTATGCGCGGGTGGGCACGCCACGCTGCCCCGATCATGGCACTCCGTTGCAAGCGCAGACCGTCAGCCAGATGGTGGACGCCATCCTCGCACTGGATGCGGAGCGCCGCTACATGCTGCTCGCGCCAGTCGTGCGCGAGCGCAAAGGTGAGCATGTGCAAGTCATCGACCAACTGCGTGCGCAGGGCTTCGTGCGTGCGCGGATCGACGGCGCGGTATATGACCTGGATGCCGTGCCACCGCTGATGCTGCGCCAGAAACACACGATCGAGGCGGTGATTGATCGCTTCCGCCCGCGCGAGGACATCCGCCAGCGCCTCGCCGAATCGCTGGAGACCGCTTTGCGGCTCGGCGACGGGCTGATCATCGTGGCGGACATGAGTGATACCTCGGCACCCGAGCAACTCCTGTCCTCACGCTTTTCGTGCCCGATCTGCGACTACTCGCTGCCGGAACTGGAACCGCGCCTGTTCTCATTCAACTCACCCGTCGGGGCCTGCCCCACTTGCGATGGCTTGGGTGTCAACGAAGTGTTTGATCCCACGCGCGTCATCGGCCACCCGCAACTGCCGCTGTCCGGCGGTGCGGTGCGTGGCTGGGATCGACGCAACCCGCACTATTACCGCATGCTGCTGTCGCTGGCCAAGCACTACGGGTTTGACGCAGACGTCCGTTGGTGTGATCTCCCCATAGACGTTCAGACGTCCATTCTTTATGGAAGCGGAAAACACAAGATCGCATTTCGCTACTTGACGGAACGCGGCGGTGAAGTGACCCGCGAGCATGCGTTCGAAGGCATCTTGCCGAACCTGGAACGCCGCTACAAGGAGTCCGAATCCGCGGCCGTGCGCGAAGAGCTGGCCAAATACATCAGCGAGCAACCGTGCGCGACCTGCCATGGCGAGCGGCTCAATCGCTCCGCACGCAACGTGTTCGTCGCCGATGTCGCACTACCGGCGCTGACTTCGCGCTCGATCGAAGACACCATGGCATTCTTTGCAACACTGACGCTGCCCGGCTGGCGCGGCGAGGTTGCGGCGAAGATCGTCAAGGAAATCCGCGAGCGGCTGATCTTCCTCAACGATGTGGGGTTGAATTACCTCACGTTGAATCGGCACGCGGAAACCCTGTCCGGCGGCGAAGCCCAACGGATCCGCCTCGCCTCGCAGATTGGTGCAGGACTCGTCGGGGTGATGTACGTGCTCGACGAGCCATCCATTGGCCTGCATCAGCGCGACAACGCGCGGCTGCTCGGCACCCTCATCCGACTACGCGACCTGGGCAACACCGTGATCGTGGTGGAACACGACGAAGACGCCATTCGCACCGCCGACCACGTGGTCGACATAGGGCCAGGTGCGGGCGTGCACGGCGGCGAAGTGGTCGCCCAAGGCAGCGTGCAGGATGTTCTCGATGCGCCACGTTCCATTACCGGACAATTCCTCTCCGGTGCCCGTGCGATCGAAGTACCGAAACTGCGTCGTCAGCCCATCGACGACGCCTCCTGGCTGCGTCTCACGGGCGCCAGCGGCAACAATTTGCGGCATATCGATGCGGCGTTCCCGGCCGGTCTGTTCACCTGTGTCACCGGTGTCTCCGGCTCGGGCAAATCGACGTTGGTCAACGACACGCTGTACCGCCTCGCCGCCGCCGAGCTCAACGGTGCCAGCACCCAACCGGCACCGTACGCGACAGTCAGTGGCATGTCGCTGTTCGACAAGGTGGTGGAAATCAACCAGGCGCCGATCGGGCGTACGCCGCGCTCCAACGCGGCGACCTACACCGGACTGTTTACTCCGTTGCGCGAAATGTTTGCGCAAGTGCCCGAGGCACGCGCGCGCGGTTATACCCCCGGTCGTTTCAGCTTCAACGTGCGCGGCGGCCGCTGCGAGGCCTGTCAGGGCGACGGTTTGATCAAGGTGGAGATGCACTTTCTGCCCGATATTTACGTGCCCTGCGATGTATGTCACGGCAAGCGCTACAACCGCGAGACGCTGGAAATCTTGTACAAGGGCTACACCATCGCCGACGTGCTGGCCATGACGGTGGAGGAAGCACTGGCGCTGCTGGAAAACGTGCCGACCATTGCCCGCAAGCTGGCGACGCTGCGCGCGGTTGGCCTGGACTACATCAAGCTTGGACAAAGCGCGACCACGCTTTCCGGCGGCGAAGCACAGCGCGTGAAGCTGTCCAGGGAACTTTCCAAACGCGACACTGGCAACACGCTGTACATTCTCGACGAGCCAACCACGGGTCTGCACTTTCATGACATCGAGCAATTGCTGGATGTCCTGCACCAATTGGTCGACCAGGGCAATACGGTCGTGGTGATCGAACACAACCTCGACGTGATCAAGACCGCCGACTGGATTATCGATCTGGGCCCGGAAGGCGGTGCCGGCGGTGGTCGCGTTCTGGTTGCCGGCACACCGGAAACCGTGGCGGCTACACCTGAGTCTTACACTGGGCAGTTCCTTGCTCCGCATCTTGCACTCAAGCCGAAGGTGCACGCCAAAGCCACGGCCAAGCCCAAACGCAAGGCACGTCGAGCAGCCAACGTGATCGGCAAGGCAAAACCCGACAACCATCGGAAATCCGTAGCATGAACCACACTGATACCCGCGCGCCCGGCCCCGATCAGCCCGCAGCGCCGACAGAGGTGCCCGTGTTCGTCGCGCATCTGAAGGTGCGTTGGGCCGACCTCGACTCATTCAACCACGTCAACAACTCGAACTACCTGACGTATCTGGAAGAATCGCGGTTGCAATGGATGCTGACGCTCGCCGACTGGTACAACGCGTCGGCCATGCCCGTGCTCGCCGCATCGGTACTCAATTACCGACGCCCCATCGCGTGGCCGGCAACGCTGCACGTGCATTTGTCCTGCACGCGATTGGGCAATACGTCAATCACGCTCACCCATCGCATCGTCGATGCGGATGACGACAACCGCCTGTATTGCGACGGTCACGTCGTAATGGTGTGGATGAATCCCGCCACCGGCACGCCAGTCGCGTTGCCCGCGAGTATCCGCACCGCAGCCACGTCACCCACCGTTGGCTGAAGCCGTGTTTTACCGACGCCATGTCCACAGGTGCGGTCGTTATGATGGTCCGACGACACGCGCCCTCCATCGGAGATCCCCATGCGAACGCACCTTTCCCTGCTGTCTCTTGCCATCGCCGGTAGCGTCGCGCTCGGTACGCTCGCGCCAGCCAACGCCGCCAGCAACACCGAGCTGACTGTCTACCGCAGCGACAATTCCGCGCTTTACGCCAGCAGCGGCGACAGTGACGTCAATGCCGGCTACGCCGTGGTGCGCGAACAACGCACCCTCGATCTTGTTGCCGGTGTGCACGATGTCACCTTGGGCGATTTGCCGGCCCAGCTTGATGCCGAGGCGCTGGCACTCAGCTTCCCCGGCAATGACGCCAAGGTCATCTCGCAGCGTCTGTTGCTGGCACAGGGTCAGAACGCAGCACTCACAGCACTGACCGGCCGCCACGTGGACGTGCTGGGCACTAATGGTGAAGTCCTGGCCACCGGCAACCTGCTGCGAGTCGGCGACGGTCTGTTGGTGCGCGACAACGCCGGTCGCAGCACGCTGGTCACCCACTACGCCGCAGTACGCAGTACCGGTACCGACTTCCCGACCGGGTCCAGCCTCAACTTGCGGTTGGACGCGGCGCATGCCGGAGCCGCCACGGCGGCGCTGAGCTACCCCACCAGCGGCATCGGCTGGCGCGCAGCGTATGTGGCAACCCTGCAGCCGGGCAGCAGTTGCCGCCTGCAGTTTGAATCCCGTGCGAGCATCGCCAACCGTAGCGGCCGCGACTGGCGCGACGTGCACCTGACCCTGGTTGCCGGCGAGCCCAACATGGCCAAGGATTCGGCCCCACGGCCGATGATGACCATGGCGCGCGGCTTCAGCGCGAAAGCCGAAAGTGCGGACCTGCCCGAACAGACCAGCCTCGCCGACTATCGCAGCTACACCTTGTCTACCGCGGTCGACCTGCCCGACAACAGCGTCAGTCAGGTGCCGCTGTATGCGCCGCGCACGCTGGACTGCGAACGCACGGCGCTGTACGCCAACGGCAGCAGCAGTTATCGCCCGCCGCAGCCCGTGTTGAATCCGGACTTTGACCAGACTGGCGGCAGCATGATCGTCAGCACGCTCAAGCTGCGTGCATTCGACAGCTTGCCCGCCGGCTACCTGCGCGTGCTCACTGCCGACAAAAACGGCATACCGCAATTTATCGGCGAAGGGCGTATCAACGACACCCCCAAAGGGCGCGACGCGACAATCACTCTCGGCACCGCGTTCGATCTGCGCGCCGAGCGCACGCGCACAAAATTCAGCGCTGACGCCGCCGCGCACACCATGGACGAGGCCTTCCGTATCGAGCTGAGCAACGCCGGCGAGAGCCCGCGCATCGTTACCGTGCGCGAACATCCGCAGCGCTGGCTGCAGTGGGCACTGGTGTCCTCCAGCAGCAAACCCAGCAAGCAAACACGTGACATGCTGGAGTTCCGCGTCAATGTGCCAGCGCATGGCAGCGCAACACTCGACTACGCTGTGCGCTACCAATGGACTGCGGCCGAACAGCCGCGTTGAACCCCGCCGGAGACACCCATGCTCAACCTCATCCAGCACGGCTCCATCAGCGAGATCAATCTCGCACGGGCGCCGGTCAACGCGTTGAATCTTGCCTTGCTGCAGGCGCTGCACGCGGCGCTCGACGAAAGCGTACGCAGCGGCGCGCGCGGCATCGTGCTGTCTGGCGCGCCAGGACTGTTTTCTGCCGGCGTCGACATTCCCGCATTGCTGGCTTGCGATCGCGCCGGTGTGCGGACGTACTGGAAAGAGCTTTTTGCGGTCTGCGCAACATTGGCGCGAACACCCATACCGCTAGTCGCCGCCGTCACTGGCCATAGCCCAGCGGGTGGCGCGGTACTCGCGCTGTTCTGCGATTACCGCGTGATGGCACAAGGCGCGTTCAAGATCGGCTTGAACGAAGTGCAGGTCGGGCTGACGGTGCCGGAGTGCATTCAATTCGCCTTGCGCCGGGTGGTCGGCAACCATCGTGCCGAGCGCTTGCTGGTGGCTGGCACCATGCTGGAATCCAGCGCCGCGCTGGAGTGTGGCTACGTCGACGAGCTGGTCGATGTCGATCAGGTGGTTGCGCGCTCAATCAGTTGGCTGCAGGAGTTGCTGGCGCTACCCAGCCACGCGATGCTCACCACGCGTGAGTTGGCGCGCAACGATCTGGCCACGGTCTACGCTGATCCCGACGCGCTGCCACTGGACGCGTTCACCGACGCGTTCTTCCACCCACAGACCCAGGCAGCGCTGCAACAGTGGATGCTTGCGCGCCAGAAGAAAGCGTAGCAAACGGCAACGCGGCGGTGATCAGGCGCCGGTGACGATCGGACGCGTCGGGTCGCTGACCCAGCCGCTCCATGACGGCGCGTAAAGTCGCGAGCCGTGCAGCCCGGCGTATTCCATGGCCAGCAGGTTGTGGCATGCGGTCACTCCGGAGCCACACATGTGCATGACATGCCCCGGCGCAGTGGCGCCCAGCACGGCAGTGAATTCCTCGCGCAACTGTGCCGCAGCCTTGAAGTGCCCGTCGGCACCCAAATTGTCGGCAAACGGCCGATTCAGCGCCCCCGGCACATGACCACCAACGCGATCCAGCGGCTCCACATCGCCGCGGAAGCGCGGCGCGGCGCGCGCATCCAGCACCTGTTGCGCTGTCGGATCGAGCAACTGCGCGTGATCGAGCAACACCTGACGCGCGTCATAGTGCAACGCGACTGACGTGGGCGAGCGAGCAGGCTGCGCGTCGGTGGCGGTTGGCATATCTGCAGCCAGCCATGCCGCGTACCCGCCGTCCAACACTGCCGCTGGCACGCCGACCAGACGCAACATCCACCACAAGCGTGCCGCCGCCAAAGCGCCGCCATGCGTATCGTAGGCGACCACCTGCAACCCTGCACGCCAACCCCATGCGGACAACACAGCGTTGAACGCCGTCTGCAGCGGCAGCGGATGCCGGCCCAAACCTTCGGCTTGGCGCGACAGGTCGGACAGATCCTGATCGAGGCTGGCATATACCGCACCGGGAATGTGGCCGGCGCGATACTCGGCGCGACTCTTTGCCGGATCTGCCAGGTCAAAGCGACAGTCGACAATCAGCACCTGGTCGGCCGGCAACGCGGTCAGTGCGGCAACGTCGATCAAGGTAGTTTGCAAGCTCATGCGTGACCCATCCTGTGCAGCAAGTTGACGACGATCTCAGCGGTTGCACCCCAGATGCGGTGGCCACCATGGACAAACTCCACCATCGGCCGCTGCAGGCCACGAAACTCCATGGTGTAGCGACGCAGATTGCGCGCCTCCAGGAAAAAGTCCACTGGCACCTCGAATACCTCGGCGACTTCGGCTGGCGCCGGATACAACTGCGCTTGCGCGGCGATACGCGCGACTACCGGCGTGACGCAGTAGCCGCTGATCGTCTCCAGACAATCGAGATAACCCAGCGGCGTTACCAAGGTGCGATCCAGTCCAATCTCCTCCTCGCTCTCTCGTAGCGCGGTAATGAGCGCACTGCCACCATCGGCCGGCTCACTGCCACCACCGGGGAATGCGACTTGTCCAGGGTGCTCCTGCAGTTGATCATTGCGCACGGTAAACACCAGGCGCGGCTGCACGCCCTCGCGAATACCCAGCAGCACCGCTGCCGGCCGCCGTTCGACGCTGCCAAGCCACTCGGTCACGTCTGCGTGATTCCAGCCTGGTCCCGATGGCGGCGCCGACAGCGGCCGCAAGGCAGTGACCAACGTTGCGATCACGGAAGCGCACGCGCCGGCAGAATTTCTTCCATGTAACGCAGCCGCTCATCGTCCGGCAGCGTGCGCCACGCGGCAATTTCGGCACCACTACGCTGGCACCCCACACAAAAACCGCGCGTATCGAGTCGACACACGCCAATGCACGGGGTCAACGGCAACACCATAGGGATTGGCAGAGGAATCAGCATGCTGGTTCATGCTACCACTGGCACCGCGCAGGCGACCCAGCGCGCGGCGGGTCACTGCACGGGCACCAGACAACTTGGGCCGGTGCGCCACACGCAACGCGACGAGCGCTGCCCGGAATCAGTCATCACCGGGTTTGATGGCAAGCAACTCGATCTCAAACACCAAGGCTTCATTCGGACCGATACGCGGCAGCGCACCTGTCACCCCGTAAGCAAGCTGCGCTGGAATCACCACCTTCCAGCGATCGCCTACATGCATGCGGGGGATCACATCCTGCCAACCACGGATCACCTTGTCCACGGTAAAGCTGACTGGCGCCCCGTGCGCCCACGTGCTGTCGAACTCTGTACCGTCGACCAACATGCCGCGATAATTCACCGTGACCCGGCTGGTCACCGTCGGGCTGGTGGTGCCCGAACCTTTTTGCAACACGGCATACTGGATGCCGGACGGCAGTTGCACGACTCCGGCAAGCTGCGCATTACGCGCGAGGAAAGCCCGGCTCTTGTTGGCGTTTGCCGCGGCGACGCGCTGAAACTCAGTCAATGCATCGGCATGCAACTTCTGCTCAAGACGCCGCAGTTGCTCATGCATGTCGCGCATGGATACACCAGGGTGCCGCTTGACGTAGGCGTCCTGGATGCCACGCTGCAGCGCGACGATATCCACCTTCGGTTTGCCATCAGAGAACTGGCTGCCAATCTGGTAACCAATCGCGTACGACAACTTGGCGGTATCCGGCGCCTGCGGAACCGCCGCCGCAGCACGGCTCTGCGCATGGACACCGCCGCCGAACACCAGCAGCCCCAACAGCAAGCCGCGCAGATTGATCATGCCTCTCTCCATCCGACTCCGGCGGGTAATCACAACTTGCACACGGGTCACCCCGCGCGATGCGTTGCACTGACGGCGATCACGCGCACCACGTTCACTGGGAAACCGATCGGTAACAAAGGTTCCCGCTGCTACCATTCCGGTTTTGTCGGCATGAGGATCTGGCATGGCCTATCGCAATCTGGAAATCAGCCATCACGATGGTGTGCGCAGCATCGTCATCAATCGCCCGGACAAGCTCAACGCGCTCAACCGCGATACGTTGAATGAACTGACCATCGCGTTTGCGCAGGCCGCCGCTGACGACGACGCCCGTGTGGTGGTCTTGGCCGGCGCGGGTGAAAAGGCGTTTGTTGCCGGCGCCGATATCGCCGAAATGCACAACTACACACCGCTGCAAGCGCAAAACTTCTCGCGCAGCGGACAGCACTTGATGACCTCGATCGAGCGTCTGGGCAAACCGGTCATCGCCCGCATTCAGGGCTTTGCACTGGGTGGCGGACTGGAGCTGGCGATGGCTTGTCACTTGCGCGTGGCCAGTGACAAGGCACGCTTCGGCCAACCAGAGATCACGCTGGGGCTGATCCCGGGTTTTGGTGGCACCCAGCGCCTGACGCGTCTGGCCGGACGCGGCGCGGCACTGGAGCTGTGCCTGACCGGCACCATGATTGGCGCGCAGCGCGCGTACGCCATGGGCATCGTGACGCAAGTGGTCGCAGCCGATGCGCTGGACGCTACGGTGGCTGCCCTCGCCACGCATCTGGCCAGCCTCGCACCGGTGGCGGCAGCAGGCATTCTGGACGCGATCCTCAACGGTGGCGAAACCGCGCTGGATCAAGGTCTGGCGTTCGAGACGCAGGGCTTTGCGCTGGCGTTCGCGAGTGAGGACATGCGCGAAGGCACCACGGCGTTCCTGGAGAAACGCAAGCCCAAATTCGTGGGCCGCTAGAGCACAATGCGAGTACGACTTCAGGCGCGGTATTTGTGGATCAGCGATCACTTCGGGCCGGAAGCATCACGGCTGACGCCGCTCCCACTGTGGCTCGTCAATCGTGGCCGCCGCGATATTTTTTCTCGCCAGCAGTGACGCGCAGATCCAGGCGGTTTTCCGGCGGCGCAAGCGGGCATGTGGCAAACGCGGTAAACGCGCACGGCGGGTTGTACGCCCGATTGAAGTCCAGCGTCACCTTGCCGGCCTGCGGCGGATCGAGGTACAGGAAGCGCGCAGCGCCGTAGGTTTCCTTGCCACTGGTGCGATCGGCAAACACGACGAAATACTGCGCATCACCCGGTACTTCGATGACCGGCAAGATCTCGAAGGTCTTGCCGTCACGGGTGAAATGTACTTTGCCGGGGACCGGATACTTCTCGGTAGTACCGATGACTGTACCCATCTCCAGTGTCTCGCCGGCTGTGACCGGAACCCAATCGGCCTGTACGCGCCACGTCGGGTCAATCGGGAAATAATCGATGCCGAGAAAGCTCGTCCGGCTCGGCGCTTGCGGATCCTTGAGGCGCAGGCCCCGGCGCCCCTCGCGGTCGATGACGTAGAAGCTGGTGGTACCAAAACTTACCAACGTAGGTTTGCCGACCCCGGCCTGGACGTCGTCAACCAGCGTGGCTTCATGCAACGCCTTGCCATCGATCAACGCCTCACTCCCGGCCGCAAGCGTCAACTGTGCCGCGCCATCGGC
>CAJDTO010000027.1_pt1 | contig 25973 bp, 21 predicted proteins | sample 7389821 | NCBI WGS metagenome assembly CAJDTO01 (sample SAMEA7055651, study PRJEB34461) | soil metagenome | biome: terrestrial ecosystem; feature: Peninsula; material: soil | place: Antarctica | collected 2016
GCGCGCTTGATCGAGGTCAGCGCTTCCAATACGGCGGCCTTCTCATCCAGCCAGCCGTTCTGCGCAGCCGCTTTCAGCATCGCGTACTCGCCGCTGACCTGATACACGAAGGTCGGGAAGCCAAAGGTGTCTTTCACGCGGCGCGTGATATCCAGACAGGGCAAGCCGGGTTTGACCATCACCACATCGGCGCCCTCCTCGATATCCAGCGCGATTTCACGCAGGGCTTCGTCGCTGTTGCCCACGTCCATCTGGTAGGTGTGTTTGTTGCCTTTGCCAAGGGTGGCGGACGAACCCACCGCGTCGCGGAACGGGCCGTAAAACGCCGAGGCGTATTTTGCCGAGTAGGCGAGGATGCGTGTGTGGATATAACCAGCGCTTTCCAACGCGGCGCGGATGGAGCCGATGCGGCCATCCATCATGTCCGACGGTGCCACGAAATCCATGCCGGCATCGGCTTGCGCCAGCGACATCTTCACCAGCGCCTCGACGGTGGGCTCGTTCACCACATAGCCACTGTCGTCGATCAAGCCATCCTGCCCGTGCGTGGTGTACGGGTCGAGCGCGACATCACCGATCAAGCCGAGTTCAGGGTATTTCGCTTTCAGCGCACGGGTGGCGCGGTGCATCAAGTTATCCGGGTTCCATGCTTCGCTCGCGTCCAGGGTTTTCACCTCAGGATTCGGTGCAGGGAAGAGTGCCAGCGCGGGAATACCCAGCCGCACGCACTCACCACCCAGCTTCAGCAATTCGTCAATGGACACGCGGTCCACGCCCGGCATCGACGACACCGCTTGGCGTTGTCCTACACCGCTTGGCGTTGTCCTTCGCCTTCAATGACAAACGCCACCATGATCAAATCGCTTGGCAGCAAAATGGTCTCGCGCATCAAGGCGCGGGAAAAAGGGTCGTGGCGCATGCGGCGCATGCGGGTGGCAGGGAAGCTCATGGCGATTCTCATGCAACGATGTATCCAGCTATTTTACGCTGCCGCGCCAGTTTGCCGCCGCGACGGACAAAACGCCGCGACGGCAGCGTAACTTTGCCGGTGCTAACGCCGCGCACGTCCCAAACTTGGCAAAATAGGCTGGTCTGGCGCCCCGCAAATTCGCGCGGCGTTCCTCTCATACATCAGGAAGCTTCATGAGCCAACCGCGCAGCGCACCCACTCTGCTCGTCGACCTGGGTGGTACCAATGTCCGTTTCGCCGTGGCCGACACCTCGCTCAGCCACCCACTGCTGACTGACACCATCCGGCGCTATCGCGTGGCCGAACACGATTCGCTGGTGTCGACGGCGAAGCAATACCTGGCCGACACAGGGCTCGAAGTACGGCGCGCCATCATCGCGGCCGCCGGTCGTATCGGCGATGGCGAGACCGTCAAAGTCACCAACAACCCGTGGGCAATCTCCGCCCATCAGACGGCCGCTGCTCTCGAGCTGGAGAACGTTCATCTGGTCAACGACTTCGCCGCGCAGAGCATGGCGGTGACGTTACTGCAACGCGACGATCTGGTCGACGTCGGCACGGCGGCGCGGCCAGTGGTCGGTAGCGAAGACGAACAGACTTTCGTCATCGTCGGCCCCGGCACCGGCCTGGGTGTCGGTGGGCTGCTGGTGCGCCAGGGGCGCTGCAGCGTGCTGCAGACTGAGGGCGGGCACGCCGGCTTTGCCGCGCACACCCCAGAAGACATCGCCATCCTCGATTACCTCAACCACAAGTACGGCCGCGTTTCGAACGAGCGGCTGATCTGCGGCCAGGGTCTGGTCAACTTGTACGACGCGATCTGCCACATGGTCGGCGCGCAGGCTGCCGACCTGAAACCCGAAGACATCACCGCACGCGCGAAGGACAACAGTTGCCCGCTGTGCATGCGCACGGTGGAGACTTTCGTCGGTATTTTTGGCAGCGTTGCCGGCGACCTGGTGCTCACCCTTGGCGCCTGGAACGGCGTCTACCTCACCGGCGGACTTACCCCAATTTTGCTGCCATGGCTGGAACGCGGCCGCTTTCGCGAACGCTTCGAGGCGAAGGGCCGCTTTCGCGACGTCATGGGAAAGGTCCCAACGCAGGCAATTACGCACGCCGAAGCGGGCCTGCTCGGCGCCGCCGCGCTGGCGGTGATCGAGTCAGGCCAGTCACTGCTGCCGCAACACTGATTGGTCAATCTGTGCACAACGCAGCTTGGCATTGTCTGACGAACGCCAAAGACGCTGCAACCTGAAGACATCACGACGCGTCCCAACGCCCGCAATGATGCGCTTCGTGACCGCACCGCCGAAACCCGCGGCGACATCGTCGTCAGCATTGCCGGCGATGTCGCGCTGACACTCGACGCTACTCGGCGCCACCGGGGTGGGGCCGCAAGCCATGGTCAGGAAGACACGGCCTCGGCGCGGACAAACCATACCTGGACGGCGGGCAATGCCCGCTCTACCCGGGCCGGGCGCACCCAAGGGTGGCACGGGTGAAGTGTTCACCTGGGCTCCTCGGGCGTTACCTGGGAGTCTGTCGGGCTTTGGTTGGCCGGTTTTGCAAATTCGCCTCGACCACCAAAGTCCGACAGACTCCTAGAGCGGCGCCAGCAGGGTTGCCAGATCGCTCTCGTCAAAGCTCAGTTTGACCCGAGTGCCGCCACCATCCAGGACGGCGGCAGCGAGTTCGGCCTTGCGCGCTTTCATCTCCTCGATGCGCTCTTCGACGGTGCCGGCAGTGATCAAACGGAACACGAACACCGGCTTGTCCTGGCCAATGCGGTGCGCGCGGTCGCTGGCCTGCGCTTCGGCGGCCGGATTCCACCATGGGTCGTAGTGAATCACCGTGTCGGCCGCCGTGAGGTTGAGACCGACGCCGCCAGCCTTGAGCGACAGCAGAAACAGTGGCACCTTGCCCGCCTGGAAACGCTCTACCGGCTCGGCCCGATCACGCGTCTCCCCAGTCAGTGTGACGTAGCGGATACGTCGGCGATCGAGTTCCGCCGCGATCAGTTTCAGCATGCCGGTGAACTGCGAAAACAGCAGCACCTTGCGCCCTTCATCGAGCAGCGCCGGCAGCATTTCCATCAGCAATTCAAACTTCGCCGATTCGTGCACGTCGCGGGCGACTTCCAATTTCACCAAGCGTGGATCGCAACACACCTGACGCAGCTTGAGCAGCGCATCGAGTACGACGATGCCCGAGTGCGCGATACCGCGCTGAGCGATCACTTCGCGCAATTCTTCAGCGAGCGTCAGGCGCAGACCTTCGTACAGATCACGCTGACGGCCTTCCATCACCACGCGTCGGGTGATTTCGGTTTTCGGCGGCAACTCGGTAGCCACCTGAGCCTTGGTCCGACGCAGAATGAATGGCGCAAGGCGCAGGTTGAGACGTTGCTGACACTCCTCGTCATGCCGCTTTTCAATCGGCACGCGGTAGTGGCGGCGGAACAATCTTTCGTCCCCAAGCAGACCGGGGACGGTCAGATCAATCTGTGCCCACAACTCGCCCAGATGATTCTCCAAAGGCGTGCCGGTGAGGCAGACATAACGCGGGGTGCGCAAGCTGAGCAGCGCACGCCGCGCCAGCGTGCGCGGGTTTTTCACTTGTTGTGCCTCGTCCAGCACGACCAGCGCAAATATTTGCTTGCGCAGCGCCACCACATCGCGCGGCACCAGTGCGTAGCTGGTCAGCACAAGGTCAGCCTCGGCCAGTTGCGCAAGCGCGTCGGCACGCTGCGGGCCGTGCAAAACCAGCACGCGCAGCATTGGCGCAAAGCGCTTCACTTCGGCCTGCCAGTTCGGGATCAAACTGGTGGGCACCACGACCAGTGCCGGCTGCTCCAGCGCACCGGATTGCTTGAGCGCCAGCAGATGCGTGATCAACTGCAACGTTTTGCCCAGGCCCATGTCATCGGCAAGCACGCCACCAACGCCAGCCGCAGCCAACGCATTCAACCAGCGCAGACCTTCGCGCTGATACGGCCGCAACTCCACGGTGATGCCTTCCGGTACGGCATCACTGGCTCGCGCGGCGGCGTCGCGCAGGCGCGCGGTGAAGCCGCGCAACTGTTCGGGCGCTTCTAGCGCACCGCCACTAGGCATGGCCGCCGCCAGCTCTTCCAGTCGCCCGGCCTGGACGCGCGGCAGGTGGAGTTTCTCGCGCGGCGTTTCGAGATATTCGGCCAGCGGCGCCAGCAGCCCGCGCAATTCCTGCACGCGCACGGGCACGCGTCGACGCGCATCCAGCGGTGCATACCACACCGCATCAGCCGGCTCGTTGGAGGCCGGGCTGAGGCTCAACTGATGTTCGACCAGTGCCTGCGCTACCGCCGGCAACAGGTTGTAGCGCGCACCATCGACCTCGATGCCGATTTCCAGATCAAACGCGTGATCGTCGCTGTCGTCCAGCGCCTTGCCGTACCAGTGCACTGGCCCATCAAGCACCTCGAACGGAAAGCTTGGCGCATATGCGACCCGAAAACCTTCTTCCTCTTCCAGCCGCGTGCAAAACGCCAGCCAGCGCGCGGGCGTGTTGACCTCCAGCGCACCCGTCGAGCCCGCGCCGGGAAACAGCCACGCGTCGTCGGGCAGGATCTCGGCGACGTCCCACGGCAGGCCGTCGGTGTCCGCGCACGAAGTCAAACCGGCGCGTTCAAGTTGCTCCATCGCCGCCAGCTCTTCAGCGCGGCGACGCACGATCTCGACCAGTTGACCATCGCGCACGCGGCGCACCAGCGGCTCGCCACCGAGCGCAGGCAACCGCTCGCCGGCGTAATCAAACGCCAGCCGTACGTAGCCCAGCGGTGGTGTGCCGACCGCCAGTCGGGCATGGCGCGTCAGCGCGTGCAAGGTCAGCACCGGCTGCGGGGCAAGCTCGGAACGCTGCACTTCGGCAAACACTTGCGGCGGCGGCACGCGCTGTGCCACACGGCTGTCCGGCAGCCGCGTGCGCATGCGCTTGCCGAATTCATGCCGCAGCGGCGGCAGCTCCAGCCACTGCGATTCCTCCAACGCGCCATCGAGGACGCCGAGTGTGGCGCGCTCAGCGTCCAGGTACCACAACGCATCGACCCACAGCAGGCGATGATTGGCCTGCAGGATCGGCAGCAGGCATTGGCTGCCATCGGGTTCCATGCGCCAATGCCAGTTGAGCGGCCGTGCCTTGCCGCGCGACAGGCGCAAGCCGCCCAGACCACCAAGAAAACACGGCGCGGTGTCCAACACCTCCGCCAGCAAGGTGTCACCGACGTGGCCTTTGAGGCGCGCATAACTACGGCCTTTGCGCAGGGTCTGCGGCAAGCCGAGCATGGTCGCGGCGAGGCGCTGTTCGTGTGCCTGCAGGGGCGACTGCAGCAGATGCCGGCTATCCAGCGGCAATGGCCGCGCGTAGCGACCGCGCTCGCCCACGGTGAGCCAGACCGGCGCGACGTCCACATGCGCGAACGCGCCGCCATCCGCGCCGAGTACTTCGACAAAGAAGCCAAGCACGCCGCGCTGCACGGCAGCAGGGGGCGCTGGCGCCGCCAGCAACTGGCGCCACGCTGGGGACATGCGTTCATCGCCAGGGTTGGGACTGGATGTACGCGGTGGTTTGTCGTCCGCTTGCTGCTGCATGCGCATGCGATCCGTGCGGCGGTTAAATGCCTGAGCTTAGCAGTGCCGCGCGCCGACGCCGCGCACCTGTCCAAGCTTCGTCATTCCCGCGAGGCGCGTTTCAACAGCCGCAGGGCTGGTCAAGCGGGAACCCAGTGGCCTGATATGTATTGGCATGGCGAGAGGCGCCGGATTTCCGCTTGCGCGGGAATGAGGATTCCGGAGATCTACCTTGAGTAAGTGCCATTCGGCTCAGCCATACATCGCGGCATGCGCACCCACGGCTCGCTTAACTCGGAACGACCACCGCCTGCACCCCGACGACGCCGTGCCAAGCGCCCCCGATCAAGGCCGCGGCGCGCGGCGCTCAATCCGCGCCGAACAACCCGTGCGGATATTCCGGTTTGCGCTCACGCGCCATAAGGGTGTGCAGCGCGTCAACCGGAGTCGTCACGCCATGCAAAACGGAATGCACTGCCGCGCTGATCGGCAGATCCAAGCCATGCTTGGTCGCCAGCCGCATCACTTCATCGGTGGTGAGCACACTCTCCACGACTTGGCCAATCTCGCGCAGCGCCACGTCGATCGCGACACCGCGACCCAACGCCAGGCCCAGACGGCGATTGCGCGACAAGTCGCCGGTGCAGGTCAGCACCAAGTCGCCGAGACCGGACAGACCAATCAAGGTTTCCGGACGCGCGCCCAACGCCATGCCAAGGCGCAGCATCTCGTTCATCCCTCGGGTGATCAGGCCGGCACGGGCGTTGAGGCCAAGCTGCATGCCGTCGGCAATTCCCGTGGCGACGGCCAGCACGTTTTTCATCGCGCCGCCCAATTCGGCACCGAGCACATCGTCGCCGGAATACGCACGCAAATTCGGCGAGTGCAACAGGCCAGCCAGTTGCCTGGCAAATGCCGCATCGTCGGAATGCACGGTGACGGCACTGGGCAGGCCGGCGGCGACTTCCCGCGCAAACGAGGGGCCGGTCACTACCGCAGCACGACGGCGCGGCCACTGCGCCGCGACCAACTCATGCAGAAAGCGACCGGTACCCGGCTCAAAACCCTTGGTCGCCCAGGCCACCGCCGTATCGGCACCAAGCAATGGGGCCAGGTCGGCCAACAGCGCGGCAAACGCGTGGCTGGGTACGACAATCAACACGATGTCGACGCCGCGTACGGCGTGCGCCAGATCTGGCACGCAGGCCAACGCCGATGGCAGTTCAATATCGGGCAAATAGCGCTGGTTGCGTTGCGTGGCGGCAATCGTCGCCAACGCTTGCGCGTCACGCCCCCACAAGCGCGCGGGCGTGCCGTTGCGTACCAGCAAAGCGGCCAGCGCGGTTCCCCAGGACCCGGAGCCGAGTACGGCAACGGTCGGATGCGCAAGCATGACCTCGGGTCAGCTATTGAGCACGGCAGGCGCCGTGTCACCACTGGCCTGCCGACGACGCTGCTCGGCGTACAACGCATCAAAATTGATCGGCTGCAACAGGAACGGTGGGAAACCGCCCTCCAGCACCAGCGACGAGACCATCTGGCGCGCATACGGGAACAGCAGATTCGGGCAATAGCTGCCGATGACGCTGTCGCGCTCCTCATCAGCAAAGCCGCTGATGCCAAACAAGCCCGCCTGCTGCACTTCGGCCAGATACGCCGTGCGCGTACCGATGGTGCAAGTCAAAGTGAGGCTGAGCACCACTTCAAACAGGTCGTTGCCCAGGTCATTGGCCTTCTGCGCGAGATTGAGCTGCACTTGCGGCTGCTCACCCTCGTTGACCTCCTGATACACCTGCGGCGCGTTGGGCGCTTCAAACGAGACGTCCTTTACATAGATCTTCTGCAGGACCAATTGCGGCGCGTGGGTCTGGCCATTGGCCTGCTCGGCGGGGGTTGTTTCTGCCATCGGAAATCCCTCAAGGACGTCATCAAAAGAGGCTGATTGTTCCATAATTCACAGGATCGCGCACGCGCGCCGGCCGGTCGGACCACGGCGGCGATTGCGCACAGTGCTGATTTCCTGCCAGAATACACGGCTCGCCCCCTGTCGACCGGTCACCCGGGCAGTCCGCCGTGCACTGCGGACCTCACGACAAGGCGACAAGCGTCATCCTCCAGCAGCGCATGACACCCGGCCAAGCCGTGGTCGTCGCTGGGCCGATGTTGCCCTGGCCAACGGGCGACAAATCAGGTTTTCATCAGGCTGCGGCTTGCTTGAAGCCATTCAACGGAGGCAAGTCATGGCCCGTGTATGTCAAGTCACCGGCAAAGGTGTGATGAGCGGCAACAACGTCTCGCACGCCAACAACCGTACCCGTCGTCGCTGGTTGCCAAACCTGCACGAACGACGTTTCTGGGTGGCCAGCGAAAACCGCTGGATCAAGCTGCGCGTTTCCAACCATGCGTTGCGCACCATCGACAAGAATGGCATCGAAGCTGTGCTTGCCGACATGCGCGCTCGCGGCGACAAGGTCTGAGGATTGAATCATGGCTAGCAAATCACAAGACAAAATCCGCCTGATCTCCTCAGCCGGCACCGGCCACTTCTACACGACCAGAAAGAACAAGAAGAACACGCCAGAAAAGTTCGAATTCAAGAAATACGATCCCGTGGTGCGCAAGCACGTGATCTACAAGGAAGGCAAAATCAAGTGACGTGACGGCCCGTTCGCGCCCAGCGCGAGGGGCTTTGCCAGAATGTCATCCCGGCGCAGGCTTGGATCGCTCTTGAGCTTCCCCGGAACGTCATCCCGGCGCAGGCCGGGATCGCACTTCCGCTTGCAAAGAAAGCCCGCCTCCACGGCGGGCTTTCTTTTGCCCGACAGATCAGCGGTCTTCTCTCCCTCTTCAAAGCTATTGCAGCCCCGGCCTCACGTTCGGATTCAAAGAACCTTGACGCCTCCCTGCTTCGCTCCAGCGAAGGCCGGCGGGCAGTGCCCGCCCTACGTCCAGCGCCGCCGAAGGCCCGGTAGGGCGGGCACTGCCCGCCGCGGCTGACACTCGATGCCACCACGCAATGGAGGGCGTTCTTGCCACCGTGTGCCAAGCTGCATGGGGGCAAGAGTTGGAGCATTCGGCGTCCGACAGGCTACTTTTTCCTCACGCACGAACTCTTCATGCAAACAAAACCCGCCTCTCGACGGGTTCCGCTTGTGCCGCTTAACGCGAATAATCAGCTTCCAGCAGCAACTACCGAATAACCCTTGAGCCGCTGTGCAAACTCCTGCAACGAGCGGATACCGCTGGCTTCGGCTTCACTGATCCATTGCTGCAAGCCCTTCAATGCCTGATCGGCACCGCGCTGCTCCATCAATGCTGCGAGCCGCGCGCGGAACTCATACACGGTCTTCAACGTGGGGCGTTTGGCCAGTACGGCCTGCAGGCGGTCGCGGCCTTCACTGTCCAGCCAACGGCCGCCATCGGCCAGTGCGCGACGCATGCGCCGCGGCATCGACTTGAAATTTTCGCCCGCACGCTGCGCTTCCTCGCCCAAGGTCGGCACAATCACGGCGCGGTAGTAATCGGTCATGGCCTGGAAGCGATGGGTGAGCACCGCCTTCAAGGTGTCGGCATCGGGGAAACGCACGTTCGGGCGTATATCCAGCGACGGCGCGACACGCAGCACCTTGGCCAGGCCGACCGCTTGCAAGCCGCGAATGACCGTCCAGCCGATGTCGAACTCCCACTTGCGGAGCGCAAATTTGGCCGAACTGGGGAACGCGTGGTGATTGTTGTGCAGCTCTTCGCCGCCGATCCAGAACGCCCACGGAATCAGGTTGCGTGAGGTGTCGGCACTTTCGAAATTGCGATAGCCCGCCCAGTGGCCGATGCCGTTGACGAAACCGGCGGCCCAGAACGGAATCCAGATCATTTGCACCGCCCACAACGCCGCGCCAATCACGCCAAATAGCGCAATACTGATGAACAGCATCAACGTCGGGCCCCAATACGGATGCGCGCCGTAGACGTGATGCTCGACCCAGTCCTCCGGCGTGCCGCGGCCGTATTTGGTCATGTCGGCCTTGGACGCACAGGCGTCGCGATACAGCGACACGCCGTCCCAGAACACCTTGTTGATGCCGTAGATCATCGGGCTGTGCGGATCTTCCGCGGTCTCGACCTTGGCGTGATGTTTGCGATGCACAGCCACCCACTCATGCGTGACCATGCCGGTGGTCAGCCAGCCCCAGAAACGGAAGAAGTGCGCCAGCGCCGGGTGGAAATCCACGCCGCGATGCGTCTGGCTGCGATGCAGGTACAGGGTCACCGTAAGAATGGTGAGCTGGGTCATCACCAGCATATACACCAGGATCTCGACCCAGCTCGCGCTGGTGATGCCGTCGACCAAAAAGTTGAGTACCGCGTCAAGCATGGACAGAACACCGAAAAGGAGAAGGCGGACCGCTTGCGCCGCAGCGGTTACGGCTGACGACGCCTCTGCGGATAATAACAGGCAGCGATCCATGTCACGTGCGCGCAATCACACAATCGCCATATCGCCAGTTGTTTAACCATGGGGGCGCCATGACAATGGCGCAATGACTCCACCAGTTTCACCCCTGTTGCAGTTGACCCACGTTCATCGCCAACGCGGCGGGCGGCCGGCCGTGAGCGACCTGAGCCTGACGCTGCAACGCGGCGAAGTGCTGGGGTTGCTGGGCACCAACGGCGCGGGAAAATCGACAACGTTGTCGATGATCGCCGGCGCGTTGGTACCGGACAGCGGCGCCATTACGCTCGACGATCAGGACTTCATCGAACATCCCGAGCTTGCCCGCCGCCTGATCGGCTGGCTGCCCGAGCGTGCACCGCTGTGGAACGAGCTGACCGTCATGGAACACCTGCGCGCGCACGGTCGCCTGCGCGGGCTGGAGGCCGGCAAGCTGCCCGACGCGTGTCTCTCGGTCATCGAGCAGCTGGAGCTGGCACCACTGGCGCAACGCTTGGCCGGCGTGCTCTCGCAAGGCCAGCGCCAGCGACTGGGCCTGGCCTGCGCGCTGTTGCATCAGCCGGCGCTACTGGTGCTGGACGAACCCGCCAACGCGCTGGATCCGGTACAAAGTGCGGCGCTACGGACACTGATCCGCGCCCAGGCCGCCGCCGGTACCGCGGTGATCCTGTCCACGCACGTGCTGGCCGAAGTCACCGCCGTATGTGATCGGGTCGCAATCCTGCACGCCGGCATGCTGCGCCATGCCGGTGCGGTCACCGCTGATGATCATGCGGCCCTGGAGCACACGTTTTTCACCATCGCGCAGCATGATCCACGCAATGCTGACCAGCCGGCTCACGCCGCATGAACACATACGCGGTGATGCGGCTGGAATTGCGCCGGCTGTTTGTGCGGCCGTTGGCCTGGGTGCTCGGCGCGCTGACCTTGGCCGAACTGGCGTGGCGCTTCGTGCTGCTGCTCGGCAACTTCCTCGGCATGCAAATCAAGCTGGCGGCGATGCCCGCTGGCCCGGGTTTTACCGATCTGGTGGCGGTGCCGGTGCTGAGCAGCCTGCTGACCGGCGGCCTCGTGCCATTCGGGCTGACCGAGCTCGCCCTGCTGATCGTGCCGCTGTTGACCATGTCCACGCTGGCCGGCGAGCGCAGCAACGGCACCTTGCCACTGCTGCTGGCCACCGGCACACCGGCGCGCGCCATCGTGCTGGGAAAGTACCTGGCGGTGCTCATCTGGCTGCTGTTGTGGCTGGCATTGGTGCTGGCGATGCCGTTGGCGCTGGCACATGCGACGCACCTGGATTGGGGCAAGCTGGCCGCCGCCACGTTGGGCATGACGCTGCTGCTGGCGGCGTTGGCAGCCATCGGCGTGGCCTGCTCCGCGTTCGCCTCTCATCCGGCAATTGCCGCCAGCGCCAGCCTGCTGCTGGCGCTTGGCTTGCTGATGGTGAACCTTGGCGCGCAGACCGCGGGCGTGGATGACGGGGCGATCAACTGGCTGGCGTTGAGCACGCATCTGGAGACCCTGCTGCGCGGGCTGGTGTCCAGTGCTGACGTGGTGTGGTTTGCGTTGGTGATCGCCGTCGCGCTGACCTTGGCCGCGTATCGCCTGGGTACCGAACGGGGGCGCAACTGATGCGCGCGTTGCGCCGCCTCGACGGCTGGTTGCTGGCACTGGCGCTGCTGATCGGCGCCGGCGCGATCGGCTATCTCACCACTCGCCACAACCTGACGGCCGACTTGACCGCGCGCGGCCGCGCCAGCGTGTCAGTCGAAACCCGCGCCGTGCTGGCCAAGCTGGACGGCCCGGTGGACATCGTCAGTTATGCCAGCCCGCAAGGCAACCTGCGCCAAACCATCGCCGCGGTCATTGCCCGGTACACCGCGATCAAGAGCGACCTGCGCCTGCGCTTTGTCGATCCAACGCAAGACCCGGCCGCCATGCGCGAGTTGGGTATCACCGTCGATGGCGCATTGATCGTGCACTACAAGGGCCGCGAGCAGCGGCTGGACGAGCTGTCCGAGCGAGCGCTGAGCAACGCGCTGGAGCGGTTGGCGCGCGGCGGCGAACGCATCATCGCGTTTGTCACCGGCGACGGCGAACGTCAGCCTGACGGCAAGGCCAACGCCGACCTCGGCATGTTCATCAGCCAACTGGAAAACCGCGGTGTCCGCGCGGTACCGCTGAACTTTTCCCAGGTCAGCGCGGTACCGCAGCATACTGATCTGGTGGTGCTGGCCAGCCCGTCAGCGCCGCTGGCCGCAGGCGCGACGCAGGCGCTGGTCGATTATCTGGCCGACGGCGGCAACCTGCTGTGGCTCACCGAGCCGGGCAACGCGGATCTCGGCCTGCGCCCGCTGGCGGCAGCGCTGAGCGTGCAAGTCCTACCCGGCGTGTTGGTGGATGGCAGCGGCAGTGCGCTGGGCCTGAAGGACCCGCGCATGATCGCGCTTGGCCAGTACCTGCCACACCCGGTCACGGCGGGTTTCCGCATGACCACGTTGTTTCCACAGGTTTCCGCTCTCGCGCAGGTGAGCCATGCCGCGTGGGCCGTGGTGCCGTTTCTGCGCTCGGGACCACAAAGCTGGACCGAGTTTCAGCCGATTGCCAACGACGGCAGCTCCACCATCCGCTACGACGCAAACGCGGGTGAATTGAAGGGGCCGCTCGATTTCGGTTTTGCGCTGAGTCGGCTCTCACCCAATCCGGACAAGGGCGTGCAGCGCGCGATGGTCGTCGGCGACGGCGACTTTTTATCCAACACGTTTCTCGGCAATGGCGGCAATCGTGCCCTGGGCGAGCGGCTATTCGACTGGCTGCTCGGCGACGACAAACTGGTGGACATGCCGGTACGCGGCGCACCGGACCGGTTGTTGAACATGTCGCAAGGCGAACTGAACGCGGTGAGTTTCGGCTTCCTGCTCGGCCTGCCGCTGTTGCTGTTGCTCAGCGGTGGCTGGATCGTATGGCACCGGCGGCGGCGCTGAGCGATGCGCCGCACCACTCGCCAGCGTGTGAGCGTGCTTGTTGTCGTGCTGATGCTGCTTGCTCTGGTCGCATGGCAGTGGAAGCATGACGCGCGCAACGCCGCAGGCAGCGTACTGACGCTGGCGCCCAAACAGGTCAGCCAGATCGCCCTGACTCTCGGCAACACGCCAACCATGCACTACGCAAAGCGCGACGGACACTGGTGGCGCGTGGACGGCACACCGACACGTGCGGATGACGGACGCCTCGCGGAGTTGGCGGACACCGCCGCCGCGCCGGTCATTAGCTGGCGTACGGCCAGCGATTTCAATCCAGCGAAGATCGGTCTGCACCCGCCACAAGCCATACTCAGTCTGGATGGCCAAACGCTGGAGTTCGGTGAAACCGCCGTCACCGGAGCGCAGCGATATGTTCGTGTCGGCCAGCGCATTGCGCTGGTGCCTGCGCGTTTCAGCCCGCGGCCACCCACCGGCACCGTGCGCCAGGCTGGCCCGTAAAGTGCGGTGCGCACAAGATGGCTGCGCCGCATAGAATCGGCCTGACGCCCGTACGCGGTGTCACGCTTTCCATCAGACGAATATGCCGGAACTTCCAGAAGTTGAAACCACCCGCCGCGGCATCGCGCCATACCTGACAGGCGGGCGCGTGCACAGCGTGACCCTGCGCCGCACCAACCTGCGCTGGCCAATTCCACGCGAGATCAGCGAGCTGCTGCCCGGTCAGCGCATCGACGCCGTGGAACGCCGCGCGAAGTATCTGCTGCTGCACACGGAAGTCGGCAGCGCACTGCTGCACCTGGGCATGTCCGGTTCCCTGCGCGTACTGCCAGCGGATACGCCGGCGCGCAAGCACGACCATGTGGATATCGTATTCGACGATGTGGCCGGTAAGGCCAACCGCATCCTGCGCTTCACTGATCCGCGCCGGTTTGGTTGCCTGCTGTGGCAGCCGCGCGGCGAAATTCATCCACTGCTGGCCGCGCTTGGCCCTGAACCCCTCAGCGAGGCGTTTGACGGCGACACGCTGTGGCGCGCGTCACGCGGACACACAGCTGCGGTCAAGACTTTGCTGATGGACGGCCACGTGGTCGTTGGCGTGGGCAACATCTACGCCAGCGAAGCACTGTTTGCCGCGCGCATCGACCCCCGCCGCGCCGCCGGTGGCATCTCACGCACACGTTATGCGCGACTGGCCATTGAAGTGAAACAGTTGCTGGCACGCGCCATCGAGCGTGGGGGCACCACCTTGCGCGACTTCATCAGCCCCACTGGCATACCCGGCTACTTCTTCCGCGAACTGAATGTGTACGGACGTGCGGGTGAAGCGTGTCACGTCTGCGGCAAGGCCATCCACCAGGTCACGCTCGGACAACGCTCCACGTTCTGGTGCGCGCACTGCCAGCGTTGAGTGACGCAACCTGCAGGGGAGGCACTCCCGATCAGTCAGGCCAGCGAAATTCCACATGCGTGTTGTTGAAGCGCGGATCGCTCATGTCGCCGCCGGGCATGGCGACCAGTCCCGCTGGCAAGCCATCCACCTCCAGCGGCTGGCCGGCCTCGAAATGGGCGCCCAGCGACTGCAACTCGACGAGTTGCTCGCACATCGCACCGGCCCGGTCGACATCACGTTTGGGCACGTTGTGGATGCTGATGTCCGGACGACCAAATTTGCGCATGCCGCGCGTGCGCACCCATGACCGCTTGGCATGGGCTTCGTCCGCGTTGTGCAGGATCAGCACGTGATTGCGCGCCGGCGCCCCACCCTTGATCAGGTAATGCTCGCGCCAATCGGCAGCGGCGAACAGGCGCAGCGTCTGGGGATCAAGGATCGAAATGCCGCCGATATCCAGCAAACCGGCGAGCACGCCAAGCGTGTCGCGCAGGTAATCCAGCGTACCGGCGTCGGGCAAGTGGCCGCGCACCACCAGCACCTCGGGTGCAACACGCGCCTGCTCGAAGGCCTCAGGCGTCTCCTCGCGCAGGATGTCGCCCAGCTCACCAGACAGTGGATAGCCCTCCCACTTGCGCAACACCGCGTTCTGCGGTCATGCGGATTTCCTGGTGGTCAGCGCGGTTCGTCCAGCGGCAACACCGATTGCTGCAATTCGATGCGACCGGCGCCCCGATTGATCTTCTTGAACTCGGCGCGGCTTACCGAGACATAGCGGTCGTTGCCCCCGATCTCAACCTGCGGGCCTTCAGTCACGGCACGCCCGCGCTCGTCCACGCGCACCACCATCGTCGCCTTGTGCCCGGTGTGGCAGATCGTCTTGATTTCGTGCAGCTCGTCCGCCCAAGCCAGCAGGTAGCTGCTGCCTGCGAACAGCTCACCACGGAAATCCGTGCGCAAGCCATACGCCAGCACCGGGACGTGCAACTGGTCGACGACGTCGCTGATTTGCCATACCTGCGCCTTGGTGAGGAACTGCGCCTCGTCGACAAACAGGCAATGCAGCTCGCCGTGAGCGGCGATGTTGGCGTTCACCAGCTCCAGCAGATTGTCTTGCGGCGCAAAGCGATGCGCGTTGGCCTGCAAGCCGATACGCGATGCCACCACGCCTTCGCCATAACGATCGTCCAGCATGGGCGTGAGGATCAGCGTGCGCATGCCGCGCTCGTGATAGTTGTAGGCGCCTTGCAGCAGCGCCGTGGTCTTGCCGGCGTTCATCGCCGAATAATAGAAATACAGTTTAGCCATGAGCCATCATCGAGAACGCAAGAGCGCATGGTAGCGCTGGCGGATCCCGCGCCCCAGCTCTGCCCCGTATGCTCGCAATGCTTGGTTTGACCCCGGCAGCGCTATAACCTTGTGCACCACACGTCGCTGATATACCACCTTTTGGCCACACTCAATCCGCAACAGCTCGCGGCCGTCGAGCATTGCACCAGCCCGTTGCTGGTGCTGGCTGGCGCCGGCTCCGGGAAGACCTCAGTGATCACGCAAAAGGTCGCGTGGTTGATTGCGCGCAAGCATCTGCCGGCGTCGAAAATTGCCGCCATCACGTTCACCAACAAGGCCGCGCGCGAGATGCGCGAGCGCGTGGCGCAGTTGATCAGCAGCGAGGATGCGCAGGCACTGACAGTCAGCACCTTCCACGCGCTGGGCTTGAAGTTCTTGCAGTTGGAACACGCCCGCGCCGGGCTGCGCCGCGGCTTCTCGGTGCTGGATGCGGATGACAGCACCGGCATCATCAAGGAGCTGGCGCCGCACGGGGCGAAGAAAGATGTGCTGTACGGCATCCGCAACTTGCTCAGCGGTGCCAAGAGTAGTGGTCTGTCACCGGCCGAAGCGCTGGCCGCCGCACGCAGTCCGCGCGAGCTGGAAGCGGCAACGATCTACGAGATGTACCAGCAACGCCTGGCCGCGTTCAATGCGGTGGATTTCGACGATTTGATCCGGTTGCCGCTGCGCATCCTGGAAGCGGACGAAGAGTGCCGCAATGCGTGGCGCGAACGCCTGTGCTATCTGCTGGTGGACGAATACCAGGACACCAACGACGCGCAGTACCGTCTGCTGAAAGCGCTGACCGGCGAACGCGGTGGCATCACCTGCGTGGGCGACGACGACCAATCCATTTATGCGTGGCGCGGCGCCAATCCGGAGAACATCGACCAGCTTGGCCGCGACTGGCCCAACCTGCGGGTGATCAAGCTGGAGCAGAACTATCGCTGCGGCAAACGCATCCTGCGCGCGGCCAACGCGCTGATCGCGCACAACCCGCATCTGCACACCAAGAAGTTGTGGAGTGAACACCCTGAAGGCGCACCGATCCGCGTGCTGGAGTGCAAGGACGCCGAGCACGAAGCCGAGCATGTGGCCGCCATCGCCGCCACGCTGGCGGAAAAGTACAAAGCACGCTGGCATGACATTGCGATCCTGTACCGCGGCAATTTTCAGGCGCGGCCATTGGAAAGGGCCCTGCGCCTGGCACGCATTCCGTATCACCTCACCGGCGCGTTGAGCTTTCTCGATCGTGCCGAAGTGAAAGACCTGCTGTGTTACTTGCGCCTGCTGACCAACCCCAGTGACGACGCCGCATTCCTGCGCGTGGTCAACGTCCCCAAGCGCGAGATCGGTGCAACCACGCTGGAGAAACTCGGCCAGATGGCGCAGGCACGCCACAGTTCCCTGCTCGACGCCACACGCAGCGACAGCGTGTTGCGTCAGCTCACGCCACGTCCGGCCGCCGCGCTTGCCGCGTTCGCCACGCTGCTGGACGAGTTGCGCAGCGCCTCGCTGCACCAGAGCGCCGCCGACCTGGTGGAAACGATCCTGCAACGCACACGCTACGCTGCACAAATTATCGCCAGTACCTCTGACGCCGCGTTGCGTGAGCGACGGTTGGGCAACATCAGGGAACTGGCTGACTGGTTTCGTGCCATGCAAAAGCACGCGACCAGCGCCGGTGACCTCGCTTCGCAGCTTGCTCTACTCAGCCACGCCGACCGCGACGATCCGGGCAACGCGGTGCGCATGATGACGCTGCACGCCGCCAAAGGCCTGGAGTTTCGCTTCGTGTTCATCGTCGGCTGCGAGGACGGCACCCTGCCGCACGAAGGCGCGATCGACGAAGGCCGCATCGAGGAAGAGCGCCGCCTGATGTACGTCGGCATTACCCGCGCCAAGGAACTGCTGACGTTATCGTGGTCAGCAAGAACCAGGCGTTGGGGCGAAGTGCAGCGCAATCAGCCGAGCCGCTTTCTGCAGGAACTGCCGCAAGCCGACCTGCACTGGCAAGGCAAAGATCCGGAAGCCGACAAGGAAGTGACGCGCGAAACCGCGCAATCGCACATGGCAAGAATCAAGGCGATGCTGGCGGACGGCTGAGCCGTGCGGTGCGTCCAGCCAGATACAGCGGGCACGCTGCAGTCGGCGGGCATTCGCCTGGCGCTTGTGCTCCACCCAGCCAGCGACGAACCGCTCATCTTCCGACGCTGCCGGGACGACCGCAACTGACGCCCCCGAGCTCTGCAACGGGTTACCCGCAGTGCACGCAAGCGGATCTCAGATCAGTTGTCGCGCTTCCAGTTCACTTTTCAGGTAGGCGTAATAGATCGGTGCGGCTACCACGCCGGCCAAACCAAACGCAGCTTCCAGCACCAACATGGCGATCAGCAGCTCCCAGGCTCGGGCATGGATCTGCGTGCCAACGATGCGCGCGTTGAGAAAATACTCAAGCTTGTGAATCAGGATCAGGAATATCAGCGCGGCAATACCTACACCCAGTGACACCGACAGCGCGGCAATCGTGACCGCGGTGTTGGACAGCAAGTTGCCCACCACCGGCAGCAAGCCGAGGATGAAGGTCAGCACGACCAGCGTCTTGGCCAGTGGCACGTGTACGCCTGTCAGTGGCAGCGCGATGAACAGGAAGATCGCAGTGAACGCGGTGTTGAGCAGGGAAATCTTGACCTGCGCGAACACGATGTTGTGAAACGCCAGCGCCAGACGCTCGCAGCGCAAACTCAACGTCGCCGCCAGCGGACCCACTTCGTGCGCGGCGCGCGTACGACTGAGCGCAACAATCGCGCCCAGCACCAAGCCAATGATGATGTGCACGAAGATGCGTGCCGCGTCGCGGCCAGCCACCTGCAACGTCCCCGCGTGCTTGTGCATCAGCTCGACGACGCCAACCCGCAAATCCTCGACGCTGTCGGGCAGGTTGTCGACCAGCACGGCGGGCAACTGCTGACGCGCCTTGGCTACCAGCGGCATCAACTGGTCGCGCCAGAGCAGCTCTGGATTGCCAAGCTCACTGCGGAAGAAACTGATGATGGCGAAGATCAAGCCAATCAGCAGGCCGACCACGACCGCGCCCAGCACCGTCACAACAACGACGCGCGCGCGGTCACCCGAGATGCGCCGACCCAGCAATGGCGTCATCGCGCGCACCAGCTCGTACACCAGCAATGCCGCCAACAATGCCGGCAGCAATCGCAGCAAGATCACCGCGATCAACGCTGCCGCCGCAAGCAGGTAACTGGCATGACGCACAAACAGCGAGGGCTCGCGCGCCGTGGGCAACGGAAAATCCATGGTGAGGCAGGCCCGATGTGATGACTTCAGGGGCGCCAGTCTGTCAGCAGCTACCGCCGGCCGCCAGTGGGCCATGCAGCAACGCCGCGGATTGTGCCTATGCAGACGCAAGGCAACATCTGGCTCGAAGTCATGGCATCCGAGGTCGTTGCATATCGCGCGCAAGAAACAGCGGCGCACCGGTGCTGCAGTTCCGCAAACCGGGAAGACCCGAAGCACGGCGGCCGTAGCCAAAACTAACCGTGTCCGCGCGCTGCGTGGCACGACGACAGCCCTACCCTAAACTGCACGAACCACCCATAGCGCAGAACTCCGCCATGTCCTCCCGTCTGCTTGCAGCCTTCGTTGCCGCTACCTTGCTTGGCGGTTGTGCGTCCATACCTCGGCCAGCGGCAGAATCGACGGCGCCCACAATGGTCGCTACGACACCCGTTCCCGCCACTGCACCGGCACCCGACGACAATTTGAATGCGGTGGCGTGGACGCAGACGGCGATCGAACACGACCTGATCTTGCTGCAGACTTATCGCGATGCCCGCTCGCAACTGCTGGCTGCATTGCATGACCCGGCTTGGGACGCACTAGGCAAGGGCGATCGACGCACGCCACTGGCGCATTTGCCGCCGGCGGTAGTGCTGGACATTGATGAAACCGTGCTGGACAACTCGCCGTACCAGGCGCGCGTGGTCAAGACCGGCGGCGAGTTCAATGCCGCCGATTGGGATGCATGGTGCAAGGAAGAACGTGCGCGAGCGTTGCCGGGCGCGGTCGACTTCACCCAGTTTGCGGCCCGGCACGGCATTGCAGTGATCTACATCTCCAATCGCGCCCAGAATCTGGATCAGGCGACCCTGACCAACCTGCGCAAGGTCGGTCTGCCAGTCAGCGGACCAGACGCGTTTCTCGGACTTGGCACGGTGCTGGCAGGCTGCCAGCAAAGCGGCACGGACAAGGGCTGTCGACGGCAGCTGGTGGGCCAGCGTTACCGCGTGCTCATGCAGTTTGGGGACCAGCTTGGCGATTTCATCGACATCACGCAGAACACCGAACATGGTCGTCGCGAGGCGGTCTCCGCCTATTTGCCGTGGATCGGAACACGCTGGTTCGTGCTACCCAACCCCACGTATGGCTCATGGGAACCGGCCCTGTTCAATAACAACTGGCGCGCTCCGCGTGAGCAGCGGCGCCAGCGGAAAATCAATGCACTCCATGATTAGTGATCACTGATCAGTGATATTACTTACTAATAATCAGCTAGTTACATTGCAAACGAAATGTGTTGTCTTAAGACTACCCATATATTAAAATCTCGTGTGTCCAGCTCGCTGACTCGTGTTGTCGGCCAGTTCGACCATTTCCCTTCCGGCTCTGCCGGGCTCCCCGCGAGGCCAATTACCCGCGGGGTTTTCTTTATCCGTCAGGCTCACGCCGCCCGAACGGCTGCGTCGCCAAGGCGCGGACGCCGACGTGCACCCTGAAACTATTCCGTCAAGCTTCACCCGCCACCGCCACCCAGGGACGCCACGGCCAGACGAAGTCCTGCCGTTAGAATAGGCAGATGCCAGATATTTCCCGCGCCCGCCCCATGCCCCGCCAGCGCGCCCCGTGGTGGTTCGACCTTGCCGGCCCCTTGCTGCAACCTTGGGTGAAAATTCGCCGCGACCCGGCCGAGCCGGCCACGTTGCTGCGCGGCGACGCACCGGTTTGTTACGTGATCGAGCGCGACGGCTTCTCCGATGCATTGATCCTGCAGCGTGCCTGCCGCGAGGCCGGGTTGCCCAACCCACTGCAAGCCTTGGCCGGCACGCGGCGACGGCGCTCGGTATTTGCGCTGGTGCAACGCGAGGGCTGGGTGTTCGGACGGATCCGCAAGCGCTCCGCGCAAGTTGCGCTGCGGCAGTTGCAGCAGTCCCTGCACGATCAGCCGGAAGCGGATATCCAGCTCGTGCCGGTGGCCATCTACGTGGGGCGAGCGCCGAGCCGGGACAGTGGTTGGTTCCAGGTACTATTTTCAGAAAACTGGGTGATGGTCGGGCGCTTTCGGCGCTTGCTTGCGCTGTTGTTGAACGGGCGCGATACCGTGGTGCATTTTTCGGCGCCCATCTCGCTGCGCAGCGTGCTGGATGAGTCCGACGACCTGACCGCTGAGCGCTTCGTGCGCAAAATCGCCCGCGTGCTGCGCACGCACTTCCATCGCATCCGCGCGGCAGTCATCGGGCCGGACCTCTCACATCGACGCACCGTGGTGGACGCGGTGTTGAACGCCGAGCCAGTACGCGCAGCGATTGCCGCCAGTGCCGCGAAGGAAAAAATCAGCCCGGCCAAGGCGTGGCGCAACGCACACAAGATCGCGCTGGAGATTGCAGCCGACTATTCGCACTCGGTGGTGCGCTCGGTATCATTCCTGCTGCGCAATTTCTGGAACAAGCTGTACGACGGCATCGCGATGCATCACTTCGACAAGGCCCGCGCCGCCGCGCCGGGCTTTGAAGTGGTGTACGTGCCGTGCCACCGCAGCCATACCGACTACCTGTTGCTCAGCTACCAGTTGCACGTTTCCGGGGTTGTGGTGCCGCACATTGCTGCCGGCGTGAACCTCAATCTCCCCGTGGTCGGGCCGATCCTGCGCCGCGGCGGCGCGTTCTTTCTGCGCCGCAGCTTCAAGGGCAACGCGCTGTACTCGGTGGTGTTCAACGAATACCTGGCGCAGCTGATTGACCGCGGCGTGCCGCTTGAGTACTTCATTGAAGGTGGCCGCTCGCGGACCGGCCGTCTGCTGGCGCCGCATGAGGGCATGCTCGCGATGACCATTCGCGCATTTTTGCGTGCGCCGCGCCGGCCGGTGCTGTTTCAACCGGTGTACATCGGCTACGAAAAGCTGATGGAGGGCAAGTCCTACGCCGGCGAACTCAGCGGCAAACCGAAACAGAAGGAATCCCTGTTTGGCCTGCTGCGCGGTTTGAAAGTGTTGCGCCAGCGCTACGGCCACGTCACGCTCAATTTCGGTGAACCGATTGAGCTGACTCCGTTGCTGGATGCCGCCAGCGCAGACTGGCGCAACGCGGAAACGCAGAACAAGCCGGAGTGGCTCAACGCAGTCACCGATCAGCTGGCCGGACAGATTCAGATCAACATCAACCGCGCCGCCGACGTCAACCCGATCAACCTGCTTGCACTGGTACTGTTGGCCACACCCAAACACGCCATGGCCGAAAGCGACCTGTTGGCCCAGCTCGACTTGAGCAAGGCGCTGCTGGAGGAGTCGGCGTATTCGGACCGGATCACGCTGACGCCGATGAACAGCGCCAGCATCGTCGAGTACGGCGAACACATGGGCTGGATCCAGCGTGTGCAACATCCGCTCGGCGACGTGCTCACGGTCCCCGTCGAGCAGGCCGTGTTGCTCAGCTATTTTCGCAACAACGTGTTGCACCTCGCCGCCACCGGCGCCTGGGTGGCGTGCTGCTTTCTCAACAACCGGCGCATGTCGCGCGCGTCGGTGCTGCGCCTGGGTCGCATCATCTATCCCTTCATTCAAGGCGAACTGTTTTTGCCATGGGACGCTGATGGCTTCAGCGCGCAGCTGCAGACAACCATTGATTTCTTCGTGCGTCGGGGCTTGCTGGAGTCGACCGGTGACGGCCGCGTGCTGGAGCGCAGTCCGGGCCAGGAAGACAGCGCGTTCCAGCTCAAGGTCATCGCGCGCAGCCTGATCCAGGCGTTCGAGCGCTACTACATCACGGTCGCCGCGCTGGTCAAGAACGGCCCGCACACGTTGACTGCCTCGCAGCTGGAAAAAGCCTGCACGCTCACCGCACAGCGCCTGAGCCTGCTCAACGAACTGTCCGCACCGGAGTTTTTCGACAAGGCGCTGTTCCGCGGCTTTATCCACAAGTTGCGCGAGCGCAAAGTGGTGTGGACCGACGACGACGGCAAACTCGACTACGACCACGCGCTGGAAGACATGGTGCGCGATGCTCGGGTCATCTTGTCGCGCGAGGTGCGCCACTCGATACTCAAGATCACGCCCGGTGGCGATGCGCCCGATGCGGCTGCGCCAGCGAATCCGCCTACCCACACATCGCCAGCAGCAACCGGCTCTGCGGCCACGGACACCGCCGCCACCGACCCGCCGCCGATACCAGCGCACACCCACGACTGAATCGGCGCCGCGCGCAGCGCCACGCCAACGCCGCTCGCCACGCCTTGTTGGGGGCCAGCGACCACCGGGCGGCGAAAGTTCGGCACCCAGTGACTTTCGGCATGCTCGTCACAACCGCCAAGCGCGCGCAAGATGATGCAACCGCCATCGGAGAGCCGTCATGTCCACACGCCTCGCAGTCGTCATTGCCGCCGTCCTCGTCGCCCTGCCATGCAGCGCACCAGCCGCCGGCGTTGCTCCGACCCATGACGTCAGCGTGGTGCATTGTGGACACCTGCTGGACACGGCCGCCGGCAAGCTGCTGGGCGAGACGACCCTGATCGTCGATGCCGGCCATATCCGCGAAATCCACACCGGTGCGGTCGATGGCAAGCCGTACCAGGACGCCGCCGCTGCCGCAGGTGGCAGCTACCACTACGTCAACTTGCCCGACTCCACTTGCCTGCCCGGTCTGATCGACGCGCACACGCACCTGACGTTTGAAACCAGCCCGACCGGCTACACCGACCGGTTCCGCTGGAACACTGCCGATTACGCCATCCGTTCCACCGTGTACGCACAGCGCACACTGCTGGCCGGCTTCACCGCCGTGCGCAACCTGGGCGATGGCAACTACGAATCCCTCGCGCTGCGCAATGCGATCAACGCCGGCATCATCCCCGGCCCACGCATCTTTACCGCTGGCGTGCCGATTGGCAGCACCGGCGGCCATGCTGATCCCACCGACGGCTATCGCATGGATCTGGCCGGTGATCCCGGCGTCAAGGACGGCGTCATCAACAGCCCGGAGGACGCGTGGAAAGCGGTCCGCCTGCACTACAAGGCGGGGGCCGATGTCATCAAGATCATGCCTTCGGGCGGCGTGCTGGACGAAAGCGCCAGTGCCGACAACCCACAAATGACCATCGAGGAAATCAAGGCGGTGGTCGCTGCGGCACACGATTACGGCCTGACCGTCGCCGCGCACGCACACGGTGCGGAGGGCATCCGTCGAGCCATCATCGGCGGCGTGGATTCCATCGAACACGGCACGTTCATGGACGCGGCCGATATGCAACTTATGAAGCAGCACGGCACGTGGTACGTGCCCACCATCATTGCCGGCAAATACGTGCAGGAGATGGCTGCCAAACCCGGTTACTACCCGCCGCAGATCGCACGCAAGGCCATGGAAGTGGGGCCGATCATCCAGGCCACGGCCGGCAAGGCTTACAAGGCAGGCGTCAAGATCGCGTTTGGTACCGATGCGGCGGTATATCCGCACGGCCAGAACGCCAAGGAATTCGAGTACATGGTGCAAGCCGGCATCCCGCCGCTGTATGCACTGCAGGCAGCCACCACCCACGCCGCCGAACTGCTGCACAAATCCGACCAGCTCGGCCAGATTGCCGTAGGTCGCGACGCCGACGTGATTGCCGTACCCGGTAACCCGCTGGATGACATCACCGCCATGCAACGCGTCAGCTTCGTGATGAAGGATGGGGTCATCTACAAGGAAGGTGGCAAACCGACTGCGCTGTGAATGACCACGCCGCGCCCGTAGGGCGGGCACTGCCCGCCGTGCTCTTGGCCAGGCGAGGGCGTATCGCATACCACGGGCAAAAAGCCGGCGGGCAGTGCCCGCCCTACGCAGCGGCGGATGCACGGTTGCGCACCCGCTCGACTCCGCACTGGCGGCGTTCCTGTAGCATGGCGCGCATGACCGATCAGCCCAAATCCACGCCCGATTCCACCACCCATTTCGGCTTTCGTGATGTAGCGGTGGCCGACAAGCAGAAGCTGGTCGGTCAGGTGTTCACTTCGGTCGCGCACAACTATGACTTGATGAACGACCTGATGTCGTTCGGCGTCCACCGCCTGTGGAAGCGCCACTTCGTGGCCATCAGTGGCGTGCGTCGCGGTGATCGCGTGCTCGATCTGGCGGGCGGCACTGGCGATATCGCGGCGCTGTTGCAACCGGTCGTGGGCGAGGCTGGCGAAGTGGTGGTGGGTGACATCAACGCCGCGATGCTCGATGTCGGGCGCGACCGGCTGACTGACCGCGGCCTGGTTTCCGGCCTGCGCTGGGCGCAACTCAACGCCGAAGGGCTGCCATTTGCGGACAACAGTTTCGACGCAGTGACCATGGCGTTCGGGCTGCGCAACGTGACTGACAAGGATCAGGCACTGGTAGATATCTTTCGCGTACTGAAGCCCGGTGGTCGCCTGCTGGTGCTGGAGTTTTCGCGCGTGCAGAACGCGCTGTTCAACAAGCTCTACGATTTCCATTCATTCAAGGTGCTGCCGCGACTTGGTCGGCTGTTCGCGGGCGACGCCGACAGCTACCAGTACAAGCACCCCGACCAGGCGACTCTGAAGGGCATGATGGAGCGCGCCGGCTTCGGTCGTGTGGAAGTGCGCAACCTCACCAATGGCATTGTGGCGATCCATCGCGCCTACAAGTTCTGAGGTCTTGGGCAGTCGCGACATGACCTGCCTGCCTGCGCCGCGCACGTTTGCCGCCTGGCTGATCCACGTCAGAGGAACCGCGTCCGCGCTGGCGTATGTTGATGCTCCCCTTCCCCCTCGAGCATCCACCGCATGTCCGCTGAAATGGCCCCTGAAGAGAACGTCTACCCGTTCGATGCCCGCGGCATCGCCCACCGCTTCCGCCATTCGGCCATCTTCGGCGCGATCGGCGCGCTGCGCTCCGGCGAGACCATGCGCTTCATCAATGACCACGATCCCATCCCGCTGCTCGCGCAGCTTCGCGACCGCCTCGGCGAC
>CAJDTO010000009.1_pt1 | contig 24942 bp, 27 predicted proteins | sample 7389821 | NCBI WGS metagenome assembly CAJDTO01 (sample SAMEA7055651, study PRJEB34461) | soil metagenome | biome: terrestrial ecosystem; feature: Peninsula; material: soil | place: Antarctica | collected 2016
TGCTGCCCGACACCTGGCTGTTGATCTGCCCGGTCAGGCTGACCATCATGTCGGCCCGGCCCTGACCGGACGCGGCGGACCACAACGAGTTGTTCAGAAACTGGCTGTACGCGCGCTGCACGGCAAGCGTATCCACGCCGGTGCCGATGAAATAACCACCCTGGCCCTCAGGCAATTTGGTGCCAAACGACACGATCTGACGGCTATAGCCATCGGTGTTGACGTTGGCCACGTTGTGACTGACGGTACTCAGCCCGATCTGCGCAGCAAGCAGACCGGACACGCCAGTGGAAAGCATGTCAGCCATGGGTCATCCTCAATGCTTCGCGCACCGACAGCCCGGTGCAGCACGTGTCAACGTTGACGGCCGGCGGCCAGCGACCTTGAGCTCGTGCGGATGCCAGCGCCTGCCGCCCATACCGAACCGGCGTGGGACCCACGGCCGACAGGAGCGCACCGTGTGCGCGAACTTCTCGGCGCACTCGCAAAAAGCCCTCGCGGACAAGGTGCGCGCCTGCAATCGCGTACAAGGAAATCACCGAATGCTCCCGGCACTGTGCAGCGCCGCCAGCGCATCGCGCATTTGCGAGCTGTTGGCGATGGCGGTGAGTTTGCTGGCGTACGCCGGGTCCGTGGCATAGCCGCCGCGCACCAAGGCATGGGCAAAGCCGGCAATGTTTTCTCCCTGATCCAGCGCCCGCGCATACCGCGGGTTGTCGCTGATCAGTCTGGCGTAATCAGAGAACGACTCGGCCGGCGAGTCATACGCGCGGAAGCTGTCGCGCTTGCGCACCGCCACGCCATTCTCGTATTCCAACGTGGGTACGCTGACCTTGCCGCCGTCCCAACTGCTGCCGGCCTTGATGCCAAACAGGTTGAAGCTGCTGCTGCCGTCGCCGTGACTGGGCAGGTGCTTGCCCCAGCCGGTTTCCAGCGCAGCCTGTGCCAGCAATGCGCGCACGGATACGCCAAGTTTGTCCGCCGCTGCCTGCGCATGCGGCGCCAAAGCGCGCACAAAATTGACCGGGTCGCCATCGGGCAGCAGCTTGGCGGCGACACTCGCCACGCCGGCCACGCCTTGCGCCAACTGCCCGAACACACCGGTCTGGCTCAGCGCGCCGAGTTTGCCCAGCATGCTGGCCCACGGCGCATCACCCAGGTCGCCACCAGCGGACGCACCGTCGAGCAGCGCGGGCATACCGCCGCTAGCCACCGCACCGGCAGAATCCGGGCGATCGGCACCCAGCTGCAGCAGCGCGCGCACATTTGCGTTGCTCACGGCGGTCGCTGAAAGCGGTGATTTTTGTGTGGGATCCACCGGCGCCGCGTCGGCGGCCTTCGCTTTGCCGCCGAGTTGGCGAATCAGCATCTGCGCGATACCCAGGCCGTTGCGACCGTTGGCCAGAGTCAGTGACAACTGGTGATCGAACATGTCGCGGTAGCTGTTGCCGGCCTCACTGTCGGAATAACCCTTGCCCATGCTGGCGTTGGCGTCGCGCATGGACTTCAGCATCATCTGCGTGAAGATCGCCTCGAACTGTTTGGCCACCGCCGGCAGCGCATCCTTGCCGCCATCGCTGCGCGCGCTGGCACGCAGCTTCTGAAAGCCGGACATTTCAGTCCAGGTATCAAGGGCGGGGGTGCTGGGATTGATGGCCGTCATGATTTTGGCACTCGATCAGATAACGACAAGCTGAGCATGAAGCGCGCCAGCTTGCTTCAACGCCTGCAAAATGGAGATCAAATCGCTCGGCGCAGCGCCGACCTGGTTCACTGCGCGCACGATCGTGTCCAGGCTCACACCCGGACCGAACTTGAACATGTGCGCGCCATCTTCGCTGATCTGCACGCTGCTGCTGGGCACCACGGCTGTCTGCCCGCCACGACTGAATGGCGCCGGCTGGCTGACCAGCCCTTGCTCGGCGATGGTGACCTGGATCGAACCATGCGCCACGGCGGCGGCGCTGACGCGCACGTCCGAACCGATCACCACCGTGCCGGTGCGCGAGTTGACGACCACGCGCGCCGGCGCGTCACCCGGTTGCACGTCGATGTTCTGGATTGAACCGAGCCACGCCACTTTCTGCGACGGGTCCCGCGGGCCGCGTACGGAGACCGAGCCACCATCGACCGCTTGCGCGGTACCCGCGCCGTAAGCAGTATTGATGGCGCTGGCAATGCGCGCCGCTGTGGTGAAATCGGCGGTGTTGAGGTTGAGCATCAAGTCACCCGTGCTGGCAAATGACGACGCCACCGTGCGCTCGACCGACGCGCCATCGGGAATGCGCCCGCTGGCGGAGATATTCACCTGCACGCTGGAGCCACTTTTGCCCTGCGCGCTGATGCCACCCACTACCACGCTGCCTTGCGCGACGGCATACACGTTGCCATCGGCGCCGCGCAACGGGGTCATCAGCAACTGGCCTCCGCGGATACTTTTGGCGTTGCCGATCGAGGCGACCGTCACGTCAATCGCCTGCCCGGGTTTGGCGAACGCCGGCAGATCGGCGGTGACCATCACCGCAGCGGCGTTCTTCAACTGCGGGCGTGCATTCGCCGGCACGGTGATGCCGAACTGCTGCAGCATGTTCTCCAGACTTTGCGTGGTGAACGGAGCCTGCGTGGTCTGGTCACCGCTGCCATCCAGACCCACAACCAGCCCATAACCGATCAACTGATTGCTGCGTACGCCCGCCACCTGCACCAGGTCACGCACCTTGTCCGCATGCGCTGGCAACGGCAACAGCAGCAATGCGCACAGGCACAGGGCCAGCGTGCCGCCAAACGAGCGCCAGCGCGCGATGGCTGCGCGCATCGCGGTGCGGCGGTTTTGCGCATTGATTCGGGCGTCGACCACGTGCAGCGGACGTTCACGCTGCGATGCGGCGTTACATGTGCGCCCGGTACTGTGCGCATCGGCGAGTGGCGTGGCAATCAACGCCGCCTGCAACAATTGGGCTTTCATCAGAATGGCATCCACTTGGAATTGAAGAAGCGCGACAGCCACCCTCGCGTATTGGCATCGGCCAGCGTGCCGCGGCCGGTGTAGCTGATGCGCGCGTCGGCCACGCGGGTCGACGGCACGGTGTTGTCCTGCCCGATGTCCTGCGGACGCACGATGCCGGAGATGCGCACCAGCTCCTGGCCCTGATTGATGGTCAACCACTTTTCGCCACGCACCAGCAGGTTGCCGTTGGACATGCGCTGGGCGACGGTGACCGTGATCTGCCCGGTGAGTTGATTGCTCTGGCTGCTGGAACCGGCGCCATCAAACGTGCGCTCGCCGTCCAGCCCGATGTCGGCGACTTTGCCGCCCAGGCTCAGCGTTTTGCCGAGCAGCGTCGGCGCGCCGATCTTGGCCTTGTCGGTCTTGCTGGTGGTGGTGCTGGCTTTCTTCGTCGCCTGCGTGCTTTCCACCAGCACCACGGTGAGGATGTCCCCGGCACGGTGGGCGCGCGGATCGACAAACAACTCCAGACCTTGCGTATCGTGGTAGATCGCTCCGTCAGACGGCGTCGCGGCCACGTCTTGCGCTGGTGGCGGCGTAGGCGCCCACTGCGCATCATCGCGCACATGCCCGCCGCCGGTGGCGCACGCGGCGAGCATCAGCAGCGCACTTGACAGCAGAATCAGGCGGAAGCAATCACGCATCACGGCATGCCTCAAGTGTTATGGGTCAGGTACTGCAACATGGAATCGGCGGCGGATACCGCCTTGGAGTTCATCTCGTATGTGCGCTGGGTCTGGATCATGTCCACCATCTGCTCGACCACGTTGACGTTGGAGCTTTCCAGCGCACCGGCCGCGAGCGTGCCCAGGCCGTTGAGACCGGGCTGGCCGATCTGCGGCGAGCCGCTGGACGCGGTTTCCAGATACAAGTTGTCGCCATTGGGCTGCAGCCCGGCGGGGTTGATGAAATCGGCCAGTTGCAAGGTACCGATCTGCTGGGTCGCGGCTTGACCGGCAAGGCTGACGCTGACGGTGCCGTCGCTGCCGATGGTGATGCTTTGCGCGTTCGCCGGCACGCTGACGGCCGGGTCCAGCGCGTAACCGTTGGCAGTGACGATCTGCCCGTTCTGATCCAGATGCAGCGAACCATCGCGGGTATAGGAAATGGAGCCATCAGGCATCGTCACCTGCAAAAAACCGCGGCCCTGAATCGCCACATCCAGCGCATTGCCGGTCTGCTCGATATTGCCCTGGGTGAACAATTTCTCGCTGCCGACCACGCGCACGCCGGTGCCCAGCATCAACCCGGACGGCGCCTGGGTTTGCTCCGTGGTCTGGGCTCCGGGCTGGTGCACGTTCTGGTACACCAGATCCTGGAATGATGCGCGCGCGCTTTTGTAACCGGTTGTGTTGGCGTTGGCCAGGTTGTTGGAGATGACATCCATGCGCGTCTGCTGCGCATCGAGTCCGGTCTTGGCTACCCACAGGGATGAGAACATGTCGTTGGCTCCGTCTGGACGTCTTTACGTCCGTGAACGTGATTGATATCAGGTTATCTGCAGCAGCCGCGAGGCTGACTGCGCGTTTTCGTCGGCGCTCTTGATGGCGCGCACTTGCAACTCGTACTGACGCGACAACTGGATCATCTGCACCAGGGTTTGCGACGGATTGACGTTGCTCGATTCCAGCGCGCCGGACTTGATCGTCACTGCCGGGTCCGCGCTGGCGCTGGCGCCATTAGTCAGGTGCATCAAGCCGTCCGCGCCGAGACTCAAATCCTCTGCCGCCGGATTGACCAGCTTGATGCGGCCCACGGCCGAGACCGTGTTGGGGGTTTGCCCCATCGGCACCACCGAGATCGTGCCGTCCGCACCGACATTCATCTGCGTGCTCTGCGGCACGCTGATCGGGCCGCCATCACCCAGCACCAGATTGCCGCGCGCATCGGTGAGCATGCCGTCAGCGGTCAGACGCAGTTCGCCGGCGCGGGTGTAAGCCTCGCCTCCGTCCGCACCCTGCACCGCAATCCAGCCGTCGCCCTGCACGGCGACATCCAGTTCGCGGCCGGTATCGATCTGTCCGCCCTGGCGCATGTCCACGCCCTGGCCAAACGCCACACCGTTGACCCGCGTCGGCATGCCAGGACCTTGTACCTGCAACGGTTCAAATGCAGACAACTGGGCCTTGAAACCGACGGTATCGGCATTGGCAAGGTTGTGTGCCACCTCCGCCTGCGCACGCATCATTTGCGTGGCACCGGTCATGGCTACATACAGTGATCGATCCATGGGAAACCTCTGTGTTCGTTATTCCGGCACACGCCGGAATCGCTCGTCACTTGTCGAAGTCACGGAATCCCGGCCTGCGCCGGGATGACGTCACGCGCTGGCGTGAGCTCAATTGCGGATATTGATGATCGTCTGCGTCAACTTGTCGTCAGTGGAAATCACCTGCGCATTCGCCTGGTAATTGCGCTGCGCCTTGATCATGTTCACCAGCTCGGCGGTGAGGTCGGAGGTGTTGGATGCCTCCAGCGCGCCGGACTGGACATTGCCGAACGTGCCATTGCCGGCCGCACCCATGATCGGCGTACCCGAGTCGAAAGACGCCGCCCAGTTCGTGTTGTCCAACTGGCGCAGACCCTGCTGATTGCTGAAACGCGCCAACGCCAGTTGCCCCAGCGCCGTGGTCTGGCCGTTGGAATATTTGGCCTGCACCACGCCTTCGCGAGACACATCGATGCTGGACAAGGTGCCGGTCGGAAAACCGTCCTGGGTGATGGAGCTGGCGACGTAGTCATTGCCGAACTGCGTGGCCTTGGACATGTCCAGATTCAATGTCAGGGGGTCGGCACCGGGGCTGACCGATACGGCGCCAAAGCTCAGCTGGCCGCCTGCCGGACTGGCCAGCGCGCCGCTGCTGGTAAAACTGATCGGCTGTGACGCGCCAGTGCTCACGCCGTCGACGTACAAGTTGGCGTTCCAGGTGTTGGCCGCCGCATCCTTGACGAAGTACACCACGCCAGTGTGGGTGGCGCCGAGCGAGTCGTAGGCGGTAAACGGCGTGGACTGGTTGTAACTCAGCGCATCGGCCGGATCGAACGCCGGCACTGGCGCGGTGGCATCGGAAGGCAGGTTCAATGACATCGCCACGCTGGTCGTCGCCTTGGCCGCGTTCTGCGACGTGATCATCTGCAGGTCTTTCAGCGTGCTGGTATCGAACGTGCCACCGACATTGGCCGGAAACACTTGCAGATGTTGACCACTGGCGTTGGTGACGTAGCCGTTGCTGTCCTGACGGAATGCGCCGGCCCGCGTATACGAATAACCCTTGGCGTCGCGGATGGTGAAGAAGCCATCCCCGCTGATCGCGAAGTCCAGGCTATTGTTGGTCGTTTCGACGCTGCCAGCCTTGAACTGCTGGGCCACGTTGGTCAGGCGCACACCACTGCCAACCTGACTCGAACTGAGGTTGGGGCCGGCCGCGTTGAACAGCTCGGCAAATTCCGCGCGCGAGCCTTTGAAGCCGGTGGTACCGGTATTGGCGATGTTGTTGGCGGTGACCTCGAGGTCCTTCGACGCCGCGTTCAGCCCGCTCAGTGCAATGTTGAAAGCCATGGAATGATTCCTCTGCGTTGGAGTCCCTTGCGGGCCCGTTGATTTGCTCGATCAGTTGATCTGCGCGACCTGACTCAGCAGCGCGCCACCAAAACCATCGATATCCAGATACGCGCCGTCGCTGGTCATGCCCACACCATTGACCTTGCCGCTGACATACGTCGCCACCGCGGTGTTGCCGGCTTGCGCCGTGAGGCCGTAAACCCCTTCCGGCGCGACCTTGCCGTCGTCACCCGTGCCGTCCCAATGAAAGGCCACCAAACCGGAACTCGGCGTGCCCATGTCCAGCGTGCGCACGACGTTGCCTTGGGCATCGGTGATCCGCACCACGACCTGGCTACCGCCGCCGGGTACGTTCACGGCACCGTCCAACGTGCCGTTATGCAACTGGCCCGCGTTGGATGGCACGGTGACGCCGCGTCCGACCATGCTGCTGGCTTGCAGCATCTGATTGCCCTGCAGCGAAGCGCTAAGCGCATCAAACGACGTCTGCAACCCCTGCGTGGCGGATACCTGACTGATCTGCGCCAACTGGCTGACCATCTGCGATGAATCCATCGGTTTGGTCGGATCCTGATTGCGCATCTGCTGCACCAGCAAGCTCAGGAAGTCCGCCTGACCAATGGTCTTTTCCTTGCCGATGGTGGCTGCTTGCGCAGCGCTGCTGCCAACGCCGGGGACGTTCATGGGTTTTGCCTCACGCAGGTTTGTGGCACTGTTTCGTCACTCATCGAAGTGGGCCTCACTTGCCGAGGTCCAGGGTTTTTTGCAGCATCTGACGCGTGGAGTTCATCACCTCGACGTTGTTTTGATACGAGCGCGAGGCGGAGATCATGTTGACCAGCTCGTCCACCGGATTGACGTTGCTGGAATAGACGTAGCCGTCGCCATCAGCCAGCGGATTGCCGGGCTCGTAGCGACTGGGAATCGCCGCTTGGCTCTCAGTGACGCCGAGTACCCGCACACCTTCGGCGGCACCTTGGTTGGCCATGCCCACTTGCTGTTGCACCGCGGAAAACAGCGGCTCGCGTGAGCGGTAGGCGGCTTCGGGTGTGCTCGCCACGCTGTCCGCGTTGGCCAGGTTGCTGGCTACCGTGTTCAGCCGCAGCGATTGCGCGGCCATGCCGGATCCGGCAACGTTGAAAATCGAGAAGAGTGACATCAGCCGTTGCCTCCACTGATCGCGGTGCGCAACATGCGAATTTGCGCCGTGATGAATGACAGGCTGGCTTGGTAGTGCACCCCGTTGCCGGCAAACGCGGCCTGCTCGACCTGCTCATCGACGGTGTTGCCGTCCATGCTTGGTTGGGTCGGTACGCGATAGGCCAGCGCGTTTACGCTCTGGCTGGCACCGCCGATCTGGCCCGGACTGCGCGTTTCCAACGCAAGGTCAGCGTGGCCGCTATCGCCACTGGCCGCAGCCAGCACCTTGGCAAAATCCACATCGCGCGCCTTGAAATCCGGCGTATCGGCATTGGCCAGGTTATTGGCCAGCACCTCGCTGCGCCGCTGCCATACATCCAGCGCCTTGGTGTGGATACCAAAAAGATTGTCAGGAATCATGCTCTTTGCCTCGCTTCACGCGGCAGCGCCGCACGAAGGTCGAGGCAAGTTGCATGCCACCTGTTTGAATCCCTTGTCGGGGTTGGGCTGACGGGCTATCGGTCAATCCGGCAAGCGCACGCTGGCGGCGAGATGACGGATTGTTGACGCGTGACACCCCACCGCCGTCACTGTCCGGCGCGGCGTCAGCAGTCCAACGGCCTCATGCCACGGGTGTGGGCAGCGGAGGCGCATCCGCCGCCAACAACTCAAGGACCGCTTGCGCCAACACATCCGGCTGGAACTTGGCAACGAAGCGGTCGGCCTTGACCTCGCGCACCAGCGCCTCGTTGAAGCCGCCACTGAGCGAACTGTGCAGTATCACCTTGAGTCGACGCAGCGCGGGCGCCTCGCGAATGGCACGCGTCAACGCGTAGCCATCCAGCCGCGGCATCTCGATATCGGAAATCACCAGATCGATCGCGTTTTTGCCCTGCTCAGTCGACAACGCCTGCAACTGCTCCAGTGCCTCGCGACCATCCCGTGCGACCACGCATTCAATGTCCATCTGGCGCAACACGCCGACCACACGTCGCCGCGCGATTTGCGAGTCGTCGGCGACCATTACGCGCCGCAGCGTTGGCGCCTTGCCACCAGCCGTGCGCCGCATCTGTGCCGACAGCTCGGCGGGCACCGCATCAATGCTGGCCAGCACGTGTTCCACGTCAACCACCGCCAGCAACGCGCCAGCAATCCGGGTAACGGCATTCACCCGCGCGCCGAAGCCCAGCGCACTGCTCGGGGCGGCCAGACTTTTGCCATCACAATGCACCATGCGCTGCACGTCGGACACCAGAAAGCCCTGCACCGAGCGGCTGAACTCGGTCACCAGCAAATGCGCCGATGCCACGTCGCGCAATGGTGCATAGCCAAGCGCTGCGGCAAGGTCAATCACCGGAATGGTCTGCCCGCGATAGTCGCAACTGCCGGCGAGCAAAGCGTGCACGCCGGGCATGCGCTCCATGGGCGGCCGGCGCAACACCTCGCGTACTTTGAACACGTTGATGCCGAACAACTGCTCGTCGCCCAGAGTGAACAACAGCATCGCCACCCGATTGTGCCCGGCCAACTGGGTCTGTCGCCCTATTCTGTCCAGCAACGTTTCGCTCATGGGAATCCTCGGCTACCGCACATCAGGCCTGTATTTGGCTAACGGCATCGGGCGCGAGCGCTTGAGGCGCAGACAGCGGAGCAGGGTCATGGCATGCGACTTGCTTCCTCAAGTTTCGCAAGGTTTTGACGATGCAGACCGTGCCTACCTCTCGCAGCCCAGGGTGACGTCCGTCTCATGAGTTTGATCTGGAAACACCACCTGCTCGCCATCGCCACGGCAGCCGCTGCTGACAACGGCACCGAGCTGGCACGGCTGAGCGACAGGTATCCTCGGGCCGCACAAGCCCTGGCACCGCTGTTGGTCCGGTTGGCGACGCAGGTGCCGCCCGCCGTGGGGTTGCAGGTGGTGGAACAACAAAGTCTGGTGATCGATGCGGTACAGCAGTTGCGGCGCGAGCAATCCGCGCTGGACAGCGCCGCGCAGGAAGGCCGCACCAGCGTCGATCGTTTGACGGAAGGCAGCGCCGGAATCTCGACGGCACTGCAGCAAGCCAGTACCGATCTGGCGCAAGCCGCGCAGGCTGGCGTCGCCGGAGAAGCGGGCGTGAGCGAACTGGACGGTCAGTTGCGTCTGCTGCGCAGCGCGCTGTCAGCCATGAACCGCAACCAGAGCAAACTCGCCGAACAAGTCGCGCAAATCCGCAAACTCACCAGCATGGTCCAGGAGATTGCCCATCAGACCAACCTGGTGGCATTGAACGCGGCAATCGAGGCCGCGCGCGCTGGCGATGCCGGGCGCGGATTTGCCGTGGTTGCCGACGAGGTGAAGCAACTGGCCGAGAAAACGACCACGACCACCACGGAAATTGAAACCGTCACTGGTTCCATCGGTGATTTTTCCCTGCAGCTGGACGGCGATGTGCAACACGGGCTGCAACGGCTCCAGCGCGCGCAAGACGGTATCGGTGAGGCGCGTACGGCCTTGCGCGATGGCAGCACGGCGCTGCGCACCGCCAGCGAGTGCATTGTCAGTGTGACGCATGACCACGACGCCCAACACGCTTGTGCCGTTGCCGCGCAGGCCACCGTGGGTGCGCTGCAAAGGCGCAGCACAGAAGCACGCCGACGGGCCGAAGCCCTGAATCGCGACGCCCTGCTCACCCATCGACTTGGCCTGGAGTGGCTCGAAAGCGAGAGTGGCCGCAACCCGGCCAGCCTGAGCGTTGGCGTACGCGAAGCTGCATTGGGTCTGCGCCAGGCCATGGATCTGGCGGTGCTGGAACCGGGCGCGGTCGACCGTCGCTGGTTCGACACGCACACCCTGAACAACACTATTGCGCGCCTCACCGCGCTGCAAACCGAACCAGCCGCCGCCGCACTCACCGCCACCGGACTGCGCCTGGGCGAGCACAGCAGCCACTTTGTCGAAGCGCTGTGCGACGGCAAGCTGGAGCAGGCGGACAAGTTTTCCAAGTTGCTGGAAAGTGAACGCGAGGCCTTGCTTGCGCAACTCAGCACCCTGTTGGCGGAGGCCTGATGAAGGGTCGCGCGCACTGCAGCCCGGTTATGGCGCTGGCTATCGCCAGCATGGCCTGGTGCGTCAGTGCCAGCAGCACGTCGCCAGTGGTGGCCAACACCGCGGCCACGAGTGCGCAGTCCGCCGCCGAGCAGGCAGTACGCGAGCGCTTCAGCCTGCCCGGCAGTCGCGTCGAGGTGACCGCGCTGGCGTTGAACCCCCGCCTGCAATTGGTCGACTGCACCGTCCCGCTGCGCGCGGCCGTCGCCAAGTCCACCAATGCGCGACCGCGTCTGGCCGTTCCCGTGCAGTGCCCGCAACCCGACGGGTGGACTGCGCGCGTCACGGTCAAACTGCAACTATTTCGCCCCGTGCTGGTGACCAATCGCCCGTTGCTGCGCGGGGACGGCCTGAGTGCCGCTGATGTGCGCGTGGAAGAACGTGATGTCACCCATCTTGGCTATGGCTACCTCGAGAATCTCGAGCAGGTCGCCAGGCGCACGCTGAGTCGCGCGCTGCCAAGCGACAGCGTGCTCACCCCGGCGGCACTTGGTGGCCGGCGGATGGTGCGGGCCGGCGACCGGGTGCAAATGATTGCGCGTCTGGGCGACATCGAGGTGCGTGCGAACGGCGTGGCCCTGGGCAGTGGCGACAACGGTGCACGGCTGCGTGTGCGCAACGACAGCTCGGGCAAGATCGTCGACGGGATGGTCAGCGCGCCAGGCGAGGTCATCGCCCTGCCATGAATCGACCCCACACCACGCAGACGCAACGCACGCTTCAAACACTTTGTCCTAAAGTTTTTGCGCGACACGCCGATCTGACAGATACAGGGCCACATAACGCCACGAGAACAGACCCATGAACACCACAATTTCGAACAATGGACTACCGCCACGCACGCCGACAACCGGTAGCGCGGGCAATGGTTCGGCAGCGCCAGCTGGAACTGCGGCCAGCCACGCGGACACCAGCAGCAAGGTCGGCGATCAACTCAAGCTGACCGATTCGGCGCTGGCGCTGCAGGAAGCAGGACGCCTCAGCGATGGCGCCATGGTCGACCAGCAACGAGTAGATCAGATCCGTCAGGCGCTGGCCGACGGTAGTTACACGATCAACCCGGCCCGCATTGCCGAGCAGATGCTGGCGCTTGATCAGCAGATCGGTGGCACGGGCAAGGCATGAGTCGCTTGCCGCCAGGCGGGGTGAACGACGCGCTGCAGGCCGTGCTGGCCGAAATGCAGGCAGCGTTGGATCAGCTTGAGCTGGCGCTCGACGCCGAACGCTCTGCGGTGCACGCACTCGACAGCGCCGCGCTGGACCGCGCTGGCGCCGACAAGCAAGCGCTGTTGCTGCGCGTGGAACAACTCGACACCGAACGGCAGCAACTGCTGCGCGAAGCGCCACATGCCGAGCCAGTGCTTGCTGCGGCGTGGCCACGCATTGTGCAATCCCTGCGTGCCTGTCAACAGCTCAACCAGCACAACGGCAGTGCCGTCAACCAGCGGCTCGGACAGGTGCGCGAAGCGCTCTCGATCCTCACCGGCCACGCCGGTGAACGCGGTTTGTACGACCGTGCCGGCGGCCTGCCTGCGAGCCTGCGTTCGCAAGTACTGGCCGAGGTTTGAGATGACGTCCACGAGGTAGGCCAGCTCTTTCCCCCATTGCGTGCACACCCCCCCAGTGCGCGCACTTTTGCAGACGAAGACTTATGAGCAACCTCAATGCCTCAGTGAACGCGCTCCCATCCACCCCCGCACCAAGCAGTCTGCAAGTGTGCATACCATTGCCCGTATTGCGCGTACCGATGCTCGACCGCGAGCGCCAGTTGTTCGCGTACGAGATCGTGTTTCAGGGCGAGACGGACGATGCCCAGAATCTGCAAGAACGCGTGTTGTCCACCATCACTGACGGCGCCCTGACCCGCCTGGTGCGTGGCAACCGGTCGTTCATCAACCTGCCTACCGAACTGCTGCTGGAAAACTCCGATGTGCTGCTGCATCAGCCGCGACTGGGCCTGATGTTGCAACCGCAGGTGGCCGATGACCCAACGTTGATGAAACGCCTGCAGCAAATGTCGCAGCGCGGTTGCCAGTTGATGATTGATGCCGGTAGTGAGCCGCTGGACGACAGCCTGGCGCTCGAAGCCCTGCTGCAACTGGTGCAGTTTGTACGCCTGGATGCGAGCCGCCTGTCTGCCGACGTCATGCGCGAGCGCAGCGAACACCTGCATGCGCGTGGGTTGGGCGTGATCGCCGGACAAGTCAACGAACATACTACCTATCAGCGCTGCCTGGAGCTGCCGGTACAGGCCCTCCAGGGCCGCTACCTGCTCATTCCGCAACCCGTGCAGGTGCCGGTACTGACGGCAAACCGCTTGAGCATGTTGCGTTTGATGGCCGCACTGCAGAAAGAAAACCCAGGCCCGGTGGAACTGGGCAAGCTCGTGCGCGACGACGCCGTGCTCAGCTACAAGCTCCTCAGCTGCGTCAATTCCGCCTACTTCGCGTTGCCGCGACAGATGAAATCTGTCGAGCAGGCGGCGGTCTTTTTTGGTGTCAACCGCATGCGCAACTGGGTCGATACCATGGCGCTGTGTGCCATGGACGATCGACCACCGGAACTACTGCGTGCGGCGCTGATCCGGGCCAACATGTGCGAAAAGCTGGCCGTCAACATGCCTCGGGGCTACCCGGAGATGGCCTTTACGGTCGGCTTGTTCTCGCTGCTGGATACGCTGATGTGTGCGCCGATGGAGTTTTTGCTCGCCCATCTGCATCTGGTGCCAGATATCAGCGACGCGCTGACTGGTCACGGTGGGCCGTTCGGGCCAGTGCTGGCGCAGGTTCAAGCGTGGGAATGCGGCGAGCTGAACAGTGCGAACGCACAACCGCAAGTAATCCGGCGCATGGCTGCGACGTATCTGGAATCGACGCAATGGGCCGACCACGTATTCGCGCAGGCCGACAACAGCAAGCTGGCGAGCTGAGCGGCGCCTGACGACTCAGCCCGAGCGTCGCGTACGGGCAACCGTGTTCAGCGCGCGCGCCGTGCTTGCCACACGGCCAGCATCGCAGCCAGCACCGCTACGCCAACCCAGCCCAATACGTGCTGATTGTCGTTGCCTGCCCACACCGCCGCGGCCAGCACACTGGTAGTCAGCACGCCCAGCCCCAGAGCCAGCAGCAAGTCGTCCCAGCGCGATGTACGCAGCGGTGTTCGGACCGTGGCAGCCAGCGCGCGGCGGCGCTCCGTCAGCAGCACAAAGGTACCCAGCACGGCCAGCAACACGCCCAATACACGCTTGAACATCACCGCCCTCGGCGGCGTCGGCAAGTCAGGAAACAAATCCAGCATGCCAACCTCACCCACGGCTATCTGATAACCACGTCCATCCGCCGCATCCGGTGCCGGCAGCAAGTTGCCACCGTCGAGCCGCGCGACGATCGTCATCGTGCGCAGCGGGATCTGGTCCCAACTGACACGGATGTCGCCCAGTTGCGGACTGTCAGCATGCGCGCTGGTCTGCAGATAATCGCCATGACGCCCGAAGCTGGCCGCCAGATTCGCTGGTAACGCGCGCATATCCGGAACAACCGAGGCCAGCCCGGGCAACGCATGCTGCAACACCGGGGATAGACGAAAACCGCCCATCTGTACCAGTCCGGCGTCAAAGCGCTTGCCGGACAACGGAAACCGTGTGGGATTGGCGTGGCCGTGCGGATCATCGAAATGGCTGGCATCCAGCCAGTGGTCAACCCAATCCATTTCGTAGTGCGCGCGCGCGCCAACGCGCACTTCGCGCCACTGGAACATCTCCACATGGCGCGTCAGCACCGGCGTGTTGACACTCAGGTTGAACTCCGGATCGCGCGGAGCCTCCACCACCGTGGGAACCGCAACCACGCGCACCATGTGTCCATGCTGCCCAGCCTGGGGCACCGCATCATGGCCCAGATCAGCCACCTGTCCGCCGTGCTGCGCCGCCACCGCGTTGAAGTCAACGATGGACTGGGCGGTGAGGGCCACCAACGCCACCCCTGCCAGCACGACCGTCGCGCCAATGATGTTCCACAGCGAACCTTGCAGCGTCGACCGGATGTGCACGTTGTTCACCCCTGCACACCGCCGTTCGCGGCAACCGTTGCGTGCAGCGTGGCTTGCTCGTCCGCGGTACCAAAGCGGCCCCGCGCGTCGCGCGTCACCTGTGCCACCGCGCAGGCATGGTCATGGGTAAAGAACAGGCGCACGTTGCGCGCCAGTTTGTCTTCGAGAAACGTGCGCTTCTCGTCAATCAACTTTTCCGGATAGCGGTCATAGCCCATGGTGATCGGCAGATGCACCCAGAACCGCCCGGGAATCAAATCCGCGCAAAACACCACACCACCCACTTCAGCCAGCATCAAGCCCGGCGTATGGCCGTCTGAATAGTGAAAACGAACCGCTGTGCCCAGCGTCGCCGCATGCTCGCCCTCGACCAGCTCCAGGCGGCCACTGTCGCGCAACAGTTGCGGTATCTCGGGTATGAACGAGGCGCGGTCGCGTGGATGCGGCTGCAGCGCACGCTGCCAATGTGCCGCGCCAACCACGAACCGCGCCCGCGGAAACAGCAGACGCGGTGGCTGACCAGCCTGCCATGCCGCGAGCAAGCCACCGACGTGATCAAAATGCAGGTGCGACAACACCACGACATCGATGTCTTCATCGGTCATGCCGATTGCGGCCAGCGACTCCAGCAACACATGCTGCGGCTCAGCCACGCCATAGCGTTGGCGCAACGTCGGCTCGAAGAAGGCACCGACGCCAGTCTCGAACAGTACGTTGCGACCGTCCAGATCCTTCACCAGCAGGCAGCGGCACGCCAGCGGGATGCGGTTTTGCGCATCCGGCTCGATCCAGCGCGACCACAGTGCACGTGGCGCGTTGCCAAACATCGCGCCGCCATCCAGTTGCTGCGAATTACCCAATAGCGAAAACAATTCCATGTCGGCCTCGCGCCACAGTCCGATGTGAGGGTACCCACATCCCGGTACAGCATGTTACTTGCATACCGGGATGTGCGCGCTCAGCCCAACCCGCCACCAGTCATTGCACCTTGCCCAACCCTGACGGTCGGCGTGGATCACTTGCCGCATCCAGGCGGTTGGTTCGGTGATCCCAGGTAACCACATTCATGAAACCCCACCCGTCGCGCTGCTTGAGCGTGTACCCCATGCGCACCAGCGCATCGCTCGTGGGCCGATCAAACGTGCCCGGTTCGACCAGCACCACATCCGGCAGGTACTGATGATGGAAGCGCTTGTGCGCCACGATTTGTTGCGCGCTTTCACCATCAATGAAATGCAGGATGCCTTCGAGCACCTGGGTAATGATGGTGGAGCCGCCGGGCGAGCCGATCACGACCGTGCGATCTGCGCCGATCACGATGCTTGGCGACATCGACGAAAGCATGCGTTTGCCCGGCGCCGGCGCATTCGCCTGGCTGCCCAGCAAGCCGTAAATGTTGGGCTTGTTCGGCACCAGCGCAAAATCATCCATCTCGTTGTTCAGCAGCACGCCGGTGCCGGCCGCGACGAAGGTCGAGCCCAGCGTGGTATTCACCGTTGCCGTCACCGCCGCCATGTTGCCGTCGCCGTCGATGATGGAAAAGTGCGTGGTATGTGGCCCCGGTTCGTTCGCCTCGGCGCGCGGCAACATCGACGACGGTGTCGCCTTGTCCGGCAAAATGCCCTGGCGCAAGCCGTCCGCGTAGTACGGCGACAGCAGCATGTCCAGCGGCATCGTGACGAAATCCGGATCGCCCAGATAATCGTTGTGATCACGAAACGCGCGACGCATCGCCTCCACGATAAAATGCACGCGGTGCACCTGGTCCATCTTGTCCAGATCAAAACCGCGCAGGATATTGAGTATCTCGGCGATCGCCACGCCGCCGGATGACGGCGGCGGTGCGGTGATGATGTGATAACCGCGATAGTCGACGTTCAGCGGTGCGCGCTCCTTGGCGCGATAGTCCGCCAGATCGGCCAGCGTCCAGTTGCCACCGGCGGCACGTACCGCCGCAACCAGTTTGGCCGCCACTTCGCCGCGATAGAAGCCATCCGTGCCGCGCGCACCGAGCAACTCCAGCGTGCGCGCCTGATCCGGGTCGCGCCACAGCGCACCTGCCGCCGGAGCCTTGCCGTCCTGCAGATATTTGGCTGCCGATGCCGGCCAGCGCAACAAGTTGCTGGTCTCCTCCACCACGGCCTCATGCAGGCGTGGATCGGGCACAAACCCATCGCGCGCAATGCGCATAGCCGGCGCCAGCGCCGCTGCCAGTGGCAGCTTGCCGTAGATGCGAGAAATCAACGCCAGTCCGGCAGGTGTACCGGGAATGCCGGCAGACAGCGGCCCCTTCAGCGAAGCGTCGCGATTGGGCGTGCCATCGGCGTTGACGTAATCCCTGGCCTCTACTGCTGCCGGCGCGACTTCCCGCGCATCAATGAACGTGGCGTGCTGATCGCTCGCTCGGTGCAGTACAGCCATGAAGCCACCACCAAGGCCGGAGCTTTGCGGCTCGACGACAGATAGGGTGGCCGCCACCGCCACCGCCGCATCAAATGCGTTGCCGCCCTTGCGCAGCACTTCCAGCCCCGCATCGGTCGCCAGAAAGTTGGCACTGGCAATGGCCGCATGACCCGGTCGTTGCACACTGGACGGTGCCGGCACAGCGGCCGATGCCGCTCCGCACACCAGCAACAGACTCAACGCGCTGACGCGCCAATTCATCGCAAACTTCATGCAACCGCTCCGCTCGAGGTCAATGCATTGAAACCCGCTTCGGCAGCCCGCATGCATGCGCGTGCCGACCATTCACCTCCCGCAGGCAACGATTCCGCACCTCTACATCGCCCACTTGCGCAAACGCATCAAGCGGTACCGCGCGTGGATCGCAGTACCACCACGCCGCGGATACGGGATGTCACATTTCGACAAACCGCGTGATGGCGCCGGTCGGTTTGAGCGCATCCTCTACCCGCTGTTCGTCCGCCTTGTTACCGATGAACAGGATGATCACGCCCTTGAACGTGCCCGGGCTGGCCTCCTTGAACGCGGCAACCACCAAGTCAGCGGTAGCGGCCGAATCCGGACCGGAAAACGCCAGCATGTTGCCAGGCAACACGCCGCGCGCAACGGTATCCTTGATGCCTTGCAACTGGCGCTCGTTCTGCGCCTTGGCATCGTCGTCGGTGGGTGCTTTCACCAGATAGGCGTAAGGCTGATTGGCGGTCATGCCCTGCATGTTTTTCTGCACGATCTGACCCAGATAGGCATTCCACGCCTTGGAATCATTCGGGTCGGTCGGCTTGGGTGCCTGTTGTGCAGACTGCTGTGCGCCCTGCTGATCGGACTGCTTGTTGCACGCCGTCAACACCAGACTGGCGGTCAATGCCACAGCGGCAACGAGAATGAGCTTACGCATGATGATCACCTTCCGTTTTGAGTTGTTGGTGGAATCCGCACCGACTGTCTTGCCAGCGCTGCCGCATCGCCTGTTGTACTGCGGGATGGACAAAACCGGAAATATCGCCTCCCAGACGCCCGATCTCCCGCACCAGCGACGATGAAATGAAGCTGTACTGCTCCGCCGGCGTCAAAAACAGGGTTTCGGCCAGCGGAATCAGATGCCGATTCATGCTGGCCAGTTGAAACTCGTATTCAAAGTCGGATACCGCGCGCAGACCGCGCAGAATCACCCCGGCCCCTATTTGCTCGATGAACGTGGCCAGCAGGCAATCAAAGCCAACCACTTCCACATTCGGCAAATCCGCCAACGCCAATCGCGCCAGGGTGACACGCTCGCCAAGACCAAAATGCGGCCCTTTGCTCGAGCTGTCAGCTACCGCCACCACAACCTTGTCGAACAAAGGCGCCGCACGCGTCACCAGATCCGCATGACCATTGGTGATCGGATCGAACGTGCCCGGATAGACAGCGATGCGCGGATTGCTCAAAGCGTTGCTCTCACGACGGCGGTAATTCCCTGACGCTTAGCTTAACGGAAGCGGCCACGTTGCAGGAGAACCCACGGTCATGCCCTGCCGTCATCTGCCGCTTGCCGTGGGTCGATACAACGCGTAGCGCACGGCGCCAGCCACGGCTTCGCGGTGCACTTGCCATGACACAGGCAGCAGCAGCGGCGCATCGGGCGGTGATTCCACATAAACCAATGCGGCGGGCGCCAGCCAACCTTCCGTCGCCAACCGCTGTGCGAGCGCAGCCCACAGATCAAGCGCAAATGGTGGATCGAGAAACACGATATCGAATGGTTGTGCGGCACCGCGCAGATAGTCTTGTGCGCTGGCGATGTTCACCACCGCACCTGCCGTCTTGAGCCGGACCAGGTTGGCGCTCAGCGCCCGCGCCGCCAGCACGTCACGCTCGACAAACACCACGCTGGCCGCACCGCGCGACAGCGCCTCGATGCCTAGCGCGCCGGTGCCCGCGCACACATCCAGGCAGCGCGCGCCGGCAATTACTGACGCCAGCCAGTTGAATACGGTTTCGCGCACGCGTTCGGGCGTCGGCCGCAAGCCGGGCAGCTCTGGCACATCCAGGCGCGAGTTGCGCAGGCTGCCGCCGATAATGCGCACACGCCCGGACGGCGCGGCGCGGTGTGGGTCGCGACGCATCAGCAGCGCTCACCGAGCGCGTCAGCGAGGGGTACAGGTTGGAGTGTTAGCATCCCGCCCATTGTCTTTGAATCGCTGCGCAATGCTCAAGTTCTGGAAAAAGAAACCTGCTGCCGCAGAGCCGGAAACCTCGGCGGCCGACCCCGCCGCAGCAGACAGCAGCGTACACGCGCTGCACGAAGTGCTCGCCCAGGTTGTCGCGCCGGAACCGCCGCGCCCCAGCGACCGACGTTTTGTCGCACCCGATCTCGAAAACGCGCCAGCGACTGCTGCCGGCGCCGAGACGGCTGCCGGGCAGCTTGCCGACGCCGCGCCCAGCGCGGGGCCCGTCACATCCGAGACCACCATCACACCCCGTCGCAGTTGGCGCGAGCGGCTGTCCGGCAGCGCGTTCTCGCGCACGCTGACCACTTTGTTCGTGCGCAACGCCGCGCTCGACGACGACCTGCTCGACGAGCTGGAAACGGTCCTGATCACCGCCGACGTCGGCGTGGAGGCCAGCACCGCATTGGTCGAGCACTTGCGCACGCGTATGCACAAACGCGAGTTTGCCGATGCGAATGCGCTGCTCGCCGCGCTACGGCAGGCCTTGGTCGAACAACTCAAACCGGTGGAAACCCCATTACGCGTCAGCGGCCAGCAACCGTTCGTGGTGCTGGTGGTGGGTATCAATGGCGCCGGCAAGACCACCACCATCGGCAAATTGGCGCGGCGCTGGCACGATGAAAAGCGCACCGTGATGCTGGCCGCCGGCGACACGTTCCGCGCCGCTGCGGTGGAGCAACTCAAGGCTTGGGGCGCGCGCAACGACGTGCCAGTCATCACCCAGGGTCAGGATGCCGACGCCGCCAGCGTGATTTTCGATGCGCTGCAGGCAGCGCGCTCGCGGCATATCGACGTGCTTGTCGCCGACACCGCCGGCCGCCTGCACACCCAGGGCGGCTTGATGGACGAGCTGGGCAAGATCGCGCGCGTATTGAAAAAACTCGACCCTGCCGCGCCACACGAAGTACTCATGGTGATCGACGGCACGACCGGCCAGAACGCGATCAACCAGGTGCGCCAGTTCCGTGACATTGTTGGCGTCACCGGGCTGGTAGTCACCAAGCTCGATGGTACGGCCAAGGGCGGCGTGGTATTTGCACTGGCGCGCGAATTCGGCCTGCCGATCCGCTTCATCGGATTGGGTGAGGCCGCCACCGACCTGCGCGTGTTCGATGCCCAGGCCTTTGTCGATGGCTTGTTGCCTGCCAGCCTCGGTTCGAGCCAAGCCGATGCTGGCTGACTCGCGGCAAGTGCGGAACTGAGCGATGTCGCGCCGGCTGCGCCTCATCCTGCTCGTGTGCGGCGGCATGGTTCTGGCGGCGCTGCTGGCGCTGGCGCTCATGGTCTATCTGCTGTTGCAGCCGGATCGCTTCACCGCCATGCTGCAAACGCAGGCACGCAACGTCGGTCTTGAATTGAATCTCGCGCGACCGGCCAGCCCCACGCTGTTTCCCCGCCCGGCGCTGGACCTGCATGGCATCACGCTCAACGCCCAAGGTGCCAACGTGCCGATTCTGCTGGCCGCACGCGGACGTCTGGCACTGCCGTGGCGCACGCTGCTTGGCGGCCCTACAAACATTTCGCAGTTGGCCATCGAAGCGCCACGCGTCGACCTCGGCGCCCTGCAGGCGTGGCTCGCCGCGCTGCCACCGCGCCCACCCGGCAGCCTGCCGAATATTCCGCGCATCGATGCCGGTGTCAGTATCAGCCGTGGCAGCCTCGTGCGTGGCGACCAGTTGCTGCTCAGCCAGGTCGCGCTGCAGACCGGCAGCCTGATCTCCGGGCAACCGTTTCCAGTCACGCTGTCCGCGCTCACCGCGTCCGGCCTGCCGCTGCAATTGCGCCTGTCCGGCACACCCCGGATCGACGGCAGCACCTTGCAACTGGACAACGTCACGCTGCATCTGGCGCAAGCGAGCGCAATGGTATTGACACTCAACGGCACCGCCCGCTGGCACGGCGTCGCCGACGTCACCGCCAGTCTGTCAGGCAAACTCGATGCTGCCGACGCCGGTCAGTACGACGTCTCGTTGCTGCTCAGCCCGGCGCTCGCGGACGCACCGCCACTGCTGACGCTCAAGCTCGACGGTCCGGGCAATCACGCTGACCTGCGTCTGCCGCCGCGGGCGTTGCTGGATTGGTGGAACGCGTTGCTCAACGAGCAAGACCCGCAACTGACCGTGCCACCGGGCAGCGGCCAGGTGGAAATCGCCAAACTGCAGGCCGGTAGCGTCAGCATCGAAGGCCTCAGCATACTTGCCGGCGATGCCGTACCGGCTGCTGCAACCGTTGCCGCACCAGCGTCCGCAGCGACCACGTCAGTGGCAAAAAAAGTCGCACCGACAAAACCTGCCGCCAAGACCAGACCGTGAGCGACGCGATCGCCCTACGCCTGCTGCGCTGGTTTGATCAGCATGGCCGCAAGGATCTGCCATGGCAGCGCGCCACCGGTTCGGGCAATCGCGACGCCTACCGCGTGTGGTTGTCCGAGGTGATGCTGCAACAAACCCAGGTCAGCACGGTCGTCAATTACTTCGAGCGCTTCGTCACCGCGCTGCCCACGCTGCGCGACCTGGCCGCTGCCGACGAAGACCGCGTACTGGCACTGTGGTCCGGCCTCGGCTACTACCGCCGCGCACGCTTCCTGCACCAGACCGCGCAAATTTGTGTGGCCCAACACGGCGGCGAACTACCCGCCGACTTTGCCGCACTCAGCGCGCTGCCCGGCATCGGCCGTTCCACCGCCGGTGCGATCCTCGCGCAAGCCTGGGAGCAGCGCTGGCCGATCCTCGACGGCAACGTCAGGCGCGTACTCGCACGCTACCACGGCGTGCGCGGTTATCCCGGTCAATCAGCCATCGAAAAACAACTGTGGCAATACGCAGCCGCACACACACCGGCCACGCGTGTCGCCGATTACACCCAGGCCATCATGGATCTGGGCGCTACCGTCTGCACCCGGGCAAATCCGCGGTGCGCCGAATGCCCACTGGCAAGCAACTGCATCGCCCGGCGCGACGACCTCACCGCCGAACTCCCCACGCGCAAGCCAGGCAAAGTCACGCCGACTCGCAGCACCTGCATGCTGGTGTTGCGCGACCAGCAACACCGCGTGCTGCTCGAACGCCGCAACGCGCACGGCGTATGGCCCGGCCTGTGGAGTCTGCCCGAGGCGCCCTCGCTCGAGAGCGCACGGCGTTGCGCGCAACAACATGCACAGGTCGACCACGCGCAAGCGCTGAGCGCGTTCACCCACATCTTCACCCATTACCGCCTGCACATCGCACCACTGCTGTACGACGGCGCCATCGCTCACCAAGGCGTAGCCGACAACCCGGAGCTGCACTGGTATGCCGCGGACGAATTGGCCACACTCGGCCTGCCGGCACCCGTGCGTCGCCTGCTGCTGCAGATCAATGACAGCACACGTTAACCACTCGCAAAATGGACGACCTCACCACGCGGCAGCGCTTTCAACAGGAGTCAAGAATGAGTCGCACTGTTCATTGCGTCCTGCTCAAGACCGATGCCGACGGGCTGGACTTCGCACCGTGGCCGGGTGAACTTGGGCAACGTATCTACGACCAGGTTTCCAAGCAGGCATGGCAACGCTGGATCGCGCACCAGACCATCCTGATCAACGAATACCGGCTCAACCCACTGGAGTACAAAGACCGCGCTTACCTGGCCGATCAGATGGAAAGATTCCTGTTCCTCGGCGAGGTCACCCAGCCACCCGGCTACCTCCTGGCGCACACCGTGCCAGACCCCAACCCTTGACGAAAACCCGCGCATTCGCTTTAATGCGCGGCTCACGTGGCATCTGCAACCCAAGCGGTCACAGCGCCTCGGCCGGGTAGCTCAGTTGGTAGAGCAGGGGATTGAAAATCCCCGTGTCGGCGGTTCGATTCCGTCCCCGGCCACCATGTATATCAAAGGCTTGCAGCGATGCAGACTTTTTTGTTTTCTTGAAACTCAAATTGGTGCCCGCCTGGTGCCCGTTCCGCAAGGGTAGCCCAAGCCCTGCTCCTGGATCGGCCGATTCGCCTGTTTGACCTCGACCACGCGTCGATCAAGTCGTCGACGACTGCGAGCCAGCCTTCGCCATGCGACGCCAGCGCAGGCGCCCGGTTCGCGCTTAGGACCTTCGATACTTCGGATGCTGACTGAGCAAGAAGCGGCTACGAACCGACGCACCACCCTTCTTCACTCTCAAATATTCAGCGATCTTGATCACATCGAGCAGCTCATCATCACTCAGGGTGCCGAAGTAGATCGTGTGTCCAGAGCGCCAAGCATAGAGCTTGAAGTCTTCATCGTCGCATTCGTCGATGTGTCTGATTCTGACTGAGCCAATAACGGGCTTGTCTCGTGAAACAGGATCAAGACAAGCGGCGATCGCTGCCGCGCCGACCGCACGCTCGTGCTCAGCTTGATCGTGGTTGTCGTCCCGGAGTGCGCTCTCGGGTATTGAGATCAAGTGGTGAACGTCCATCTGCACCTCGCGTACGTGAGTGATTGATCACTCAATGTTAGAGACGTCGCATGCGATTGTCGGGCTGGAAGTTCAGGAACGGCAGGGGAAAGCGAAACGGGCTTCTGCTAGGTCATTCTGGGAGATTCGATTGAATCTCATCGACCAGCTCTTCCGAAAACACGACCCATCTGACCTCACTTTTATGTGTGTATGGCACTGGATGCTTGAGCCGCCTGACGTTGGACAACTCCCACGCGTAACACCATGGTGGTTGACCCGTTCGCTCTAGTCCTGAGACAGGGACTCTATGATGATCGAACGTTTGCTCAAGCTGCTCACGGGAAAGGGGTCCATGGACGTTCACCAAATCCGCAACCCCCACCACCGTCTTCGTCCCCTGCAAGATCAAGCCGAAAGGACCGCGGTATTTAACCGGGTTCGACCGCATTTCCCACACTTTGTCACCTGCGAGAATCAGGTCAATCCACGGCCGTTTGATGATTAACCCCTTCGGAACCCGCGTCGTCACTCGATTTCCAATCCAGGAAGAGCGTTCACAATCGTCATCGTCTCCAAGTAGCAGAGATGAGCCGCAGAAACAATTCCAGTGCGTAGCGCGGAGTGTTCATAGTCTCGGTCGCCCAGTCGTTGGCGTAGCTGACAATACCGCTGTCTTTGTCAGCCTGCACACCTTGGCGTTCAGCCACCCAGTCGAGCGCGACTTTCCCGTCGGCCACGTAGGCGCGTGTCTCGTGCGGATGTGGTAGTAGGAAAGGTAGCGACTTAGCCGTAGTCGTTTGCCAGCGCGCCCCCGTATAAGGTCTTCGCCTCTGTTGCGACTGCAATTGCCGCGCGTACGTCTGGACGAGTCAAATCCAGTGCTCGAAACTTGCCACCAGCTTCTGCGATCGCCTCGATACGGCGGTAGCTGCTTGCATGGGTTTCTGCATAGAGCGCCAAGCCCTGTAGCTTCGGCAGTGCATCTGCAAAGTGGGTGCCATGTGGATC
>CAJDTO010000011.1_pt1 | contig 24916 bp, 22 predicted proteins | sample 7389821 | NCBI WGS metagenome assembly CAJDTO01 (sample SAMEA7055651, study PRJEB34461) | soil metagenome | biome: terrestrial ecosystem; feature: Peninsula; material: soil | place: Antarctica | collected 2016
GCCGCCTGCAGCGCCTCGTCCTCGATGTGTCCCGACAAGTCGATGAAAAACGCGTACTGCCATTTGCCGGTATGTGCCGGGCGTGATTCGATCCGGTTCATGCTGATCTCGTGACGGGCAAACGGGCTGAGTACGTGGTACAGCGCGCCCGGCTTGTCGGTCACCGTAACCAGCAACGAAGTACGGTCGTTGCCGGACGGCGGAAACATCGTGCGTCCAATGACCAGAAAGCGCGTGGTGTTGTCGGCGCGGTCCTCGATCCCCGCAGCCAGCGTTTGCAGCCCGTAGATCTTTCCGGCGGCTTCCCCGGCGATAGCCGCCGCATCATCGGCATGCCGGACCAACCGCGCCGCCTCGGCATTGCTGCTGGTGGCGATGCACTCGGCCGCGGGCAAGTTCACGCGCAGCCAGGTCTTGCACTGTTGCAGCGATTGGGGATGGGCATACACGCGGCAAATATCCTCCATGCGCCCAGTCATGGAGTGCAGACACTGGTGCACGTGCAACTCCACCTCGCCACAAATGATTGCCGGGGAAGTCAGGAACATGTCCAGCGTCATCTGGATCATGCCCTGCCCGGAGTTTTCCACCGGAACGATGCCGAAGTCCGCATTGCCCGCGGCCACTTCCTGAAACACCTCTTCAATGCTGCCCAGCGGCAAACCATACGCGGCATGGCCGAAATGCTTGAATACCGCTTGCTCGCTGAACGTGCCCTGCGGGCCCAGGTAGCCGATCTTCAACGGATCTTCCTGCGCCAGGCACGAAGACATGATCTCGCGAAACAAGCGCACCATCTCGGTATCAGGCAAGGGGCCGTCGTTGCGGTCCACCACCATGCGCAGTACGTGCGCTTCGCGCTCCGGGCGGTAATAGTTGATCGCCGACAACCCCTCGCCCTTCACCGTTGCCACTTCCCGGGCGCGCCGTGCACGCTCGGAGATCAGTTGCTGGATCTGGCGATCAAGACTGTCGATGCGTTCGCGCATGTCGCTGAGGGGGTTCTTCTCGTCACTCATGTGGCGGCACGGCGTTGTACAGCGACGCACGCATGCCACCAAGCGCCTTGTGCCCCTTGAGTGCGATGAAGCCGGCGGCCTCGGCTTCCTGCACGAACAACGGTTCCAGCGCTGTGTCGTGCAGCGCAAACCGCACGTTCATGCGCGAGCGCGCCGCCAGGTCAACCGGGTTGGAGTAATAGCCGCCAGACTCGTCAATGGCGGCATACAACCGCGCGGCTTTCAGCCGATTGCGCGCGCCGATTGCCGGCAACCCACCTTGCTCCTGCAGCCATTGAAAAGTAAGCCCGGCGACATACCACGCCCACGTGTTGGGAGTGTTGAGCATGGAGTGATTCGCCGCATGCTCGGCGTAGCGAAAGATCCGCGCCATCGGCCGGCTGGCGCGGCCCAGCAGATCGCGGCGGATGATCATGATGACCAGACCCGATGGCCCGATGTTTTTCTGCGCACCGGCATAGATCAGTCCGAAGCGTGACACGTCCAGCGGTGTGGACAAAATGTTGGACGACATGTCTGCCACCAGCGGCACATCGCCCACCTCCGGCGTGGTATGGAACTCCAAGCCATGAATGGTCTCATTGGGCGTGTAATGCACATAGGCCGCGTGCGGGTCGAGTTGCCAGGACGCGCGCGGTGGCAACTGGCGATAGTCGCCATCGGCCTTGCTGTCCGCAGCCACGTTGACCCGCACATACGATGCCGCCTCGCTGGCGGCCTTGGCGCCCCAATGGCCGTTGATGATGTAGTCAGCGCTATCTCCCGTGCCGGCCAGATTCATCGGGATCTGCGCGAAATGTTGCGTCGCACCGCCCTGTAGAAACAACACGGCGTAATCAGCCGGAATTCCCAGCAAACTGCGCAGATCAGCTTCAGCCCGCTCGGCCATGGCGCCAAAGCGCTGTCCGCGGTGCGATTGCTCCATCACCGATGCACCGCTGCCATTCCAGTCCAGCAACTCGCGCTGCGCGCGCTCGAGCACTGCCAACGGCAACGCCGCCGGACCGGCGCTGAAATTCCATACTCTGTTCATCGATTTGCGCACCCACGAAAGTCCTGACGCATTATGCCGCGACGCAACATCGGGCCGTCAACTACGCCCGCAAGTGGTGCTCAAAACCGGATCAGCAATACCAACCCGATACCTGCGGCCAACACCACCGCGGTGAGGATCAACCACCAGGTACCGCCACTGGTATCAGGTGGGGTTTGGTCTTGCTGCATCGGCGGCGACGCTGGCGGAATGATTTCCGGTTCCGGCTTCATGCCCGGCGCTTCCACCACAAAGCGATGCATGGCCAGGCCAATCTGGTCTCCTGGCTGCAGCGCAACGCTCTGCACGGGTACACCATTGACGCGCAACGGATGGCGTGCGGAGGGTTCCAGCACCTGCAACATCAACTGGCCATCCCGCCAGGCGACACGCAATGACGTGGCTTCATCCTGCGGCAACTCCAGCGCCGGTCGCCCATGTGGACCAAGCTCCAGATGCTCATGGATCGGCAATACCTTGCCCGACAACGGGCCCGCCACCGCACGCAGCGCCGCCGTACACGCGGAACTTTCTTTCACAGCGCCAGGGTGACGCTGCTGCGGATCCTCATCCGCACACAACAACAGCCGGCAGTCACCAACGCTGACCACATCGCCCGCGCGCAACAACGCACGCTCGCGCACTGGCCGGGCGTTGACGTAGATCCGTCCCGCGCCAGGCAATACCTGCAGCACCCAGCCACGACGATCATGTTGAATGCACACATGTTGCGGCGCAGCCTGGTTAGCCGCCAGCACGAGATCGTTGTCGGGCGCGCTGCCAATGCGCAACTGCGCCTGCGCCCAGTGGAAATCCTCGCGAGCGGCATGGGGGAATTCAATACGCATCAATCAACCGGCCAGATATCCCGGAAACTCTAGCATGCACGGTGCACGCACTGAACGATCGGCTGGTGTGGAACATGCCACACATCTTGGCACGTGCACCGCAGGCATGCTGGCGCCAGAGAGGCGCGCCACGCCGAAATTCCACGCACCGGTTATAGTCCGCGCGTCGGTCAACGGACACGTGTGCACGACCATCGCGCCGACCCCAGCATCACCGCCACTGCATATCAAGATGTGCGCCCGCGCCGGAGATCAGAATGGCGACAATTGACATTGAACGACCCCACCAGATGGGCATCCCCGCAGCGCGCGTTGTCGTAGAAAAGGTGGCGGCTGCCATGCAAGAAAAGTTTGGCGTGCAAACCCGGTGGCAAGGCGACGTGCTGCAGTTTTCCGGTACAGGGGTGAACGGGGCAATCGCCGTGAGCGGTGATGCGGTGCACGTCACCGCGCAACTGGGCATGTTGCTGGGCCCGTTTCGCAACAAGATCGAGCAGGACATTCGCGCCAAACTGGAGCTGCACTTCGCCTGAGCACTCGGCCGGAAATTCTTCAATTGAAACCATATTCGTGGCATACTCGACGGCTTACGCGGCCGTTGCGGCTGCGCGTGAACACCGAGACACATGGCCAAAGACGACGTCATCGAAATGGAAGGCACGGTCCAGGAGACCTTGCCCAACACCATGTTCCGCGTACAACTGGAGAACGGGCACGTCATCATTGCCCACATTTCCGGGCGCATGCGCAAGCATTACATCCGCATCCTCACCGGCGACAAAGTGAAGATTGAAATGACCCCATACGATTTGAGCAAGGGCCGCATTACCTACCGCATGAAGTGACGCGGCCGCGCCGGCAACAGCGGGACAAGCCAGCAGAACTGGTCTGAACGCAAAAAGAGGCGACGCAATGCGCCGCCTCTTTTTTTGTGCCGTGACTCTGGTCGCCGATGGCTATCAGCCCCGCGAGCTTGACGACCGATCCTCGCCTCCGCGCGCGACACGCCTAGCGCTTCAGCCCGCCGGTTCAGCCAGTACCGGAAACTTGTCCGCAGCCTTGCATTCCACCTGCAGATCGCCGTCCTGCACGCTCAAGCGTGCCTCGCCACCTTCCGCCAACTTGCCGAACAGCAGCTCATCGGCCAGGGCACGCTTCACCTTGTCCTGAATAACGCGCGCCATCGGCCGCGCCCCCATCTGCGGATCAAAGCCATGCTCGGCCAGCCAGCGCCGCGCATCGGCATCCACGTCCAGGGTGACGCGTTTCTCGGTGAGCTGGAGTTCCAGCTCGATCAGGAACTTGTCGACCACGCGCAGGATGTGTTCGAAGCCGAGTGCACTGAACTGGATGATCGCATCCAGCCGATTGCGGAACTCCGGGGTGAACAGACGACGCACCACCTCCATCGCATCAGACTCGTGCTTCTGCTCGACAAAGCCGATGCTGCGCCGCGCCGCAATCTGTGCACCGGCGTTCGTCGTCATCACCACAATCACATTCTTGAAGTTGGCTTCACGTCCATTGGTATCGGTCAGCACGCCGTGATCCATCACCTGCAACAGGACGTTGAACACGTCCGGGTGCGCCTTTTCGATCTCATCCAGCAGCAACACGGCATGCGGGTGCTTGACCACCGCCTCCGTGAGCAACCCGCCTTGGTCGAAGCCGACATAGCCCGGAGGCGCACCGACCAGCCGCGACACGGAATGTCCTTCCATGTACTCGGACATGTCGAAGCGAATCATGTCGATACCCAACTGCAACGCCAGCTGTTTGGTCACCTCGGTCTTGCCCACGCCGGTGGGGCCGGCAAGCAGGAAACAACCGATCGGCCGGGTCGGGTCGGCCAGACCCGAGCGTGCCATCTTGATCGACGCCGTCAGCGCCTCGATCGCCGCGTCCTGGCCAAACACGACCATCTTCAGATTGCGTTCCAGATTGCGCAACACGTCGCGATCGGATGCCGATACCTGCTTGGCGGGAATACGCGCCATCTTGGCGACGATGTACTCCACCTCGCTGACGTCGATCTTGCCAGTGCGTTGATCTTCGGGCAGCAAGCGTTGCCGCGCGCCGGCCTCGTCGATCACGTCGATCGCCTTGTCCGGCAGCAGGCGATCCGGAATGTGCTTGACCGACAGGTCCACTGCCGCCTTCAACGCCTCGTTGGTGTAGGACACATGGTGATGCTCCTCGAAGCGCGAGCGCAAGCCCTTGAGGATCTCGATGCTGTCCTCCACCGTGGGCTCCACCACATCGATTTTCTGGAAGCGTCGCGCCAGCGCACGATCCTTTTCGAATACGCTGCGATATTCCTGGAACGTGGTCGAGCCAATGCAGCGCAACTCGCCGGCGGCCAGCATCGGCTTGATCAGATTGCTCGCGTCCATCGTGCCACCAGACGCCGAACCGGCGCCGATGATCGTATGGATTTCATCGATGAACAGAATCGCTCCCGGCTGCTGCTTGAGCTGGGAGATCACCCCTTTCAGGCGCTTCTCGAAATCACCGCGGTATTTGGTGCCGGCCACCAGCGCGCCCAGATCCAGCGACCAGATGGTCGCGTCTTCCAGCACCTGCGGCACTTCGCCATCGACAATGCGCTTGGCCAGACCTTCGGCCAGCGCGGTCTTGCCCACGCCGGCCTCACCGACATACAGCGGATTGTTCTTGCGCCGACGACACAGCACCTGGATCGTGCGCTCGATCTCGTCGGCGCGGCCGATCAGCGGATCGATCTTGCCTTGCAGGGCGAGTTCGTTGAGGTTGCTCGCAAACTCGTGCAACGGATTGCCTTTCGGTTCGCCACCTTCCTCACCTTCGCGCTCGCGCCCGCCAGAGCCGTCAATCGCCGGATCGTCGGCAATCTTGGCGATACCGTGCGAAATGTAGTTGACCGCATCCAGCCGCGTGATCTCCTGCTGATGCATGAAATACACCGCATGGGAATCCTTCTCGCCGAAGATCGCCACCAGCACGTTCGCGCCCGTGACCTCTTTGCGACCGGAAGACTGCACGTGATACACGGCGCGCTGCAGTACGCGCTGGAAGCCAAGGGTCGGCTGCGTGTCGCGCTCGTCACCCTGTGGCAGCACCGGTACGGTTTCGCCAATGATGCGTTGCAGCTCCAGCGTGAGGCGCGGCACGTCGGCGCCACACGCACGCAACGCACCGAGCGCAGACTGGTTTTCCGTCAACGCCAGCAATAGATGCTCGACCGTCATGAACTCGTGGTGCTGATCGCGAGCCTGCTTGTAGCAATGGCCGATGGTAACTTCCAGATCCTTGCTGAACATTCGGATCGTCTCCGCTAGGTGATGCGCGGTTTGTTACACCGCACTGTACACAAAATGGGGATGTTCACAGCTTTTCCATAGTGCACAACAAAGGGTGTTGATGGGAACGTGAAAATTCGTTGACGTGAGCCACTTTGGTTTCCGCAACCTCGCGGGTAAATACGCCGCAGACCCCGCGACCGCGAGTATGCACGTGCAACATCACCTGCACCGCCTGCTCCTGATCGAGATTGAAAAAGCCGCGCAACACCTCGACCACAAAATCCATCGGCGTGAAGTCATCGTTGAGCAGCAACACTTGAAACAGGGGTGGACGCGCCACCTCCGGCTTGGCTGTCTTCAACGCCAAGCCGCGGTCGTTGTCGCTGCCGTTCGCAAATTCTGGTTCGTGAGCCATGGGTTTCGGGATGATTGCGTTCTATGGCTGATTATACGCTGCGACCTGCGCGTGCTTTGCCGCGCGACCGCGAACAGATGTGATGGCACAATGACTACTTTTCCAGTGCTGTCACAGCCCATGCCGCAACGCCCTGCTTCCGCCTCGATCTGGCGGCCACATGTCACGGTGGCCTGCGTCATTGCGCGCGGCGAGCGCTACTTGATGGTGGAAGAAGCGATCGACGGTGTGGCCATGTTCAATCAGCCGGCCGGGCACCTGGAGGATGGTGAAAGCCTGCTTGATGCCGCGGTGCGGGAAACTCTGGAAGAAACCGCGTGGCACGTGGAACTGCAGCATCTCATCGGCGTGCAGCAGTGGCGCAGCACTGAGCACGGCGACATGGTGTTGCGCTTCAGCTTCGCCGCGCGCGCGCTGAGGCACGATGCCGAGCGTCCACTCGATCCCGACATCACCCGAGCGCTGTGGCTGACCCGCAGTGAAATTGCCGCGCTGGGTGATCGCCTGCGCAGCCCACTCGTCCTGCGCGGCATCGACGCGTGGCTGGCCGGTGCGCGGCTGCCGCTGGATAGCGTTGAATATGTGCGCCCGGGTTACCGCGCATGAAGGTGATGCTCGGCATCTCCGGTGGCGTCGACTCCTCAGTGGCCGCGCTGTTGCTGCAGCGCGCCGGCCATCAGGTCGAAGGCCTGTTCATGCAGAACTGGGAAGAGGACGATCGTTCCAGCCCGTGCTCTGCCGACGTCGACCGAAAAGATGCGGTGACCATCTGCGGCCAGCTCGATATCCCGTTTCACGCGCGCAATTTTTCCACCCAGTATTGGGATGGCGTGTTTGCGCACTTCCTGGCTGAATACCGCGCCGGGCGCACCCCGAATCCGGACGTGTTGTGCAACCGCGAGATCAAATTCAAGACGTTTCTGGACGAGGCACGCGTCCTGGGCGCAGAGCGGATCGCCACCGGCCACTATGCGCAAATCGTCGAGCGCGATGGCAGCTATCAACTATTGCGCGCTGCAGACACGGCAAAAGATCAGACCTATTTCCTGCACACACTGGGCCAGCAACAGCTTGCTGCCACGCTGTTTCCGGTTGGCGCACTGGAAAAGTCGCAAGTCCGCGCACTGGCGCGCGAGGCGCAACTTGCCACTTCGGCCAAGAAGGATTCCACCGGCATCTGTTTCATCGGCGAACGGGACTTTCGCAGTTTCCTCGCGCGCTATATCCCCGCTCGACCGGGCGACATGCGCACTCCGGCAGGCGAGCGTATCGGCACTCATCAGGGCGCGATGTACTACACGCTGGGCCAGCGCAATGGGTTGGGAATCGGCGGTCGGCACGATACCAGTGGCGCGCCGTGGTACGTCGTGGGCAAGGACGTGACAAGCAACACCCTGTTCGTCGCCCAAGGTGGCGAAAACCACTGGCTGCAGTCACATCGCCTGTGCGCCGAAGTGCCGAGTTGGGTAGCCGGCACAGCACCAGCGCAGCGTTTTCGCTGCACCGCGCGCACGCGCTATCGTCAGAGCGATCAGCACTGTACCGTCGACGTTGTTGCCAACGGCATCGACATACAATTTGACGAGGCGCAGCGGGCGGTAACTCCCGGACAGTCGGTCGTGCTTTACGCTGGGCAGGTGTGTCTGGGCGGCGCGGTGATCGCCGCTACCGATGCGGCATTTGGCGGTTTGTCCCCCACATATGCGTCATCAGCCAGCGCATGAACCCGATGCACGCCATGCACCGCACTTTCCCCGCACCGCATTCAGGAGAACTGCAACATCGTGTTTGAAATCTTTGCGATGAACGAGGAGCGCGTGATTGCGCTTGCCGGCCTGTTTCAGGCCTGCACGCTGACGCAGCAACTGGCGACCAACGGCCGCTGCGACGAAGCTGCCATGGAAGTTGGCGTGGCCAGCGTGTTTCGGATCGACGCGCCGTCGGTAGTTGCTGTCTATGGCAATGTGGCCAATCTGCACATTGGATTGCGCTCGCTCGTGGCCCAACTCGACGAGACTGACCGCGACATGACCGTGACCAAGATGGTGGTCACCGTCATGCGCCTGGAGCGCAGCCTGACCGGACGCCCGGATTTGCTCGACAAGCTGCGCACAGGCATCGTCGCCGCGCAGCGCCAAGTCGAGCATTTCGGCCAAGACTCCACGCAAGTCACCGGGCAACTGGCCGAGCTGTACACCTCAATCCTGTCCACGTTGCGGCCGCGGGTGATGGTCAGCGGCAACCCGGAGCAACTCCAGCAAGCGCCGGTCGTCGAGAAAATTCGCAGCAATCTGCTGGCTGCTGTGCGCTCAGCGGTACTCTGGCGGCAAGTTGGCGGACGTCAATGGCAGCTGCTGCTGTACCGACGTCAGTGCAGCATGCTCGCGCGCGGGCTGCTGACCGGGGCCACGCTGGACAATCGCTGAGCGCGTCACGCTGTGCCCGGATGAGTCACAACGAGCACGCCGCGCCGGAAAGCATCGCAACAGGTATCTGCGACCCGCTGCACCCAGGCACAGCGTTACCGCGACGCGCTTGGTCAATATTGCTGCTGTGACGGATCGTAGGCGCCGTGACTCGCGTCCTTGCTCTTCATCTGATCGTCCATCGGCGCAGGTGTGCGGTGGTCTTCCAATTGTCGAGCTTTGGTGTCCCGCGGGTTGATTTCCTTCAGCGTGCCACCGTCGTCGTAATACACGCGCAGGCCGTAATCGAGCTGCATGCGCGCCATGTATTGCAAATGCTGCTTGCGAATCTTGGACTCATCACTGCGCTCCAGCAATACAGTCTTCGGCAGCTTGCCCTGATCTTTCAGGTAGGCAAAGTGACTGCCGGTATCCAACGCCGAGAGCACAGCGCCATCGACAAGAAACTGACCGTCCTTGTAGGCCTTGATCGTCGCGTCGAACTGACCCTGCACGCTTGCCGTGCTCACGTCACTTTTGGTTCCGCCGAGTGAACAGCCCGCGACCAGCAGGATGCCACCCAGCATGATGGCGGTCGCTGCGCCCTTGAAAAGTGTGGAAAGCCGCATCGTGGAATCTCCTGAGTCGAACAATCGTCAAATGCCAGAGTGTAGCGTTGAGTCGGGGTGCATGGTCACGCGGTGTGCGCGCCATTCAGCCAGGTGGCGCTTACGCGCGCGGCAAGGTAACGCCGGTTTGTCCCTGATATTTTCCAGCACGATCCTTGTAGCTCGTCGCGCACTCCTCATCCGCCTCCAGAAACAACAGCTGTGCAACGCCTTCGTTGGCATAAATCCTCGCCGGCAATGGTGTCGTGTTGGAAAACTCCAAGGTCACGTGACCTTCCCACTCCGGCTCCAGCGGCGTGACGTTGACGATGATGCCGCATCGCGCATACGTGCTCTTGCCCAGGCAGATGGTGAGAATGTTGCGTGGTATGCGGAAATATTCGACCGTGCATGCCAGCGCAAACGAGTTCGGCGGGATGATGCACACGTCTGCTTCCACATCCACGAAACTGGTCGGATCAAACGATTTCGGGTCGACGATCGTGGAGTTGATATTGGTGAAGATCTTGAACTGACGTGCGCAGCGCACGTCGTAGCCGTAGCTCGACGTCCCGTAGGAAATCAGTTTCTGGCCATCACGCGATTTGATCTGGCCAGGCTCGAACGGCTCGATCATGCCGTGGCTCTCGGCCATGCGCCGAATCCACTTGTCGGGTTTGATGCTCACGCGCGCTCCACTGTCGGTCAGGCCATAGGTGGCCAAAACGCCCGGCCAAAGACGGGAAAATACCACGACAAGGGCTTTGGCCGCTGCAACGTGGTCACTGTCCGGCGCAGGCAGCACCCCACGAGTTGGAGCACAGCAAGGGGCACGCGTGACGCCCGCAGGCGACACAACGTTGGCCAGAGCCTCAGCCGTCGCCTGCACGCCTGCACTGCAGCCGTGGCGACCGGAACGCGCCGAGCCGGCGGACTTCGACGAAGCACGCGCCATCGCCGCACGCCAGCTGCGCTCACGCCAGCGGCATGCCTTCCACCGATACCTTGCTGAAACCCAGTGACTTGTTGCGCGGTTGCAGCGACAAACGTCCGGCCGTATTACGCGCAATGGCGCGATAGCGCGCGGTAATCTCCGAATCGGGCATGGCCACCACCGTGGGGTTGCCGGCATCGGTCTGCTCGCGGATGCGGATATCCAGCGGCAACGAGCCGAGGTACGGCACGTTGTACTGTGCCGACATCCGCGCACCCCCACCTTGACCAAAGATATGCTCCTCGGTGCCACACACCGAGCAAATATGCGTGGCCATGTTTTCCACCACGCCAAGCACCGGTACCTCGACCTTTTCGAACATCTTCAGCGCCTTGCGCGCATCGAGCAAGGCAATGTCCTGCGGCGTGGTGACGATCACCGCGCCGGCGACCGGCACCTTCTGCGACAGCGTGAGCTGGATATCGCCCGTACCCGGGGGCAGGTCGACGATCAGATAATCCAGTTGTTCCCAACGCGTATCACCCAGCAATTGCATCATCGCCTGGGTGACCATCGGGCCACGCCAGATCATCGGCGTGTCCTCCTCCACCAGGAAGCCGATCGACATCACCGGCATGCCGTGCGCCATCATCGGCATGATGCTCTTGCCGTCAGGCGACGCCGGCTTGCCATGCACGCCAAGCATGGTGGGCTGGCTCGGGCCGTAGATGTCCGCATCCATCACGCCGACCGTGGCGCCTTCTGCCTGCAACGCCAGCGCAAGATTCGCGGCCACCGTGGATTTGCCCACGCCACCCTTGCCGGAAGCCACGACGATGATGTTCTTCACACTCGGCAACGGCCCCAGCGTGCCCTGCACCTTGTGCACATGGATGCGACTGGTGATGGACACGACCGCCGCATCAATGGCCGGATCAGCCTGCAGCGCATCGCGTACGCGCTGGGTGAGCTGGTCGATCACGCCGGCGGCCGGATAGCCCAACTGGATATCCACGGACACCTTGTTGCCATCCACGCCAATCGCGCGGGTGACGTTCGCCAGCGGCGCCTCAGTGTGGGTATCGATCAGGTCGCCCAGAATGCGGCGCACCAAGGCTTCGTCGGCTTTCTCTGTCATGGGGTTCACATCATCAGCAAGGCACCTATTATGCCCGGCTCTCCGCAGCGCCTGGCTGATGCAGATCAGCGGCAACCCGGCGTCAGCGCGAGTGACGACGCTACCGCACACCGCAACAACCCCTGCTTGGCGCAATGCAACTTGACGCTGTCCACGTTACTGGGCAGTCTGAGCCATACGCATTCGTACGGAGCATTGCCATGAAGCACGCTGTCTGTCTCGCCCTCGCCGCTGGATTGCTCTTCACTGCCGGCACTGCGCTGGCCGCCACCGATACGCCAGTCGGCACGTGGAAAACCATCGACGATGCCACCCATCAGCCGAAATCGATCGTGCAGATCACCGAAAGTGACGGCGAACTGACAGGCAAGGTGGTGAAGCTGTTGAACCGCAGCCCGGAAGATATCGCCAAAGATGGCGAGCATCCGCTGTGCACGAAATGCGACGGGCCACGCAAAGACCAGCCAATCGAAGGGCTGACGATCATGTGGGGCGTCAAGCACAACGGCGACAAGTGGGATGGCGGCAAGATCGTGGATCCCAAGAGCGGCAAAACCTACAAGGTGAAGCTCACGGTCACCGATGGCGGCAAGAGCCTCGACGTGCACGGTTACATCGGGTTCGCTCTGCTCGGTCGTTCACAGACGTGGCAGCGCGAGGAGTAATCACCTCTCGCACCATTCCGAAAAGCGCACTTCGGTGCGCTTTTTTTGTCGCTGTCGCCGCGGTCCACCAGCAATGTCCAGCGTCAAGTATTTGGACGGCCATGGCATAATGCGCAGTCATTCCCACTCGCTGTCCGCCATGCGTCGTCTTCTCGTCACCCACGCCCTGCCCTATGCCAATGGGCCGCTGCACCTGGGCCACATGCTGGGCTATATCCAGACGGATATCTGGGTACGTGCACAGCGCATGATGGGCAACGAGGTGCATTTCGTCGCGGCGGACGACGCCCACGGCACGCCGATCATGCTCGCGGCGGAAAAGGCCGGCATGACACCGGAGGCGTTCATTGCCGGCATCCGTGCCGGGCACGAAGCCGACTTCGCCGCATTCAACTTCAGCTTCGATCAGTACCACACCACGCACTCGGCCGAGAACCGCGAGCTCGCCGCGCTGATCTACACACGCCTGCGCGATGCCGGTTACATCGCCAGGCGCAGCATCCAGCAGTTGTTTGATGCGGAAAAGCACATGTTTCTGCCCGACCGCTACATTCAGGGCACCTGCCCAAAATGCCGCACGCCGGATCAGTACGGCGACAACTGCGAAAACTGTGGGGCGACCTATGCGCCTACCGATTTGATCAATCCGCGCTCGGTGATGTCCGGCGCCACACCGGTACTGCGCGATTCGGAGCACTACTTCTTCGAGCTGGGCAAGTTCGAGGCGTTGCTGCGCGACTGGTTTGCCGGCAAGCTTACCGACGGCAAAGCAGTGATGAACCCAGGCGTCGCAGCCAAGCTCAAAGAGTGGCTCGACGGTGGCTTGAAGGATTGGGACATCTCGCGCGATGCGCCCTACTTCGGCTTTCCGATTCCCGACGCGCCGGGGAAATTTTTCTATGTCTGGCTCGACGCGCCGATCGGCTACCTGGCCAGCTTCAAGGTGCTGTGCGACCGGACAGGTCTGAAGTTCAACGATTTCCTGGGCGTCGACAGCACGGCCGAGATGCATCATTTCATCGGCAAGGACATCATCAACTTCCACGGCCTGTTCTGGCCAGCGATGCTGCACGGCGCCGGTTTTCGCACGCCGACCGCGCTGCACGTCAATGGCTACCTGACGGTGAACGGCGCAAAGATGTCCAAGTCGCGCGGCACCTTCATCCAGGCGCGCACGTATCTGGATGCCGGCATTCACCCGGAATTCCTGCGCTACTACTTCGCCACCATGTTGAGTGACGCTCCAGTCGATGTGGATCTGGACTTGAAGGCATTCGAAGAGCGCATCAACTCACACCTGATCGGCAAGTGGGTGAACATCGCCAGCCGCACTGCGGGCTTCGCGCAGAAGTACTTTGCAGGGAAGCTGGCGGATCATTTCGAGCCTGCCGAAGCCGCGTTGTGGCAAACACTGCTCACTCACTACGACGGCGTCGAACAGTTGTACGAAGGCGGCGAGTTTGCAGAAATCACTCGCCGCTTCGTCACCATCGCCGACCTGGTGAACGGCTACATCGCCGAGAAGGCGCCGTGGGTGATTGCCAAGGATCCAAACCGACGCGCCGAATTGCAGCAGGTCTGCTCGCTTGCACTCAACGCCTTCCGGCTGCTTTCCGGCCTGCTGAAGCCAATACTGCCCGCCACCGTCGCTGCGGCCGAACAGTTCCTGGCCGCGCCGATCGCCGATTTTGCCGACGCCCGCCGCGAGTTGCACGGCCACACCATCAACACGTTCGAGCCACTGCTCACGCGGGTTGACCCAAAATGCATCGCAGCGATGATTGAAGCGTCAAAAGCATCACTCGGCGCCGCGAGTGACCCGGCGACAGCACCCGTACAAAAATCGAACCGCAAGCCCATGAACGAAACCAGCACGCCAAACGTCCCGGCAAGCCACGCCGAAGCCGCAACACCTGGCGAAATCAGCATCGATGACTTTGCTCGACTCGATCTGCGCATCGGCAAAGTGACGGCGTGCGAGTTGGTGGAGGGCTCGGTGAAATTGCTGCGCTTTGAGCTCGACGCGGGTGAGCTCGGTACGCGGCAGATCTTCTCCGGTATCCGTGCGGCTTACACCGAGCCGGAAACGCTGGTCGGCCGCAATGTTGTGTTCATCGCGAATCTTGCCCCGCGCAAGATGCGTTTCGGGATCTCCGCCGGCATGATCCTGTCGGCCGGCACTGGCGGTAGCGATCTGTTCCTGCTCGACGCAGATCAAGGCGCGCAACCGGGCGCTACCGTACGCTGATGGCGTGATGACACTCGCCGACCGCATCGATGCCCTGCTGCCACAGACCCAATGCGGCCAGTGTGGATATCACGGCTGTCGGCCGTACGCCGAAGCCATCGCCCGCGACGAGGCCCCGATCAATCTGTGTCCGCCCGGCGGCGCAGCCGGTATCAAGAAGCTTGCGGAGCTGCTCGACATGCCGGTATTGCCATTGAATCCGGGCAACGGCGTCGAACACCCGCGGATGCTGGCCCACATCATCGAGGCGGACTGCATCGGCTGCACCAAGTGCATCCAGGCGTGCCCGGTCGACGCCATCATTGGTGCGGCAAAACTGATGCACACCGTAGTCGACGACGATTGCACCGGCTGCGAGCTATGTGTCGCCGCCTGCCCGGTCGACTGCATCGTGCTGTTGCCGATGCCGCTCGAACAAGCCGCCGATCCTGCGCACGCCGACGCCGCACGCGCGCATTTTCAACAGCGTGAAGCACGACTCGAACGTCAGCGCGATGCACGCGCCACAGAACTGTCCGCACACAAGGCTGTCGTGGATGGCGCCACCCAGCGCAACCCGGTGCTGGAAGCGCTGGCCCGTGCCAAGGCCAAACAAGCGGCACGCGAGGCATGAAACGCAGTGAAGTGGTTGAACTATTCACCCGCCTGCACGAGATCAACCCGCATCCGGTCACCGAGCTGGTCTACAGCTCGCCCTACGAATTGCTGGTCGCGGTGGTGCTGTCCGCGCAAGCGACCGATGTTGGCGTGAACAAAGCGACGCGGCGTTTGTTTCCGGTGGCGCATACCGCACAGGCCATGGTTGAGCTTGGGGTAGATGAGCTGAAGCGCTACATCAGCAGTATTGGTCTGTTCAACACCAAGGCAAAAAATGTGATCGCACTGTCGGGCTTGCTGGTGGAGCTACACGGTGGCGAAGTACCGAATACCCGCGCCGCGCTGGAAGCACTGCCCGGTGTCGGTCGCAAGAGCGCCAACGTGATACTCAACGTCGCCTTTGGTCAGCCCACAATTGCGGTCGACACCCACATCTTCCGCGTCTCCAATCGTACTGGCCTGGCGCCAGGCAAAGACGTGCGTGCGGTCGAGGACAAACTGGTAAAGGTGGTGCCCAGCGCGTTCAAGATGGACGCGCACCACTGGCTGGTGCTGCACGGCCGCTACGTGTGTACGGCACGCAAACCCGATTGCCCAAATTGCATCATTCGCGATCTGTGCCACTACAAGTTCAAGACCGTGGCCAAGTAAGGTTCAGCACAGCAACCAGCCTCGGCCTGCCAACTCGCAGCAGATCAGACCGGCAGTTGCGCGCGTTCCAGCGCTGCGATGTGCGAGTCCAGCCGCGAGCCGAGATAACAGTGCGCGCCGCACGGCAGCAGTCCGGCGTTGCCGAATTCACGCAGGTACCATGCTGGTGTGCGTGCGACAAAGCCGTGGCGATCGCCGACCACCTCGTCGCGGCTGGTGAACACTTCGAGAAACGCAATGCCAGCGAGCATTTCACCAATGCCGTACAGTCCAGCGCGCACTTCGACGGGCTTGAGGTAATGCAGCACGTCGGTACACACAATCAAATCAAAGCGCGTTTCGAATCGTAGTTGCTCCAATTGTCCAAAGCGTGCCAATCCGATGTTGCGCGTGTGTCCGTAACGCTCGACCACGTACGCACTCGCGTCCAGGCCACGGTAAGCCACCGCGGGCCGCAAGCGGCGTAACGGCGCGCGCCAGGTTCCCTCGCCGCAACCAACATCCAGTACGTTGCGCAACGGCCGGCCAAGGTAATACTCCGCCTGAGCTACCGCCAACGCCACCTTGCGGCGCAGTTCGGCCGGCGCTGCCACTGCGTGGCGCGGGTCGCGATACCACTTGTCAAAGTAGTTGCGATCGTAGACTTTCGGCATACAACTTCCACTCGTCGGCGTCAGGCAGATCGCCATCGTAGCGTGCGGCCGAAACGAATCTGCCACATCCGCATCACTCCACGCATGCGCGGCATTTGCCAACATGCAGACCTGTCCCGCCAACGAGTACCCCCATGTCCGTGTTGCGCTTTCGCCTGATTGGCAGCCGCGCTGATGTTGATGACGTGATTGCCCGCATCCACGGTATCGACAACATCGAGCGTGTGGAGGAACTTGGCGTGCAGGGGCCCACCGTACGAGACGATTCCAGCTCCAGCGAATCGGTGAGCGACAATGCAGGACATACCTACGTGGTGGAAGTGGAAGCACCTGACGCCGCGACTGCCGACCGAGCCCGCGTCGTTGCTGAAGCCTGCACGTTCGCACGCAATGCAGGTATCGAGTTCATCAACGCAGTTTGACCGTCAGTACACCGTTGGCTTGCGTCTCGATCCGGGCGCAAGTGCCAACGGCGCGCATCCAATCAGCGCGCGCACCCGGGATCACAGGCAGCGTCCCGAACCACGAGATACGCGGTCCCCGGGCCTCCAGCCTGCTCGACGCATACCGCAATGGCACCGCGTGGCCGCCAAAATTGAGGCGGCATGATCGTCTGCGCACGCCACATTGCGGCAAGTTGGGGCATAAATCCGTATAATCGGTTAATTCGCCCTTCAAAAACCTGCGTGACCACGGTCGCGCCGTCTGAGTTGATCCCATGCTTATCGAAAAACTGCGCAACATCGCTATCGTCGCCCACGTTGACCACGGCAAGACCACCCTGGTGGACTGCCTGCTCAAGCAATCTGGAACCTTCAGCGCACGTACTGTGCTGGCCGAGCGCGTCATGGACTCGGACGATCAGGAAAAAGAGCGCGGCATCACCATTCTGGCCAAGAACACCGCCATCACCTGGAACGGCAACCGCATCAACATCGTCGACACGCCAGGACATGCGGACTTCGGTGGTGAAGTCGAGCGCGTGTTGTCGATGGTCGACTCGGTACTCATCCTGGTCGACGCGATGGACGGACCGATGCCGCAAACGCGCTTCGTGACCCAGAAAGCCTTCGATATGGGCTTCAAGCCCATCGTCGTGATCAACAAGGTAGACCGCCCCGGCGCACGTCCGGACTGGGTGTTGGATCAGACCTTCGATTTGTTTGACCGGCTCGGCGCGACCAACGAACAGCTCGACTTCCCGGTGGTCTACACCTCGGCGCTGCACGGTTACGCCGGCCTCAACAGCGACGTGCGCGAAGGCGACATGACGCCGCTGTACGAAGCCATCATGGCGCACGTCGCCGCGCCCGATGTCCATCCGGAAGGCCCGTTCCAGATGCGCATCAGCCAGCTCGACTACAGCAGCTACGTAGGCTTGATCGGCGTCGGGCGCGTGCAACGTGGCATCGTGAAAACCAACATGCCAGTCAGCATCGTCGATCGCCACGGCAAAAAGCGCACCGGCAAGGTGCTGCAGGTACTCGGCTTCATGGGATTGGAGCGGACCGAAGTACCCGAAGGCGAAGCGGGCGACATCATCGCGATCTCTGGCGTGGAAGGGTTGACCATTTCCGACACGGTCTGCGCGCTGGATACACCCGAGGCGCTGCCGCCGCTGACCGTCGACGAGCCGACCATCAGCATGACCTTCCAGGTGAACAACTCGCCGTTCGCCGGCAACGCGGATCGCAGTGGCGGCAAGTTCATCACCAGTCGCCAGATTCGTGAACGGCTCGAGCGCGAAACGTTGCACAACGTCGCGTTGAAAGTGGAAGAAGGCTCCGACCCGGACAAGTTCCTGGTTTCCGGTCGTGGCGAACTGCACCTTTCGGTGCTGATTGAAAACATGCGTCGCGAAGGCTACGAGCTGGCCGTGTCGCGCCCGGAAGTGATCATCAAGGAAATCGACGGCAAGCAGATGGAGCCGATCGAATCCCTCGTCGTCGATGTGGAAGAAGTACATCAGGGCGGCGTGATGGAACGCCTCGGCATGCGCAAGGCCCAGTTGAAGAACATGGTGTCCGACGGTCGCGGCCGCGTACGTCTGGACTACGAAATTCCGGCGCGCGGCCTGATCGGTTTCCAGACCGAGTTCCGCACGCTGACTCAAGGCAGCGGCCTGCTGTTTCACGTATTTGACCACTACGGCCCGAAAGCCGAAGGCGCCATCGCCAAGCGACCAAACGGGGTGATGATTGCCAACGCCCCGGGCGCTGCCCCGGCCTATTCTCTCGGACCCTTGCAGGAACGCGGCAAGCTGTTCACCGCCGAAGGCGATCTGGTATACGAGGGCCAGTTGGTTGGCATCCACTCCAAGGACAACGACCTCACCGTCAATGTCATCAAGCCCAAGCCGCTGACCAACATGCGTGCTTCTGGCAAGGACGACGCCATCCAGCTGAGCCCTGCGATCAAGTACTCGCTGGAACAGGCGCTGGAGTTCATCGAGGACGATGAGCTGGTGGAAGTCACCCCGAAGGAAATCCGTCTGCGCAAACGCAACCTTACCGAGAACGACCGCAAACGCTCACAACGTGGCTGAGTTCGCTGTGCAAGCACCCGTTTGATTACCGCGGCCGCCGCAAGGCGGCCGCGGTACGAGAGTCGTGTGGATCACGCCGGCAGCGCGCAGGCCGGTGCACCCTGCCTCAACCCCGCTTAGGCGATACCGCCGGCGCAGGCCGAACCCGCAGGCCGGGGCGCTGCCGGGCCAGTTTGCGCAGCAACTCAGCGAACGCCTGCAAGTCGGCCGGCCATGGCGATGCATCGCGCCAATACAGCGAAATCTCGCGCCCACGAACTTCACCGGACAGCCCGGCCAGCGCAATACCCGGCATGGAGGCCAGCCGTTCGTGCGCCAACGCCGGCACCAAGGCGTAACCACCGCGCAAGCTGACCAGGGCCGCCAGACTTTCCAGGCTGACATCCTGCACATGGCCGTGGACGGGACCTGCACCAGGGATACCGTCGGCGTGACTCTCCGCCATCAGCGTGGCGTCCGCGGGATCGAGTTGCGTCAGTGCCAGGCGCTTGCGTCCGGCTAACACATGGTCGGCACGCAGCATCACTTCCCACGGCTCAAAGAACAGTGCGCAGGTAGCGATACCGCTGGTGGCCGGGACGGTGGGCGCCAACACCGCATCGAGCTCGCCTTCACGCAGGCGGCGCAGCAATCCACCCGGTTTGCCTTCTGAGATGCTTAACCGGGCACCGGGGAAATGTTGTGGAAATGGTGCAACCAAGTGCCCCAGCAGATAGGGCCCGAGTGAAGCCGGCAGACCAAGCCGCAGCTCACCGCCAAATGCTGCGGCACCGGCACGCGCCACTTGTTGCAAATGCTCGGCAGCCTCCAGCACGGCGTCGATCTGCAACAGCAGCCGACGTCCGCCAGCGGTCGGCACAATCGCGCGGCCGCCGCGCTCGAACAGCGGCGCACCCAATGCCTGCTCTACCTTCTGCACCTGATGCGACAGCCCGGACGGACTGATGTGCATCGCTCGCGCGGCGCGATTGAAACTGCCGTGCCGACGCACTGCCTGCACCAGCGCCAGGTCACGCAGCGACACGGCCGCCAGGTTCGTCGAAATCATCGAACGCTGCATGTCATCAAACGCGTTTGTCTGAAACGGTCATCAGCTTCATCCTGTGCGTCTGCGGGGTCGCGAACGCATGCGCAGTTTACCTGCGCTCGTGCACGTCCCCACAAGCCATCGAACGTCATCCAGCACAGCGGAGAAGACCAGCGCAGTGCGCCGCTGCCGAACGTTTGCGCGATAATCAGACTTTTACCAGACGGGCGCGCAGCGGGGTTGCTGCCGCCTGGCCGTCCCGTCCAAGAAGCCCAGTCAGGAGCAACGCCATGAAAGACACCTTTTCCGTACGCGACACGCTGGAGGTCAACGGCACGCGCTACGCCATTGCCAGCCTGGCCAAACTGGGCCAGCGCTTTGACCTGAAGCGCCTGCCGTACTCGATGAAGATCCTGCTGGAGAATCTGCTGCGCCGCGAAGATGGCGTTGACGTGACAGCGAAGGAAATCGAAGCAATCGCCACCTGGGACCCGAAAAAGGCGCCCGACACCGAAATCGCCTTCATGCCCGGCCGCGTGCTGCTGCAGGACTTCACCGGCGTACCGTGCGTCGTCGACCTGGCCGCCATGCGCGATGCGATGAGCGCGCTGGGTGGTGACCCGACCCTGATCAATCCGTTGTCTCCGGTCGAACTGGTGATTGACCACTCCGTGCAGGTGGACGTGTTCGGCAGTGAGGACGCGCTGGAAAAGAATGTCGCGATCGAATTCAAGCGCAACAATGCGCGCTACAGCTTTCTGCGCTGGGGCCAGAAAGCGTTCACTGATTTCAAGGTCGTGCCACCGCGCACCGGCATCGTGCACCAGGTCAATCTGGAGCATCTGGCACGCGTGGTGATGGACACGGAAATCGACGGCCAGCTCTGGGCCTACCCAGACACGTTGTTTGGTACCGACTCGCACACCACGATGGTCAATGGCTTGGGCGTACTCGGCTGGGGCGTAGGCGGTATCGAGGCCGAAGCGGCCATGCTCGGGCAGCCATCGTCGATGCTCATCCCGCAAGTTGCCGGCCTGAAGTTGTTGGGCCGCCTGCCCGAGGGCGCCACCGCCACTGACTTGGTGCTGGCCGTCACCGCATTGCTGCGCAAGCAGGGCGTGGTCGGCAAATTCGTCGAGTTCTTCGGCCCGGGCCTCAAGCATCTGGCACTGGCCGACCGCGCGACGCTCGGCAACATGTCACCGGAATACGGCTCCACCTGCGCGATCAGCCCGATCGATGCGGAATCGCTGAAATACCTGCGCCTGTCCGGTCGCAGCGAAGAGCGCGTCGCGCTGGTCGAGGCGTATGCGAAGGCACAAGGCCTGTGGCACGACGACACTACCCCACAAGCTGAGTACAGCGTGGTCGCGGAGCTGGATCTGGCCAGCGTCAAACCCGCCATGGCTGGGCCGAAGCGTCCGCAGGATCATGTTCTGCTCACCGATGTGAAACAGAATTTCCACGACAACTTCGGCGCGACCATCACCCATCGCAACGGAGCGGAGGCACGCTTTGCCAACGAAGGGGGTGCGACCGCTGTCGGACACGACGTCAGTGAACTGACGCACCGGCAACACGTCGTGCGCAATGGTCTGGAGTTCGACGTGGAGGACGGCGCGGTGGTAATCGCCGCCATCACCTCGTGCACCAACACATCCAATCCGGCCGTGATGCTGGCCGCCGGGCTGCTGGCGAAAAAAGCCGCGGCCAAGGGTCTGAAAACGCGCCCATGGGTGAAAACTTCGCTCGCGCCAGGCTCCAAGGTCGTCACCAATTATCTGGAACAGACCGGCTTGCTGGTCGAGCTGCAGAAGCTCGGTTTCTACGTGGTGGGTTACGGCTGCACGACGTGCATCGGCAACTCCGGCCCACTGCCCGAAGAGGTCAGTGCCGCGGTAACAGCCGGCGACCTCACGGTGGCTGCAGTGCTCTCGGGCAACCGCAACTTCGAGGGCCGCATCCACGCCGAAGTAAAGATGAACTACCTCGCCTCGCCGCCGCTGGTGGTCGCCTACGCCCTCGCCGGCTCGCTCGATCTCGACCTCACCACGCAGCCACTGGGTCAGGGCAGCGATGGCAAGGACGTCTACCTGAAAGACATCTGGCCGTCCAACAAGGAGATCAGTGATTTGATGGCCGGTGCCGTCACTGCCGACATGTTCAAGAAGAACTACGCGGACGTATTCAAGGGTGACGAGCGCTGGAATTCGATCGCCTCACCCGATGGCGATCTGTACGCCTGGGACGAGGAATCCACTTACATCAAGTACCCGCCCTACTTTGACGGCATGACCATGGACGTGCCGAAAATCGAGGACATCCACGACGCGCGCTGCATCGGTCTGTTTGGCGATTCGATCACCACTGACCACATCTCGCCAGCCGGCGCGATCAAGAAGGACTCACCGGCCGGTCGCTTCCTGATCAGCCGCGGTGTCAAGCCGCTGGAGTTCAATTCCTACGGCTCGCGTCGCGGCAACGACGACGTGATGGTGCGCGGTACGTTCGCCAACATCCGCATCAAGAATCAGTTGCTGGACGGTGTGGAAGGCGGATTCACCCGCCACATCCCCAGCGGCGAACAGATGGCCATGTACGACGCGGCCATGAAGTACAAGGACGAAGGTACGTCGCTGGTCGTCATTGCCGGCAAGGAATACGGCACAGGTTCGTCGCGTGACTGGGCCGCCAAGGGTACGTTGTTGCTGGGGATCAAGGCCGTGATCGCGGAGAGCTTCGAGCGCATCCACCGCTCCAACCTGGTCGGCATGGGCGTGTTGCCACTGCAGTTCAAGGCTGGGGAAAACGCCAAGACGCTGGGACTGACGGGGAACGAAGTCTTTGCCATCACCGGTCTGGACGACGGCAAGTCGAAGCAGGCGACCGTGGCGGCTACCGCAGCCGACGGCAGCAGCAAGCAATTCACCGTGAACGTGATGTTGCTGACCCCGAAGGAACGCGACTTCTTCCGCCACGGCGGCATTCTGCAATACGTGCTGCGCCAACTGGCCGGCAAAAAGGCCGCCTGAACCAGCTCCTGACAGGAAGTTGTTGCAAAACCGCCTCGTACTCCGAGGCGGTTTTTTTATCCGGAACCACCACAACGGTCACAGCACATGTTTCCAGGTCGCCCTATAGCAGCGCCACTTGCCGTCGTCGTTGTGCCACGCCGATTCGACCTGATACACACCCGCCTGCCCGCGCAGCAATCCACTTCCGCTGCGCAACGTCACCATGAAGCTGGCGACCAAGCGCGCACCGCGATGTTCGACTGCGACCGGCCCCAACGTGGCATGGATGCGCTCGCCACGCAGCGTCATGAGCCCGACCATGTTATTCAACGCACGTCGATCGAGTGCGCCTGCGTTGCCGTCGAAAGCGTCGCTGAGCGGTGCACTCACGCCGCCCGCTGCGCCTGCCTCGGCCGCGTGCGCAATCGACGCAATCGCGTCGCGCACCTGCGCTTCATCCGGGGCATGACGGCACGCCGCAAGGGTCAGCACCAGCGATGCCAACAGTGCGACGGAGATTTTGCGACAACGACAGCTTTTCCAGCGAATCACCGGCGAACCTCACTGCGGCGCAGCTTGCCCACATACGCAGGCGTATGCTCAAATGTACGGGTGCACATGCGACATCACATGATCGATGATGGACGTCGTGGCTCTCAGGGGCTGCTGGATTTGATCGGACAACGCGAGCACCGCACCGTGCAAACAGCAAGGCGCAACGCCGCTCCGCGGCACAGTTATTCTGTGCAGCCGACACCCAGCGTAGTTCGATTTACTGCATGTCGATCGGCTGCCACGCCACCAGAGCTTCCGCCATCCACGGCAACGGTTGACAATTCGCCACACCAACAAAACGAGGGAACCCAGACATGAGTATTGAACGTCCTTGGCTGGAGCATTATCCAGCAGGCGTACCCGAGCAGATCGACATCAACCAGTACGCGTCGGTGCCCGCGATGCTGGAGGAAGCGTTTGCACGTTTCCGCGATCGCCCGGCGTTTGCCAACTTTGGACGGCAGCTCAGCTACGGACAGATCGACACCATGAGCTACCAGTTCGCCGGCTACCTTACTGGCGTGCTCAAGCTTGGCAAGGGCGACCGCATCGCCATCATGATGCCCAACGTGTTGCAGTACCCGATCGTGTTGTTCGGCGCGCTACGCGCCGGGCTGGTCGTGGTCAACGCCAACCCGATGTACACCGCGCGCGAACTCAAGCATCAATTGGACGACGCTCAGGTCAAGGCCATTGTTGTACTGGACAATTTTGCCGCAACGCTGGAGCAAGTCGTAGCTGACACCAAGGTGCAACACATCATCACCACCGGCCTTGGCGACCTGCTCGGTTTCCCCAAGGGCGCGCTGATCAACTTCGCGCTCAAGCACATCAAGAAGATGGTGCCGGCGTTCCACCTGCCGCAGGCGGTGCGCTTCCGCAAGGCGCTTGCGCTGGGTACCGGCCACGAAGTACCCGCCGTCACGTTGAGCCACGACGATACCGCGTTCCTGCAATACACCGGCGGCACCACTGGTGTCGCCAAGGGCGCCATGCTGACCCACGGCAACATGATCGCGAACATGCTGCAGGCGAGTGCGTGGATCGGCAGCGAACGGATCAAGTCGGGTGAAGAAATCATCATCACCGCGCTGCCGCTGTATCACATCTTCTCGCTGACGGCGAACGCATTCGTATTCACGCGTCTGGGTGGCCTGAACTGGTTGATCACCAACCCGCGCGACATGCCCGGCTTCGTCAAGGAGTTGAAGCAGTCCCACTTCACCGCGATCACCGGCGTCAACACCCTGTTCAACGGCTTGCTCAACACGCCGGGATTC
>CAJDTO010000031.1_pt1 | contig 24757 bp, 19 predicted proteins | sample 7389821 | NCBI WGS metagenome assembly CAJDTO01 (sample SAMEA7055651, study PRJEB34461) | soil metagenome | biome: terrestrial ecosystem; feature: Peninsula; material: soil | place: Antarctica | collected 2016
GATTTGGCCGGCGCTGGCGGACAGGCGCTGTGACAGCGAGCCCAGCCGCGACGACGCCAACTGCAGGTAATCAGCCAGGTTGTCGGCACGCGCGTAGAAATGCGCATCACTGTCAACAGTGTCACCAAGCCGGCGCAAATAGCCATCCAGATGCTTGACGGCCTTGCGATACTGGCTCTCTGAACTGGGCAGCAACCAGCGATCATTTGGACTGTTGAGCAATGGATCGGCTTCAGCCAGATCCTTGTCCTCGGCCGATTGCGCCTGGGAGCGACTGAAGTCATTGCGCAACACGCGGACCAGATCGCGGGAGGCGGTCAGGGAGCCGAACTCCCAGTTCGGGATATTGTCCAGAAACACGCCCGGCGGCAACTTGTCGTTGCTGAGATAGCCACCACGCTTGTCCAGCAGGGTCTGCACCGAGGCGATCAACGTAGCTGTAGTGGTCGCACCCACACTGGCAGGGCGTTTGAGCTCCTGCAACTGTGTCTGCGTGACTACCGCTGGATCAAACAATGGCGGTTCGCTATCCCACCACCACATGGTCACCAACACAGCAAGCACGACTACTGCCAGCAACGCCACGATCAGCGTGGACCAGCGGCGGCGCGGATGGTTGTCGGGCATGTCCTGAACTGGCATCGGTAGCTCCATCGCGGGTCGAGCAAGGAACGCCCAGCTTACAATGCCGCGATCCATGCGCGACCACGATCGCCCATGGGGCTGCACCCGACGTGTACAGTGAGAAAGCATCCAGCAGCGGTGCGGCCTCGCGCCGCTGCTGGCGTGCGGCGCGCGCAGCGACGCCAGCAGAACTTCAGCGGCGCGCCCGCGCTTTGGCCGCCGGTGCGGACTGCGCCGGCTCACCCTTCTTGCCGAGTTGTTCCAGCAGCGTGTTCATGTCCTCGGCGTGTTCTTCCTCCATCGCCAGAATGCCTTCGAGCACGCGCCGCGTGGTCGGATCATCCGCGCCGACATAGTTGATCACCTCGCGGTAGCTGTCGATCGCAATGCGCTCGGCAATCAGGTCTTCCTTGATCATGTCGACGATGTCTTCGCCCTCGACGTAATCGGCATGACTGCGGTCGAGCAGGCCTACCGGCGACAAGTTTGGCTTGCCATCGAGCTGGGTGATGCGTTCGGCAAGCAGGTCGGCGTGGCCTTGCTCTTCGTTGGCATGCGCAAGAAATTCGGCTTTGATCGCCTGCGAGTGGATTCCCGAAGCCATGTAGTAGTGGTATTTGTAGCGCAGCACGCAGACCAACTCGGTCGCGAGCGCCTCATTGAGGAGCTTTACCACGGTGACACGATCAGCGCTGTAACCGGCGGTCATCGCGCCATCATCGATGTTCTTGCGCGCACGTTTGCGGATGTTGTCGATATCACTGACAAACGGTTTGGACTTGGCCATGGACGAATTCCTGTGCAGACGTGAAGGCGCGAGCGGACCACCCGCCTGCGCGAAAACACCTCGAGCCTATACAGCCTCACGGAAAGGCCAAGTGAAGAGCTGCCGTACACCCACACCGTTCGCAAGGCCGACTCCATGCGCCGGTGCGCAACGCACCTCACCGTTGCTGCCATTCAGCGCATGCCGAACTGTGCGGCGCGTTCCATAGTGGCGTGCAAACCCGGCAGGAACGGCGCGAATGTCGCCGCATGCTTTTGCCATTTGTCGGCCGCCGGCGGCGACAGCGTGAACCGCGACCATGGCAACGCCGCGTCGAGCGGCTGATCCCAGTCGAAGTCCAGCGCCGCGCAAAGGCGAGCCACCTCATTCGCAGGCTGCGCGACGAGTGCGGCGTAATGCGCCACATGCACGCGTTCCGGCGGCAAGGCGGCGAGATCGTCGAGGAGGATGCGCGTGGTGATCGCCCACTGCGCGGCAACGATGGCTTCCAGCGCCTGGCCGCTCAACTCGCGCCAGCCGGGCACCAGCAGCAGCGACCACGGCAGCCCGTTCCACTCCGGCAACTGCGGATAGGTGCGGAAGCGACTACTGCGCCAGGCCTCAAGCATGCTGGCCAGGGTCTGCAGCGGATCGCGGTGCAGGTAGACAAAATGGGCTTGCGGGAAAACCCGGGCCAGGAACGGCACCCGCAACGCGTTCTTCGGCGTCTTCTCCAGCATGCGCGCCGGCCAGTGCACGGGCGGCTGCCGCTGGCGATCGCGCAATTCACCCTGAAAGCGGCGGCGCAGCTCGGTAATCAGCGCCGGGTGACACACGGTGGCATCCAGACGATTGGAAGCAAAACCGTGTGCTGCCGGATGTAGCTCCGGCATGCCTTCGATCAAGGCATGACTCTCGTGCCCGATGGTAAACAACTGCGGCGCGCGGGCCAGGGTCTCGAACAGCAACGTGGAGCCGGCACGCGGCGGCGAAATGATGAACACCGGGCGATCAAACAGCGGATCGCCCTCGGCATCAGCGGAAGTGCGCACGGCCGCGCCAACCCGCATCGGCTGCCGTGGTTCGCCGGCTGGCGCAGCGCTATCGTGATCGTTCAACGCGACACGCAAGACCATGCCCCGCAAGGTGTTCATGAACAACGCGCCATTGGGTAAATCCAGCGCAACCGCGAAGCGCTCCATCTGCTGCTCGTAGCCATCCAGCGCGCTGCGATACGCCGGCCAGCCGGCACGGTCATTGCCGTATTCAGCCCACAGCGCCCGCCACGTCGCGCACAACCGTGCGGTGTGCTGTCTCGCCTGTGCCAATTGCGGATGCGGGGAGGTCTCGCCCAACAGAAACAGCAGATGTTCGCGCAGCTCCCATGGTGTCATGACATCAGGGACGTTGACTGCCTCAAACCGCAACGGCGGTATGGCGGCAGGTTGCGGCGCGATCTGCTCTGCACGCCAGCCGACAAACGTACCGTACCCCGGTGCACGACCGGCACCGACCAACTCGCCCAAGCTGTCACTGCCGACCGTGTCGGCAACCAGATGGATGCGCTGATGAGCGGAGGCATTGAGCACCCGATGCTTCCGCCACGTGTCGAAGATCCAGCATTCGCCAGCCGCCATGTTGATCTCGGCATCGCCACACGCGAAGCGCACCTCGGGAGCCGTCACGATCGGCACATGCACGCGCACGCGCTCACGCCAGTAGTAATTGATGTCCGCATGCGGGGTGACCTCGGCGCCCGCATCCAGCCGCATCAGTCGCGTCCGCCCCCACACCGCGCCAAGCCGCGACAACACTTGTTGCAAATAGGGACATTGCAACAGCTGCCGTGTCGGTTGCATGCGGCCGGAGACAGCATCGCTGCCGGCATCACCGTCCACGGCGATCAGCGGCAAGGCAAAGTTGCCGGGGAATTTCTGCGGATGCTCGCGCCAAGGCGTCGGCCCCAACGCAGCGACTTCGTGCGCCAGGCGCTCCGCGTCAAACTGCAACGGCAACTGGATAAAGGGAACCTGGAGTTTCATCAGACGAACCTCGGCGCGCGCGGATGCTCATCAGCCCGCGGCACGGTAGCGGGAACGGAAGTGTCGGCGACGGCGCGAAGCCACGCAAGTGGCGAGCTTGTGCTCAGCGTGGACGATACGCACGCAGGAATGTTGCCACGCCGGCCATCGCCATACCTTCAATCTCGCTCGCCGCAGCCTCGGGACACTCGTCACAACCAAACAGGCGACGCAACAGCAAGTCACCCTTGATCAGCGAAAAAAACTGCACACTGGCGGTCGGCACGGATGGGATGTCCAGCGCGTGGTCATCCACCGCTTGCTGCAACAAGTGCTCCATGAGCCGATTGGTGCGCGCGGGGCCCTCCTCCCACAGCAGCTTGCCGTAACGCGGGTTGCCCTGACGGCAATCGCTGAGAATGGCGCGAAACGTGCCGACGTTTTCTGCCTGACAATCAATCTGCATGTGCGCTCGCGCAATCATGCGCAAGGTCTCGCCAATATCCACCTGAGTATCGTAGGCGTAGATATCCTCGGGCAGCAGATCCTCGATGCGCGAGCGGATGACCTCGCGAAACAGGTTGTCCTTGTCGCCAAAATGGCTGTACACGGTGAGCTTGGACACGCTCGCCTCGGCCGCGATGGCGTCCATGCTGGTACCGGCAAACGCGTTGCGAATGAACAGCGCCTTCGCCGCGACCAGAATCGCCGCACGCTTGTCCATGTCTTTTGGACGCCCCGGTCCGGGCGACTTGGCTGTCATCGTATTCACCGTGCGCAGCACCTTCACAAAGAGGGGTCGGACCTTTATTATACGCATCAGTACATTTATCTGCCAACGGCGCACTTATTCGCTCCATTGATCGGCAGCAGCCGCTACCTGCATGACGCCCGTCAGATACTCGCGATGACTTCCGGCACTTCGCCTGCAGTCCTGCAAGCCGCACGCTTGGCATTGTCGGAAAGGTGCACAGCTTCTACACTTTTTGTCTTTTGATCGACGAGTACGAACCTCATGGCGATGAACTTCGAGCAAGCGCGACTGAACATGGTGGAAAACCAGGTGCGCCCGTGGGAGGTACTCGACGGTCGCGTGCTGGACATCATCAGCCGCGTGCACCGCGAGGATTTCGTCGCACCCGTGCATCGTCAGCTGGCATTTGCCGATCTATGCCTGCCGTTGGGGTACGGCGAAGTGATGATGAAGCCGGTCGTCGAAGGCCGCGTGCTGCAGGCGCTGGAACTGCTGCCGACGGATCGCGTGCTGGAAATCGGCACCGGCTCGGGTTTCCTCTGCGCGTGTCTGGCTGGGTTGTCGGCGCATGTGACCAGCGTCGATATCCATGCTGATTTCACCGCCGCCGCGGCACAGCGACTGCACGCTGCGCGTATCGGCAACACGACGTTGCTTACGGCAGAGGCCGTGCGTGCGTGGCAGCCGACCGAGAAATTTGACGCGCTGGTCGTTACCGGCGCCGTGGCGGAACTGCCCACGCGCTGGCTGGGGTGGCTCGCGCCCGGCGCACGCCTGCTCGTTGTGCGCGGTCAGTCGCCGGCGCAACAAGTCACCTTGATGACCCATCTGGACACCGGTACACCGCACGACACCACGCTGTTCGAAACCGACCTGCCGTATCTTGTGCACGCCGAACCCTCGTCTGCGTTTGTCTTCTGACACACTCATCCCCTTGTACCCCCGAGGCAATCCATGCGTTTGAAGCTGCTCACCCTGGCTCTGGTGTTGACCGCCGTTGCGTTGCCCAGCTATGGCGAGGATTTGCTCGATGCCTACCGTGAGGCGCGCGCCAACGACCCAGTGTTGTCACAAGCTGACGCCAATCGTCTGGCCACTGGCGAGGGTGTCAACCAGGCCCGCGCGCTGCTGCTGCCACAAATTTCGGCCGGCTTGACGCTGAGCCAGACCAACGGCGGCGGCGGTACCGGCTTCGTCAACCCGGACAACCCCGGGCAAATCATCGACACCGGCACCTTCGGCCATACGCGCACGCGCAGCATCAACGGTACGCTGTCGCAAACCGTTTTCGATTTCAGCAAATACGCCAACTTGAAGGCCGCACACTCGGCGGCCGACGCGCAGGACGATGTTTATCAGGCCGCGCAGCAGGCGCTGTTTGTGCGCGTGGCATCAGCCTATTTCGGTGTACTTACCAGCGAAGATGCATTGGCGTTCTCCAAGGCCAACGAAGATTCATATCGCCAACAGTTTGACCAATCGGATCAGCGCTTCAAGGTGGGCCTGTCGGCGATCACTGATGTCTACCAGGCCAAGGCCTTTTACGAGAACGCCAAGGCCCAAACCATCACTGCCCAGAACACGCTCAACGACGCCCGCGAAGCGCTCACGCAGATCACCGACAAGCCCACGGGCGAACTGAAAAAGCTGCGCGACGATCTACCCATGCAGCCGCCCAGCCCGAACGATCAGGACGCGTGGGTCAAGCAAGCGCTGCAGACCAACCCGAACCTGCTCACCCAGCGGCAAAATGTGCAGACCGCAGAACACAACATCACCGCTGCGCGCGCCGACCATCTGCCCACCATCAGCGCCCAGGTCACTTATGGCAAAAACGCGAGCTGGTACCAGAACGCGGACATCCGCAGTAACCGCCCGGCGTCCACCACTATTGGCTTGAGCCTGAACGTGCCGATTTTCTCCGGCGGCAGGACTCAATCCATCGTGCGTCAGTCCATCTATCAGCGCGACGCGGCGGCTGACGCGCTGGAATCGGCGCGCCGCCAGGTCGTGCGCGATACGCTGAATTACTACCGCTCCGTGCTTGCGGGCATCGCTCAAGTGGAGTCAGCCAGGGCATCGGTCGAGTCCGGACAGAAGGCTGTGGAGGCGACGCGCGCGGGCTTTGATGTCGGCAGCAAGACGATGACCGATGTACTGCTGGCGATCCAGACGCTGACGTCGTCGGAAAGCAGCTACTCGCAGGCGCGTCACCAGTTCATTCTCAACAAACTCCTGCTCAAGCAGGCCGCCGGCACTGCGGGTCTGACCGACCTGCAAGACATCAACGCCCTGCTGAAGTAACAACGCATTGACCCGCTCGAACCGGATCGGCACGGCGGCGGCCTGGTCAGGCGCAGACCGTCATTCCTGCAGCAACGCGTCCACCATCTGCATGATCCGCTGCACCGCGCCGCGCTCACGCTCGAACACCTCTTGCGCCGCCTGCCCCATGTGTTGACGCTGCACGGGATCGCGCAGCAATTGCACGATGCGGTGCGCCAGCTGCGGGCTGTCAGCCACGCGTTCCGCGCCTTGGTGCTGAATCAGGCTGAGCGTTATCTCCGCAAAGTTGAACGTGTGCGGACCGACCAGGACGGGCCTGGCAAGCGCCGCTGGCTCCAGCACATTGTGGCCACCAATCGGTACCAGGCTACCGCCAATGAACGCGACCTCGGCCGCCGCAAAGTACGGCATCAACTGCCCCATGGCATCGATGATAAACACCTGATGCTCGCGCGCCGGCGCACCCTGCGCGCTGCGCGTCGCCACACAAAAACCATGCCCTCGCACCACATGCTCGACCACGCGAAAGCGCTCGGGATGCCGCGGTGCCAGCAGCAGCAACGCGCCAGGTAACTCCTGCATGACACGTCGATGCGCTTCCAGCACAGCCAATTCCTCGCCTTCGTGCGTGCTGGCGGCGATCCATACGGGGCGTTGCACACCCCACAACGCGCGCATGGCCACGCCCTCAGCCACGGCATTGACCGGTATCGGCATGTCGAACTTCATGTTGCCGGTAACCACAATCTGCCGCGGATCGGCGCCCAGCAAGCGATACCGCGCCGCGTCAGTGCGTGACTGCGCGGCGATCACGCGCACACAACTGAAGGCCGAGCGGGCGAGCGCGCGCAACGGTCGATAGCCGCGCAACGAACGGCGCGACAAACGCGCGTTGACAATCATCAACGGTATCCCGCGCTGACGGCAGGCGAAATACAGATTCGGCCAGATCTCCGTCTCCACGATCAGCGCCAGACGCGGATGCACCTGGCGCAAGAAGCGCGCCACGGCAAACGGCAAGTCGTACGGCAGATAGACATGAAACACGCTGCGCCCGAACAACTGATGCACGCGCGCCGAACCCGTGGGCGTCACCGTGGTGATGACCAGCGGCGCGTTGGGATAGTCGGCGCGCAACGCCCGGATCAGCGGCGCGGCGGCATTCACCTCGCCCACCGAGACAGCATGGATCCACAAGCTGCCGTGAAATTCCGGCGACTGGAAAAACCCGAAGCGCTCCGGCCAGCGCCGGCGGTACGGTCGCGCGCGCATGCCACGCGCAAGCAGGCGCAGCAGCAACAACGGCGTCACCAGATACATCGCCAGGGTGTAGAGATAGCGCACGCTTGATCCTCGGGGCCAACGACAAAGTATAGCCAGCGCCTCCAGCTGCGAGTCGCGCCAGCGATACTCGTACAATGCACGCAATGCCCGGCATGCCTCGCCCCTCATTCAACCGCACGTTGCTTGCGCCGCGCCACTGGCCGGCGTGGTTGGGCGCGGGCACGATCTGGCTGGTCGGGCAACTGCCCTACCCATGGCTGCTGTGGTTGGGTGGGCGCGTGGGCGCGGTGCTGGCGCACATCCCGTCGGTGCGGCGACACATTGCGCAGACCAATATCGCTTTGTGCTTTACGTCACTGACTGCATCCGAGCGTGCCGCGCTGGTCGACGCCAACCTGCGCGATCTGGGTCGGATGCTGGTGGAATTTGCCCTCGGCTGGATGGCCAGTGACCGGCACATCGCACGCATCCCCAGCCACATCGATGGCCTGGAACACCTGCAAACGGCGCGTGCCCAGGGCCGTGGGGTGTTGCTGGTCGGCGGCCATTTCTCGCATCTGGAACTGTGCGCACGGCTGATCTCCGCACGGATCGGTATTGCCGGCATGTACCGGCGCATGGACTCGGCGGTGTTTGAATGGATTGTCCTGCGCGCGCGCCTGCGCTACGCCAACGCGATGTTCGACAAGGACGACATTCGCGGCACGGTGAAGTACCTGCGGGCCGGTGGCACGCTGTGGTACGCGCCGGATCAGGACATGCGCAGCAAGGACACCGTGTTCGCGCCGTTCTTCGGCATGCCGGCGGCGACCATCACCGCGACGCACCACCTGGCGCGCATGTCCGGCGCGCTGGTCATCCCGTTTTTCCACCGCCGCCTGCCGCACGGTCGTGGCTACGCGCTGCAACTTGGCGCGCCGCTGGAGGAGTTCCCCAGCGCTGATATCCTCGCCGACATCACGCGGATCAATGCCTGCATCGAAGACATGGTGCGCGCTGCACCCGAGCAATACCTGTGGGTACACAAGCGCTTCAAGACGCGTCCACCCGGCGAACCGTCGCCGTACTGAGATCGACAGCCGGCGGAAAGGCAACCTGGATGTAATTACGCGCACTTCCCCAGCTCGTACCGATTGTGCCNNNNCGTCGCCCATCCTCACCTATCACAATATCGCCCACGCGCCGCGCAATATTCGCCGCTGGCGCAGCCTGTATGTGGACCCGCGCTCGTTCGCGCGACAGATGTGGCTGCTGCATCGACTCGGCTACGCCGGACTTTCCATGTCGGCGGCGATGCCCTATCTGCGGGGTGAGCGCACGGGACGCATCGCCGTCATCACGCTCGATGACGGCTACGCCGACAATCTGCAATCGGCGTTGCCGGTGTTGCGAGATATCGGTTTCAGCGCCACGTGCTATGTCGTCAGTGACAGCGTCGGTCGGTACAACGTCTGGGATGCGCAAAAGCTCAGCGTGCGCAAGCCGCTGATGTCCGCCGCGCAACTTCGCGAATGGCAGGACGCCGGCATGGAGATTGGTGCGCACTCACGCACTCACCCCCACTTGACGCAGTGCGACGACACTCATCTGGACCGCGAAATTGCCGGCAGCCGATCTGCGCTGGAAGACCTCACCGGAACGGCCGTGACGCAGTTCTGCTACCCCTACGGCGACGTCGACTCGCGCGTCGTCGCGGCCGTGCGTGCTGCGGGGTTTGCCGCCGCCACCACGACCGCCCGCGGGCGCGCACGTGCACCCATGGATTTGTGGCGCCTTCCTCGTGTGCAAGTCGCGCGTCACCACCTGCTTCCGCAGTTTGCGTGGCGAATCCTCACCGGCTACGAAGACCGCCGCGGATGAACTTTCTGTTCGTCGACACCAACCCGGAGAACACCGGTGCGACCACCCATTTTGTCGCGCTGGCCCAAGCCATGGCTGAAGCCGGACATGAGGTCAGCGCAGTAGTGCACGCCGGCGGGATGCTGTGGCAGCAACTGCAAACATCACCGGTGCAGTTGTACCCGGGCACATTCCGCAACGCGTTCGACCTACGCGGTTACACAGCAGTGTGGCGCGCCGCACGGGCATCCCGGGCAAGCTGGCTGGTCGGCAATTCGGGAAAGGAATACTGGCCGCTTATCGTCATCGGCCGGCTCTTGCGCGTGCCAGTTGCGTTGTTCCGGCACCGCACGCCGGCCATGCAGCGCGTCTCGGCGTATTGCATTCCACGTCTCGCTCGGTGTTTTTTTGCGGTTTCCGACCATGCGCGCCAGGCCTACCTGCAGCGTGGTGTTCCTGCCCCTCTGGTGCGCGTTTTATACAACCCGGTGAACATGCACCTGTGTCGACCCGACCCGGATCTGCGTCGCAGATTGCTGCGCACACTCGGCTTGGAAGAAGACGCGGTTGTTCTGGGCTACTTCGGACGGCTGCAAACCGGCAAAGGCATCTTCCCATTGCTTGACGCCGTCAACGCAGCCATGGCCACCGAGCCGAAGCTGCATTGCCTGTGGCTTGGCGACGGCCCGCAGGCCAAGGACTTGCGCGCGCACGCCGCGGCTAGTCCCTACGCGGCGCGGCATCACTTTACCGGCTGGCTGGATGACGCACGGCCCTGGTACAGCGCGCTATCCATGCTGGCGTTTCCGTCCATCGCCACGGAAACGTTCGGTCGCGTTTCCGTCGAAGCCCAGGCCGCTGGCGTACCGGTGCTGGTCAGCAATGTCGGCGGCGCGGCGGAAACTCTGCAACCGGGTGTCACCGGCATGCTGTTGCCACCCGGCGACGTGGAGGCGTGGCGGGAGGCCATTGTGCGCCTGTGCAACCCGCCGCTGCGCGCGACGATGGGTGCTGCTGCACACGGATTCGTGCAAACGCACTTCAGCACCGCCGTCATTGCTGCGGAATTCGTGCGCCTGCTGACTGTTGGCTGACGCCGCCGCAAATCACCGCCGCTTGCGGCGCCGGGCCTCGTGGAGCTTGGCGTATTTCAGAAACGCATAGAACGCGTGCACTCGCGCGGCAATAAAGCCGGCCCAACCCGCCCGATAGTGGCCGCGCCAAACGTAATAGCGCAAAAACGCCACGCTTGGATAAAGCACCATGCGCCAGCCGAGCTGGCCTGCGTCGCGCGTGACCAAATCATCCAGTTGCAAGCTGGAATAGCGATTCGCCTTGGTCACGCGGCCGGCGATATCGCGTTCACCATGATGGTCGAGCACCACCTCAAGCACACCGAGCGTGCCGTCCACCAGCACGGACTCGTGCACTCGGTGGGCGCTCATGCGCGAACGTGTGCGGTCGAACAAGCGCACATAGTGAGCAGCACGGGCGCGGCCGCTGCAGGTAGCGACTCGTCCGAGTCCAGCAGCAACACCCAGCGATGCGTGGCCAGATCGATGGCAGCTTGCTTCTGTGCGCTGTAGCCGGCAAATGGCTGCTGTGCGATGCGCGCACCGTAGTGTTCGGCAATCGCCAGCGTTGCGTCGCCTGACCCGGAGTCAAGCACGACAATTTCCTCGGCCCATGCCACGCCGCGCAAACACGCGTCCAGCGTGTCAGCGTTGTTGAGCGTCGTCACCACGACCGACAATGGCTCACGCGTCATGCATCAACCTTGCGTGCTTCAGGCACCGTCGGCGCGACAAACAACGCGGCACACCACAAGCCGAGCAACCACGCAAACAATAATCCCCACCACGCCGAATAAAACGCCAGGTGCGTATTCAACGGAAACAACATGACGCCCAGCGCCAGCGTTACCGGAAACGCGCGTGCGCGCGCGGCGATGTCTGCGCGATACCATGCGCGCCACGCCAGAACCAGCGCAGCCAGCCACAGCAACAATCCAAACCCGCCGGTCTCGCTGAGAATCTCCAGCACCAGTTGATGCGCGTGGCACGCACCCTCGCCGACCCCACAGGATTCCGCGCCAAGAAAGTGATCGTCGACGGGGACATAGTGTGGATACGCGTAGCGGAACCCACGCACGCCCACGCCATTGAACGGATGGGCTGCAATCATGCCCTGTGCCGCGCGCCAGATATCCAGCCGGCCACTCAACGCGGTGTCCAGCGACTGGCCACTGCCGGGGAGTGCCAGCAAAGTGCGTTCCGCGCGCAGTTGAAAACGCTCCGACGTGTTCCACGCGATGCCAATACCAATGGTCAGCAACGCCGCGCCGCCGGCGCAAAACAACGCGAACCGGCGCGGCGAGCCAACCGCGTGCCAGGCAAAACCCAGCGCGACGAGACCGTACATCAACCACGCCGCGCGCGAACCGGCAAGCAGGATCGGACCTGACATCAGCACCAATGCCAGCAACCAGCCCCGTTGCCCAAAGCGTTGCCACGCGGCCCACAGCGCAAACGGCGAGAGCACCGCCAATACCGGTCCGAGTTTCAGATTGTCCGCACCGAAAATCCCGGAGACTCGCTCCGCTTCAGCGCGACCGCCCAGGCTCCACCCGGTCAACGCCTGCGCCCACGCATCCAGCGTCCACAATGCGAGCAGCACGGCCACGACGGTATACAACGCGCGCAGTTTTGGCTCGCGACGCAGCGCAAAGCATGCATACAAACCCAACGGGACATAGCGCAACAGACCGGCCACCGTGGTCCAGCTTTTGCCCGGCGCGATCGAATCGGGCGCAGACACCAGCGCCGCGCCCACGTACGCGGCCAGCAACCACAACAGCAGCCGCGCCCCCGGGTGCTGCAACAACGCCTGCGGCTCGCGCAGCAGCAACATCCCCACGCCAAGCAGGCACAAGAAGGTACCCAGTTCCGCACTGCGCCCGAACGGCAACAGCACGATCACCAGAGCAAACGGCAACAGTGGCGACAGCAGCACCGCCTTGAACGTAGCGCCAACAGGGGTCATCGACAGGCCGAAGCGAAGGCAGGCCAGCATTGTAGGCGAGCGCAGGCGCCGACGCGTGATCTCGTACCCGTGCCTCGGCTCAGCCCGCAGCCACCTCGGCGTACAAGGCCAGCATGGCGTTCTGCATGTCGACCAGGCGATAGCTCTGCAGCGGTGCAATGGGTGGCGCCACCCGCAGCAGTTCCGCCGCGCGTTCCACCAGGCGCTCGTGATCACCCAACGGCACCCGGCCAGCCGGGTACAACTCGGCCAACAGTTCACCGACGCCACCATGCGCGTAGCCGAGCACCGGCCGACACAGCGACAAGGCCTCCACCACGGTGCGGCCAAATGCCTCGGGCTTGTTCGATAACTGCAGCACCAGCGAGGAGACGGCGTACACATCGCGAATGTCGTCGCGCGGCGGTGCCAGAACCACCTGCGAGGTCACTCCGCGGCGGCGAATCAACTCGCGCAGTTCGGCCACGTAAGCCTCGCGTCCGGGCTCCACCACGCCAAGCAGCAGCAGTCGCGCCTCAACGCCACGCCGCTTCAGATCGGCCAGCAAGCCAATGGCATCGTGATGGCCCTTCAGCCGCGTGCCACGCGCGGCAAGCGTCAGCAGCGGCGCGCCGGAAAGCTCTGGATATCCGGCAAAGAACGCCTTCTTCCACGCCTCATCCGCCCGATAACCATAAGGAAACGCCGCCGGATCAATGCCACGCGGAATCACCCGCACGCGGGCCGGATCCAGCCAGCGGTAGTGACTAAGCACGTAATCGCGCACGGTTTGCGAGACGACAACGACCCGCTCGCCGCGCAGCATGATGGAGCTGTACCAGCCCGGCGAGTTGAGCCCGTGCACCGTAGTGAGAAAATGCGGGCGCGGGCGCATGCCCCTGAGTGCCCACCGACCAAGCCACGCCGGTACGCGCGAGCGCGCATGCACAATGTCGGGGTTGATCTCACGCAATGCCCGCCGCAACGCGCCAACCCGCGCCAGCGTACCCAGCGACTTGCGCCCGACATCCAGCGTGACGTGTTCGCTGCCAGCCTCTACCAATTGCGCCACGAGATGACCGCCGCCCGAGATCACCACGGAGCGATGCCCGGCCTGCACCAGTGCACGCGCGATTTCCAACGCCGAACGCTCGGCACCGCCTGAGTGCAACGTGGGAATCAGCTGAACCACCGTCAACTGTTTGGTCGGGGCATCTGCGCTAAACATGAATTGGGAGATCAAAAGCCTTCATTCTGTGAGACAAGCAAAAACAGTGCCGCACCCTGTCCCAGCCAAAAGCAATGGGTCAATCACCCAGGATGTAGTGCGCGCCGCAGTAGGCACAGGTTGACTCGCCGCCATCCTCGACAATCGATAGATACACCTTTGGATGTGAATTCCACACCTCCATGCCGGGCATCGGGCATGACAGTGGCAAGTCGGCACGCGTCACTTGGTAACGGTTTTCGGCATTTGCCGGCATCAGTGCTGCGGTCGTGACGACAGGGCGAGACATAGCCAAACTCCATACTGGACTCGGGCCGCAAATGGTAGCAGCCTGCCCATCGCACGGTGAATCGACTGCGGCAAGCATCCTGCGCACAAGTATGCTGGGTGGGCGCAGCGTGTCGCGCGCGGCGCAACCGTCGGTGCGGACGCGCGTTGACATGGCTACCACCGACGAAGCGCATCACAGGTTTGCGCAGGCGCCACTCTCACATGGACCACCATGCCGACACTGTGCGACGAATGCTGGGTGATCACCGACCACGCCGCGGGTAACCAGCGACAGGCGCTGGCGCTGGCCACGCAGCTACACCTGCAGGTGCGCCATCTGGTGTTGGAGCCACGCGCACCGTGGTCGTGGCTTGCGCCGCATCTGCTGCTTGGTGGCCCCCATGCCCTGCCCGTCAGCCAACGCCAGTTGTTTGCCCCGCCGTGGCCGCTCGTGGCGATTGGTTGCGGTCGCGCCGCCGCGTTGTTCACCCGCATGCTGCGCGGCCTCTCTGCCGGGCGGTGCTACACCGTGCAGATCCTCGACCCGCGGAGCGACCCCGCGCAGTGGGACACGGTGATCAGTCCGCAGCACGACCGTCTCAATGGCACTAACGTGCTGCAACCACTCGGCTCGCTGAATCCCGTGGATGACGCATGGCTGGCCGACGGCCGGGATTCCTGTCCGCAGTTTGCCGAACTGCCAGCGCCGCGGGTCGGCGTACTGCTTGGCGGCCCGCGTCGCGGCCTCGCCATGGATGCCGACTACCTGTGTGAACTGATCGAGTCCGTGCTCGCACGCCAACAGCGAGACGGCGGCAGCCTGCTGGTGCTCGCCTCGCGCCGCACACCGCCGGCATGGATCGAGCTTGTGCGCCACCTGGTTGCGGGTGTGCCGGCGCTGGTTTGGGCTGGCCGCGACGACGGTCGCAACCCGTATCCCGGCGTCCTCGGCTGGGCTGATCGGCTGGTGGTCACACCCGACTCTGTGAACATGCTCAGCGAAGCGTGCGCAGTCGGCTGCCCGGTGCACACCCTGGTTACCAGCCCGCTGCCAACCAAGCTCGCCCGGTTCCATCACGCGCTGCGCAGTGTCGGGCTGCTGTCCGGGCTGGACGCAGCGGCAACGCCACAACGCGTCCCGCCGTTGCGCGAAACTGCGGCAATCGCGGCTACCGTACGCGACCGGATCAGTACGCACGCCGGTCAGTCATGATGTCTCGCGAATCCAGCGCAACTGGCCTGACGCCAGCAGTGCATCGACCTGCGGTGCGAACGCGTTACGCAGGATCGCGACTGACAACGGTGCGGTGACGACCAGCCCGACGCAACCGTCACGCCCATTTTGCTTGGCGGAATACAGCGCGCGATCACTCAGCTCCAGCGCCGCGTCGAACGTTGCCTTGTCGATTTTCGCCGCCACGGGATGCATGCTGAAACCGATGGAACACGTCAGGCTGACCGTGCCGCCACGGCCGTCAGGGAACTCGCGCGCGGCGATGTCCCGCCGCAGACGCTCGGCCACACGCAGCACACCGGCAGCATCGACATCGTGCAGCAGCAGTAGAAATTCCTCGCCACCCCAACGCACGGTGATGTCGCTATCGCGCCGCGCCGCAGCCAGCAGGCGGCCCATGTCGCGCAACACCGCGTCGCCTACTGCGTGACCGTAGCGATCATTGATCTGCTTGAAGTGGTCGATATCAATTTGCAGCAACCCGACCGGGTCGCCACTGGCCAGCACCTCGGGTAAACGCAACAGCAGGTAGCGGCGGTTTTGCAGTGCCGTAAGCGTATCGGTCTGACTTTCCTCAGCCAGCGCAAGGTTGGTCACACGCAAGCGTTCGAGCGCTCGCGCCAGCTGCTCGGTGCGCCGCTCGACCTGAGTTTCCAGCCACTCATTGCGGCGACGCTGCGTGCGCATGCTCCAGCGCACGGCCAGCACCAGCAGCAGGCACAGCAGGGCGAACGCCGCGCCACGCACCGCGGCGCGTTCATACCATCGCGGTGTGATCCGAATGGCCAGATCCGCTTCGGCACCATAGCGCTCGGCGCCGGCAAGCAAGGCCGCAACGCGGAAGCGGTAATCGCCCGGCGGCAAATGCGTGTAGAACGCATCGCGCCGCGTGCCAGCATCCTGCCACTCGGTATCGTAACCTTCGAGCCGATAGCGAAATTGCAGCGTACCGACCGAAACATACGGCGCGGTGTAATGGATCGCCAAGTCCCGCGCATCCCGAGCCAGATCGAGCGCGTCGCCGGGAAATTGCCGGCTCCCACGCTCCACCGCATCAATCACTGCCGGCGGTGACTCCGGCACTGCGCCAATCGCGCGCGTATCGAGCGCCAGCGCACCATCGGTGGTGCTGTACCAGATGAGGTGACCATCCACCAGGCTGCGTGCACTGGCGCCGCCATTGCAGCAATGCGCATTGCGAATGCTCGTATCGCGCTCCGCGCCAGCCAGCAGCTGCGGCGAGATGCGCTCTTTTGCCGAGCCGGGCAGTGGCAACTGCGCCAGGGGCAAGCGCCACGCGCCAGCATTCGAGCCGACGTAGATGGCGTCGCCGAACACATTGATCGTCCACGCGTTGTTGCTGGGCAACCCCTGCTTGCGGGTGGTCATGCGCAGCTGTCCATTGTGCATGGTGCCGATGCCGGCATCTGCCGTGGCGATGCCAAGCAGGCTTGGCTTGAGCATGGTCAACTGCGTGACAAAATGCCCACGCAACGGTTCGGCCCAGGCTGGCTGCGTCAATCTGCCGGCGTGCCATTCGCGCACCCCATCTTCCGTGCCGATATACAGATGATCCGGCGTCAGCGGCAGGATGGAACGAATATTGGCCGCAGCCACTGACGCTTCGGTGTCGATTCGGCGCAACTCACCTTGCCCCCAACGATACAGACCGTCCGAGGTGCCGATCCAGAAATCGTCAGCCGCCACCTCGCGGATGTCGTCGATACGCAAGCCGTCCAGAGCAGACAACGCGCTTGGCGTGACATTGCGAGCGTGGTCAAAAACCGCAAGACCCGCGCGCGTTCCCACCCACAATCGGCCGCGGTGGTCGTAAAACAATTCGTATGCCGAGGGATTTGGCAAGGCCCTGCCCGGTATCAGCGTGCGTGCGCGCCGGCCGTCAAAAACCTCTACATCGGAGTTCGTGCCGATCACCAGCTGGCCCTCAGGTGCGCGCACCACGCTCCACACCAATGGGTCGGTCACGCCGTCCCTGGTCGACACGCGGCGTATCCAGCCATTCCATACCCGATACAAACCCTTGGCATGAGTGCCCAGCCACAGGTTGCCGGCGCGATCCTCGAACAGTGCCCGGATCCATGGTCGCAGCGCGATGTCCGCGTCGTCGACTCGCTCCACACGGCCATCAGGCAGGCGGCGGTACAGCGCCGGCACGGTACCGATCCACAACGCACCGTCACGATCGGTCAGCAGACTCTCGATCGCCGTGGTGTCGAGCTCGTCACTCAATCCAGACGGTACCAAGCGCTTGTCCACCACGCGCAGCAACCCCGCCTGCGTGCCCAACCACACACTGCCGGCCGCGCGAACCATATGGTTGACGCGCACGCGCTGATATCGCTCCGGGCCCTGCACCGCACAGGTTGTCACGGCCGGGGCAACGCTGCCATCACGCTGGCAAACGCGCCCGAGGCCGCCGATCCACAACCTCTCGCCATCACGCAACAGACTGAAGGCCGGGCCCGCGTAGCCGGGCAACGGCACGATCTTGCCATCCTCAACACGACTCACGCCCTGCGCGGTTGCCAGCAGGGGCGTACCGTCACCGGCGTCAATGATCGCGTTGACAGCCGCTCCGCCCAGCGCAGTGAAATGTCCATCGCGCTCGCGCAGCAGGCCTCGCGCCCCACCGAACCAGACCTGTCCGTGCGGATCGGCCCACGCCACCATGAGCATGCTGGTGTCGACACCGGTCGTGGCGCGGTCATAGGTAACGAAATTCGTGCCGTCGAAGCGCGCCACCGACGTCTGCGTACTGACCCACAAAAAGCCAGCCCGGTCCTGGGTGATACCCAGCACGGTGATCTGCGGCAGGCCCTGCGCTACATTCCAGTGGTCGAGCACATAGGCGTGAAACGGCAACTGCGGGTTCATCGCGTCCGCGCTGCGCAAGCCACACAGGCACAGTGTCAACGCCAACCCAATCGCGTACAGACCGCGCATGATGCTTGCTGTTGCCGCGCCGTCCATCATCCCCTCGCCGACCCAATCACGCTTGACCGCGCCCGATCTTGACCGCCAGCGCGGTCGCATACAAGCACCGTCATGTCGACCACCAAGCGGCGCTACGCCTTTCCTCAGTCAGCTGCCACCCCCGCCGCCCCGCCACCGCCGTCAAAAGCAAAACCGAGCGCAGCGGTCACCTCACGTACGCTCGCTGACAACTGCTCCAGCATCCCGTCGCGCGGCGTGATGCGTGAGCGCAGATCCAGCGTGCACGCCAGCGCCCGCTGCAACAACTCGGCATGCGCCACGGCAAGGACCGCCGCTTGCGCGGGTGTCAACAGCCCGGCTGCACGACAGGCTTCGATCAAGGCGGCATTTGCCGTCACCGCCAGCAACTCGGGATACTGCTGCGCACTGGCCAGCACCAGACCCTGCAAGGCGAATTCCATGTCCAGCAAACCACCGCGGCCTTGCTTGAGGTCCATCCGCAGGGCGTCCGAGCGGTCCCGCTCGCCACGCCAGCGCTCGCGCATGTTGCTGACCTCGCGCAACACGGCGGCGCGCTCACGTCCGGCCGTGAGAATTTCACAACGCAAATCAGCCAACTGCAAGCACAGCGTCCGATCACCCGCGACCGGCCGCGCACGCAGCAATGCCTGGTGTTCCCATGTCCATGCCCGGCCGCGTTGATACGCGGCAAACGCATCCAGCGAGCTCACCAGCAGTCCTTTGGAGCCATCCGGACGCAGGCGTGTATCCACCTCGTACAAACGTCCGGCGCGGGTCAGCACGGTCAGCCAGTTCATCACGCGTTGGGCCAGACGCTGGTACCAGCGCGAGCCTTCCAATGGTCGCGGGCCATCGCTCAGCAGATCAGCGCGGCGGCTATCGTAGACGAAGACCAGATCCAGATCCGAGGCAAAGCCGAGTTCCTTGCCACCCAGGCTGCCGTAGCCGAGCACGGCGAAGCCCAAGCCCGCGCCCGGCAGTCGACCGTGGCGGGCAACCAGTTCGCGCTCCGCCAACGCAGCAACGGCGATCACCACCGATTCGGCGAGCGCGCCGAGTCGTCGCGCCGTGGACACCGCGTCGGCACGCCCGTCGTTGAACGCCAGCCCCAACCGGAACGCGGTGGAGGATTTGAACTCGTTGATGCGCTCCAGCTCGGCCTCGGCCTCGCGCTCGTCCAAGGTGCCCAGCACGCGCGCAATCTCGGCGGTGATGTCGGCCCGCTTGAGCGGCAGTTGGTCAATACGTGGATCAAGCACGTCGTCCAGCAGCAGCGGTTGCACGATGACGCGTTCGGCGAGAAACGCACTGTCGGCAAACAATTGCGCCAGGCGTTTGCGTGCCGGTGGCTGCTCTTCGAGCAGTACGAGGTAGGACGAGCGCCGAGCCACTGCCTGCACCAGCCGACACAAGCGCAGCAGACACGCCACCGGTGCGGCGCTGACGCGTGCGGCACTGAACAACTGCGGCATCACATGATCCAGCCGCTCGCGCGAGCGCACCGACATGGCACGCACGGCGGCTGCCTGCGACAACTTGAGCAATACATCGGCCAGCTCGGCACCGGGGACAAAACCCGCTCCTTCCAGCGTCCCAGCGTCCAGCGTCTGCTCACACGCGGCTTGCCACAACACCCGATCGGCGGTCGGTACGCGTGCTGCACGGCCACCTTGCGGCATCAACACGGCGGCAAATTCCTCACTGACCAGAGCCCGCTGGCGGGTCAATGCCGCATTGAGCGCAGCCCAATCCGACACGTCGAGGCTGCGCGCAATGCGCTCGCGGCTCAGCGCGTCGTCCGGAATGTCGTGGGTCTGCGCGTCGCGCAGCATCTGCACGCGATTTTCCACCCGGCGCAACAACACATACGCCGCACGCAGCATGTGCACGCGTGCGGCACTGATGTGCCCACGCGCCTGACAAGCCACCAGCGCATTGAGCAGATTGCGCACGCGCAATGAAGGCTCCCGACCGCCACGAATCAATTGCGTGAGCTGCACGATGAACTCGATCTCGCGAATACCACCGGGCCCGAGCTTGAGATTGTCGGCCAGATCCTTGCGCGCGACCTCTGCGTCAATCAGCGCCTTCATCTCACGCAATCCGGCGAACGCGGTGTAATCGAGGTACTTGCGATAGACAAACGGCCGCAACAGTTCCTGCAACTGCTTGCCGGCGCCGCGATCTCCGGCCACCGGCCGCGCCTTGATCCAGGCGTAACGTTCCCAGTCACGCCCCTCGTTCTGGTAGTACTGCTCCATCGCCGCAAACGACAGCGCCAGACGACCGGAAGTGCCGAACGGACGCAAGCGCAGATCCACCCGCGCGCAGATGCCGTCCATGGTTGGCTCGTTCAACAACCGCACCAGCTCCCGGCCAAGGCGGACGAAGTATTCGCTGTTGTCGAGCACGCGCGGACCATCGGTCTGGCCGCCGTGCGGATAGGCCAGCACCAGATCGATGTCCGAAGAAAAATTCAACTCGCCGCCACCGAGCTTGCCGAAGCCGATTACCAGCAAGCGCTGCGTGGCACCTTCGCGATTACGGCTGCGCCCATAACGCGCACTCAGCGCACGCTCAGCCCACGCCAGCGCGACATCCAGCAACGACTCATACAACACACTGGTAGCGGACAGCGTTTCGGGCAATTCGTCCAATCCATTGACGTCACGAAATACCAGCCGCAGCGCCTCAGCATGGCGAAAGCGGCGCAACGCCTGCATGCACAACGCTTCATCTTCAGGCAGATGCAACGCGCCGATGCGCGCGCTGGCATCGCTGCCCGAGCGCAAGCGTTCCAACCCGTGCGGCGAGAGCAACTGCGGCTGGCGGCACCACACCTCGAACGCAAAGTCGCTGGCCAGCAGCGTGCGCCGGATACGCTCGGCCACGCCCGCATCGTCATGCAGCGGTACACCGGCCGCACGGCAACGCTCGGTCAGTTCGGCGTAACGACCATCAATCAGCGCACGCAGCGCGGGGGATTCATGCACAGGCATGGGTGCATTGTGCCGCAGCGCGTGGCGCTTGCGCTGGTTGCCCGCAGCCGACAGCACGGGCGATCACGTGCAAATCGCGCGCACGCGTCGCCCGCCCACCAAGTGTTGCCACATGCACCCGCCGACTACGCAGACCATCGCCGCACCCTGGAGCGCGGCCTACACGCGGTTCATGTCCGTTTGACTACATTCCCGGTTCCGGACTGGACCTTTCAGACGCAGAAGACCCATGCGATTGCACCCTCCCAATACCCTGCCCATGCGTGCGCCGAACGCGGCACGCTGTGCTCTGGTGTTCCTGCTGGCGCTGGCGTTCGTGCTGCTGACCGGCCTGCTCGACGGTGGCGTCGGCGTCGGGCCACTGCGGCTGTTTGCCCAACCGGTATTTCCGCTGGCAAATGCGTTGCCGGGGCTGCTGCTGGCCGGAGTCTTGCTGGTAGCCACACGTCGTGCAGTGTTCGCGTTCGGGCTGGCATTCACCCTGCAAGGGGTGGTCTACGCGGTCAACGCGCTGAAAGTGGAAAACCTTGGCACGCCGCTGATGCCGGTGGATTTTCGCATGGTTGGCCAGTTGCGCCGCGGCGGATTGCATGTGTTGTCCGGTTATCTGCCGCAAAGCCCGTGGATTTATCTGGCGCTGGTCGCCGTGCTGGGAATGATCCTGGCGATATGGCGATGGGAGCCACCGTTGCTGGCCCGGCGCACGCGCGGCAAACGCATCCTGTCCGGCAGCATGCTCGCGCTGACCCTGGCCACCGTGCTGGCCGGCAGCTCGCTCTGGAACCGGGTCTATAACGGTCGCGTGTTGTGGCTGGAGCCATGGTCGGCGGCGGCCACCAGCAACCATTCCGGGCTGCTCAGCTCGCTGATGATGTTTCGTCTGCAATTTTCCCAAGCCAAGGCCAAGCCTGATCGGGTCGCGGCGCAACAGTTGATTGATCAGTTCGACCCGCAGCTGCGACATATCGCGCAATTGCCGCTGGTAACCACCGAGCTGCCCGATATCGTCGTAGTGCAGAGCGAGTCCTTCTTCGACCCGCGCATGCTGCGTGGCTACGAGTACAGCAACCTGACGCCCAACCTGCACCGGCTTGCCGCGCACGGCATCAGCGGCAAGCTGCACGTGCCGACATTTGGCGGCGGCACGATTCGCACTGAGTTTGAGGTACTGACCGGGCTGTCGCTGCGCTACTTCAACAACCTGCAGTTTCCCTATCTGCAAATGAACCACAAGCAGGTCCCGAGCCTCGTCCGCGAACTCAACGTTCACGGTTACGAAACGATCGCGCTGCACGGCAACGATCCCGCGTTCTGGAACCGCACGACGGCGTTCAAGGCACTGGGCTTTGACCGCTTCGTCTCGCGCTCGGCGTTCCCGGCCGATGCACTGAACGACGGCAAGTACATGGCTGACAGTGCCATGACCGACGCGATCATGGCCCAACTGAAAGCTTCCGGACCACCCCAATTCATCTTCGCCATCAGCATCGAGGCGCATGGCCCGTACGATGTCGAACCGGCCCAGCTCGCGGCACGCGACGCCATCGTCGTGCCCGCCGGCGTCACCGGCAAGGACCAGCGCGAGTTGCAGAATTACCTCTACCACTTGGCGCGCGCCGACGCCGAGCTCGGCCGTCTGGTCCGCCGGCTGGCCAGTCGCAAGCGTCCCAGCCTCGTGCTGTTTTATGGCGACCACCTCCCGGCGCTAAGCGATACCTATGCGACGACTGGTTTTGTCGACGGCGGCAACATGCTCAGTCAGGCCAGCGTGTGGTTGCTGGTGGACCCGCATGACACCCGGCGCGCGCCGACGCGGATCGATACGGCGGCGTGGCTGCTCCCCGGCAAACTGCTGACGCAGCTCGGCCTGCACGGCGATGGCTACTTTGCGCTGACCGAACTGGCGGGCGCGTCACTGGCGGCGCTGACCGAAGCACCCGGCGCCGCGCCGCCCGTAGAAGATCCGGCCATACGCGACCTCGATCGGCGTATGAGCAGCATCAGTCAACTACGCATGGCCGGCAAACTCGGTCAACTGCTACCGGCTCCATCGCCTCAAGCCGACCAGGGCACCGCTCACGCCGCGATAGCGACACCGACCCCACACGTCATTTCGAGCAAATTGCCGTAAAGGCGGCGTTTGGCAGAACCTGTGTGGGCGTGGTGCGGACAAGTGCGAACCTGCAGCAGGCAGCTCCCCGTTTGGCCGTGCACACCCGGCCGACTTTCCGGTCAGCCACAAAGAGCCCTCGGCAACATTCCCTTGCCGGCAAAAAAAACCCCGCCGAAGCGGGGTTTTTTTTCACGCAATGAGGACTGAACTTAGAAGTCCATACCGCCCATGCCGCCCATGCCACCACCCGGCGCACCACCGTGGCTGTGCCCTTCGTCCTTCTTCGGCAGCTCGGCCACCACGGCTTCGGTAAGGATCGCCAAGCCGGCAACCGACGCAGCGTACTGCAGCGCCGAGCGGGTCACCTTGGTCGGGTCCAGGATGCCCATTTCCACCATGTCACCAAACTCGCCGGTGGCAGCGTTGTAGCCGAAGTTGCCCTTGCCTTCCTTGACACGATTGACGATCACCGACGGCTCGTCGCCGGCGTTGAACACGATCTCGCGCAGCGGGGATTCCAGCGCACGGCGGGTCACCGCAATGCCGAGGTTCTGGTCGGTGTTCTCGCCGGTCAGGCCTTCCAGTGCCTTCAACGCGCGGATCAGGGCCACACCACCACCGGGGACCACGCCTTCTTCAACGGCCGCACGGGTGGCATGCAGTGCGTCTTCAACGCGGGCCTTCTTCTCTTTCATTTCCACTTCAGTCGCGGCACCGACCTTGATGATTGCCACGCCGCCGGCCAGCTTGGCCACGCGCTCTTGCAGCTTCTCGCGGTCGTAGTCGGACGAGGTCTCTTCAATCTGCGCCTTGATCTGCTTGATGCGCGCCTGAATCTCGGTCGCGTCACCGGCACCGTCGATGATCGTGGTGTTTTCCTTGGTGATGACGACGCGCTTGGCACGACCCAGATCAGCGATCGTGGTCTTCTCCAGCGACAGACCCACTTCTTCGGAAACCGATGTCTTCCAGAATCGCCTTGCGACGATCACCGAAGCCCGGCGCCTTGACGGCGGCAACCTTGACGATGCCACGAATGGTGTTGACCACCAAAGTAGCCAGCGCCTCGCCTTCCACTTCTTCGGCAACGATCAGCAACGGCTTGCCAGCCTTGGCGACGGCTTCCAGCACCGGCAGCATGTCACGCACGTTGGAGATTTTCTTGTCGTGGATGAGGATGTACGGGTCGTCCAGCTCAACCTGCTGGCTGGTCTGGTTGTTGATGAAGTACGGGCTCAAGTAGCCGCGATCAAACTGCATGCCCTCGACCACGTCCAGCTCGTTGTCCAGGCCGGAACCTTCTTCAACGGTGATGACGCCTTCCTTGCCAACCTTCTTCATC
>CAJDTO010000028.1_pt1 | contig 24453 bp, 22 predicted proteins | sample 7389821 | NCBI WGS metagenome assembly CAJDTO01 (sample SAMEA7055651, study PRJEB34461) | soil metagenome | biome: terrestrial ecosystem; feature: Peninsula; material: soil | place: Antarctica | collected 2016
ATGAGGCCCAGGACCACCGCGAGATTGCCGAGGATGACCAGGACGCGACGATTGCTCATGGACTTGCGGTCAGTTGCGTTCATGTCGACAACTCTCCGGGAAGCGGCGACGTCAAGCGCCGCCGTATTGGGCTGGCGCATCATCGCGCCACATCGATACGTTTGAGAAAGCCGTCCAGCACCTGCTGGAATTTCGCCGGCTGATCCAGCATCACAAAATGGCGCGATGGACTGATCGACACGACGGACGCGTTCGGAGCGTTGCCCAGCAGACTTGCGTAATACGCGGTCTTCTGCGCCTCGGTCATCACCATCGGCGGCTGGCTGAAGTCGGCTGCGTTGTAGGGCGAGATTTCCAGGATCGGCACTTGGGCGTTTTTCAGCGCCGCGCGGCCGTCGAACGCCAGATCCTCGGCCATGTACTGCGCACTGGCCCGGATATCGCTGCGCGCGTTCATCGGCGCATAACGAGTCGCGAGCAGCGGGTCGAGCACGCCGATTTTCTGCATGTAGGCCAGCGCTTGCGCCTGGAACTGCTCCGGCGTCGCGGCTGACATCTGTTGCTGCATCCGCGCTGCCATCGCCTGGCGCTGTTCGGCACTGACACGTTCCATGCCGGGAAAGATCGGCAAGCCATCCACCGCCACTACTCCGGCAATCAGCTCCGGATGCTCACCGGCAAAGCGCAGCGCCAGCGTGCCGCCGAGGCTATGTCCAACCAAGACCGGCTTGTTGATCGTCTGCTGCTGGATCAGTTGCAGCAGCGAGGCATGCGCGCGATCGAACAGATTGCCGCCATCCTTGGGCGCCGGCACGCCGTCAAAGCCGGCCAGCGTCACCGCGTACACCACGTGCTGTTTGCTCAGGTTGGCGATGGTCTGTTCCCAGACCCATGGGCCGCCCTGCAGTCCCGGGATCAGGATCACCGCCCGGCCTTGTGTACCGTGGCGCGCCACGCTCAGCGTGCCGACCGTCGACTCGGTCAGTCGTGCCGCGGCAGGAGCAGCAACACTCATCAACAGCAGCAAGACCGCGAACAGCATGCGGAAGGACATTGGGGTCAAGCGAAGGTATTTGGCCATGATCACTACGTCTCTCGAGAGGAATGCGTGTCAAGCACACTTGACACGTGCAGCCTATCCAAAGCGCTTGAGACATGTCAAGTCTCCTTTACATGGTTTCACACCCTCGGTGATGCAATACCTCCGCTAACGTGCTTGCGGGAGGTCCGCTCGCTGACCGGAAATGGCAAAATTCAGCGGGCAACGGCCGTGCCCAGGAGCACCTGCGCTACCGCGGCGGGCTGTCGACATGGAACGCGCGAGTTTGGTCGTGATAGCACAAGACCGCCCGACGCCGTGAAACGCGATTCACATCGCACTCCAGCGCGATCAGGTGCCTCGGGTGTTCGGGGTTGTCGGTCAAATCGGTACGCGAATTCTCACGATCGATCGGCCGCCAGGTTCCAGGGAACCGGTGGGGCTGCGTAGTTCATCGGCCACGCAGCACCAGACTTGATCAACGCGACGAGATGTACTTCTCGCGCCGGATGTGTTGCACCGGCAAGCCAAAATCCTTGAGCGCGGCATACGCGGCATCGACCATGTTGGGATTGCCGCACAAGTAGGCAATATCCTGCCCGGCCTGGGGTTGCAGCTCGGCCAGCACGTGCTGCACGTGACCGCTGCGGTCGTTGGGACGCGCCAGCGCCCGTGGCTCACGGCTCAGGCAACTGTGGAAGGTGAACCCGGGATGGGTTTGGGCGAAGGCGTCGAACTGGTCGCCGTACAGCAGCTCGCGCTCGCTGCGCGCGCCATACAGCAGCACCACTTTGCGCTCACCTGCAGCAAGCAACTTCTCCAGTTGCGGCAGCATCGCGCGATACGGCGTAACCCCCGTGCCGGTGGCCACGAGCAGATAGCGTTGGTTGCTGTCTGCCGGCTGCAGACAGAAGCGCCCATACGGTCCGCTGGCCTCGATGACACCGCCCAGCGGCAAATTGCCCAACAACTGCGTAGCCGCACCACCATCGACATAACTCACGGCAATTTCAACCCGCGTCAGCGGCGAGACCCCATCGCCCACGGTCGCCACTGAATAACTGCGCTTGGTTGCGGTGCCGTCCGCGTACTGAAAGTGCACTTGCATGAATTGGCCCGGGACCAACGTCAGTGCTAGTCCATCGACCCGCGCAAACACCAGATGACGCACGGCAGGCGCCAGCATGTAACCGTCGACGAGGCGGAGTTGGAAATGTTCGACCATGGATTCACGAGCCCTGATGAATGGCATGCCACCCTGCTGCAGGCGGCAGCAGCATGGAGATGGCGACAATGTTTGCAGCTTCAATCCACGGACACCACCCATAGTCGGCGTGAACAGCCGGTTATAATAGGCGGTACGGGCTGCAACGTCAGTCAAACGGGACCTGTCACAAATCGCCCAGGTTCCAGCAACCCCTTAACAGGTGACGCCCGTCAACGGCGCACCTTGCCAAGTGTCCGCTTCCCACTCTTCTTCGGCATCACCATGACTGCACCCCCGGCGCTCGCCGTCGACAATCTCCACAAGACCTACGGCAACGGTGTGCAGGCACTCAAGGGCATCAGCCTGAACGTGCAGGAAGGTGACTTCTTTGCCCTGTTGGGGCCAAACGGTGCAGGCAAATCCACCTTGATCGGGATTCTTTCCTCGCTGGTCAGTGCCACCAGCGGCGATGCCCGGTTGTTTGGCGTGTCCGTCCAACAAGATCGCAGCGCGGCGATGCGTCTGATCGGGCTGGTGCCGCAGGAAGTCAACTTCAACCAGTTCGAAACGCCGTTCGACATCTGCGTCAACGAGGCCGGGTTTTACGGCATCCCACGCAGGATCGCCACGCAACGTGCAGAGAAGTACCTCAACGAGTTGCGCCTGTGGGACAAGGCGCACATGCAATCGCGCACGCTGTCCGGGGGCATGAAGCGCCGCCTGATGATCGCGCGCGCAATGATGAACGAGCCGCGCTTGCTGATCCTGGACGAACCCACGGCTGGCGTCGACATCGAGATCCGCCGTTCCATGTGGCAATTCGTCAGCGCCATCAACGCCGCCGGCACCACCGTGATCCTGACCACGCATTACCTGGAGGAAGCGGAAAAGCTGTGCCGCAACATCGCGATCATCGACAACGGCACGATCATCGAGAACACCAGCATGCATCGCTTGCTGGCGACGCTGGACGTGGAGACTTTCGTGCTCGATATCGCGGTGATGCCCGAGGTGCTGCCCATCCTTCCCGGCGTCACCCTGCGCAAGCGCGACGAGCAGACGCTGGAGGCGGAAATGGCGCGCGCGGACGATCTCAACTCGCTGTTTGCAGCGCTTTCCACCCACGGCATCATGGTCACTTCCATGCGCAACAAGACCAATCGGCTGGAAGAATTATTCATGCGGCTGGTTGACGGCCAACGGCAGAAAACCGCATGAGCCGCCTGCCGCGCAAAACTCTCGAGCAAGCCGAGGCGCGAGGCGCCGAGGTCGCCGCCACCAGCACGCAACTTGCTGTAGCACAGACCGGCCACGTAGCCGCAAACATGGTTGCCCTGCGTACGCTGATACGCCGCGAGATCGCGCGCATTCTCCGTATCTGGACGCAGACGCTGATCCCACCGGCGATCACCATGACGCTGTATTTCGTGATCTTCGGCAAGTTGATCGGCAGTCGCATCGGACCGATCGAGGGCGGCTTCACCTACATGCAGTACATCGTGCCGGGGTTGGTGATGATGAGCATCATCACCAACAGCTACAGCAACATTTCCAGCTCATTTTTCGGCTTGAAATTCAGCCGTGCGGTGGAGGAAATGCTGGTATCGCCGATGCCGAACTGGGTCATCTTGGCCGGCTACGTCGCCGGCGCCGTGGCACGTGGCTTGGTCGTCGGCGTGCTGGTTTTGTGCATTGCGCTATTTTTTACCAGCCTCGATATCCAGCATCCGTTGATCACCTTCGGCGCAGTACTGCTGGGTGCCATCATTTTCTCGCTGGCAGGCTTCATCAACGCGGTGTACGCGACCAAGTTTGACGATATTGCGCTGGTGCCAACCTTCATCCTGACGCCCCTGACCTATCTTGGCGGCGTGTTCTATTCGGTCCACATGCTGAGCGAACCGTGGCAAGGCCTCTCTCGCGCCAACCCGATCCTGTACATGGTCAACGCGTTCCGCTACGGCGTCATCGGCATCAGCGACGTCAATGTGCCGATGGCGTTCGTGATCATGCTAGGTTTTGTCGTGGCATTGTCAGCGTTCGCGCTGCACTTGCTCAAGCGCGGCGTGGGGCTGCGTTCCTGAGTCAAGCGCCAGATCGTCTCCCACCACGACAGGCGTAGGCCGGGCACTGCCCGTCGCGATCACCGCGTCAACCCGTATAGGGCGGGCACTGCCCGCCGTTTCGCGCATGGTGCTTCTGTGAATGGTCGGCGGGCAGTGCCCGCCTTGCATGATGCAGATTTACGGTAACACCTCAGACCGCTGACAAAGTCTGCAGATCCCAACGTGGATAGACCGGCACGGTGGCATCCTGCTGCTGGCCATGCGCCAGGCGGATGGCACCGGCCAGCGCAATCATCGCGCCGTTGTCGGTACAAAACTGCAGCCGTGGAAAGTACACCCGAAAGCCATCTTTCTCCGCCGCCTCGGCCAGCTCGCGACGCAGACGATGGTTCGCGCTGACGCCACCGGCAATCACCAGCCGCGTGGCGCCGACGGTTTGCAACGCGCGACGACACTTGATGATCAGGGTGGCCACGATCGCTTCCTCGAACCCGCGGGCCACATCCTTGCGCGTCTGTTCGGTGTGATCGCTGGCCTGCCACGCCAGCAAGACCTGCGTCTTCAGGCCCGAAAAGCTCATGTCCAGACCTGGCCGGTCGGTCATCGGCCGGGAAAAGTGAAACGCGCCCGCCGTGCCTTCTTCCGCCAGTTTGGCCAGCATCGGACCGCCCGGATACGGCAAGCCCATCATCTTGGCGGTCTTGTCGAACGCCTCGCCTGCGGCGTCGTCCAGCGTATCGCCGAGGATGGTGTAATCCCCAATCGCCTTGACCTCGACCAGCATGGAGTGCCCGCCCGAGACCAGCAACGCCACAAACGGCGGCTGCGGCGGATCATCCTCAAGCAACGGCGCCAGCAAGTGGCCCTCCATGTGGTGCACGCCCAACGCCGGCACACCCAAGCCCCAAGCCAGCGCCCGTCCGGCACAGGCACCCACCAACAACGCCCCGACCAAGCCGGGACCGGCCGTGTAGGCCACACCGCCCAGATCCTTGACCGTGAGCCCCGCATCAGCCAACGCGCGGTGGATCAGCGGCAGCAACTTGCGCACATGGTCCCGACTGGCCAGCTCCGGGACCACCCCGCCGTAATCGGCATGCAGCTTGATCTGGCTGTACAGCGTGTGCGCCAGCAGGCCGCGGCCTGGCGCGTCCGGCTCCCAGCGCAGCACGGCGACGCCGGTCTCGTCACACGAGCTTTCTATGCCCAGGATCGGCTTGACAAACGATGACTTTGAAAACTCAGTGGTATGCACGGTATAATTCGCAGCTCACTCAATTAAACACTTTTCGCATGTGCGAGAAGATTACCACCTGGAGTTTCCATGCCCAACGTTAAAGTTCGCGAGAACGAGCCGTTCGAGATTGCACTGCGTCGTTTCAAGCGTACCTGCGAAAAGGAGCGCAAGCGCGCCGCTGCAGTGAAGCGTCATCTGCGCCGCCTGTCGCGCGACGTTTCACGCAAAGTCCGGATGTACTGAGTTTCCGCGCTCGCCGCGGCGAGCTGCGCGCCACCGGTGCGCGACGGGGAACATGGTTGGCGCGGGTTCTCGCTGCCACCATCACACAGTCGGGTTTCACGAGCCGGTGTTGCCGCAGGGCAACGCCGGCTTTGTCGTTTCCGCAAAGCCCATTCCACGGCGCTTGCACTTGCAAGTCGACCACCTGCCGAGGCCAGACCATGACACTCAAACAGCAACTCACTGAAGACATGAAAACCGCCATGCGCGGCGGCGACAAGCCGCGTCTGGGCGTGATCCGGCTGATGCTTGCGGCGATCAAGCAGCATGAGGTGGATGAGCGCGTCGAGCAGACCGACGCCATGGTGCTGGCCACGCTGGAGAAGATGCTCAAGCAGCGACGCGACTCGGTCCAGCAATACAGCGCCGCCAAACGCGAGGATCTGGCCGATGTCGAGCGCGCGGAAATCACGGTCATTGAAGCCTACGTGCCAGCCAAGCTGAGCGAAGCGGAAATTGACGCCTTGATTACCGCCGCGATCACCAGTACCGGCGCCAACTCGCCGCGCGACATGGGCAAGGTGGTAGGCGCGGTGAAGGGAAATGCCGCCGGACGCGCCGACATGGCTGTCGTCTCGAGCAAGATCAAGGCACGTCTGGCGGGCTGAGTCGCCACGCCGCGCTGCGCCAGCCATGCATGGTGTTCACGCTACCTTCGGTACAAACGGACGCGCCCTCGATGACTACGCGAGGGTCATTACCGTTACCGGAGACGCGCCATGCTGAAGTGGGCCATTATTTTCGCGATCATATCGATGCTGGCCGGTTGGTTGGGATTTGGCAGCTTGTCTGGTGCGACAGCCACGATCGCCAAGGTGCTTTTCGCCATTTTCGTGGTGTTGTTTCTGCTGGCGATCCTGGCCGTGGTCGGTGTACTGCATTTGTTCTAGCCGCGGGCTGATAGTGCCCGGCCGGCGCGGGTCAAGAAGCGCCCACCGCAAATCAGGCACGGCAAGTGCCTGATTTGACTTGGCCGAGCACGGACCCGCCGCACTGGACTCGGTGCGCTGCGCAGAGCTGGTAGCGCCGCCAACACATCCGACCAAACCGGGCCCGGCGTCGGCGTAACGCCACACTCGGTAGAATAGGCCGCCTATGCCCGGCCTGATTCCCGACAGCTTCATCGATGACCTGCTCGCCCGCGTCGACATTGTCGATGTGATCGAGCACCGAGTGCCGCTGAAAAAGGCCGGCAAGGAATGGATGGCATGCTGTCCGTTCCACAACGAACGCTCGCCATCGTTTTCGGTCAGCCCGTCCAAGCAGTTCTATCACTGCTTCGGCTGTGGGGCGCACGGCAGCGCCATCAAGTTTTTGATGGAGTACGACCGTTTGGAGTTTCCCGACGCGGTCGATGAGCTGGCGCAAACGGTGGGGATGCAGGTACCGCACGAAGCCAGTCGGAACGCTGCGCCGCGCGAGGACAAGACCGACCTGTATACGTTGCTGGACGCCGCCGCGAATTGGTATGCCAGCGAGCTGCCACACAGCGCCGAAGCCCAGGCGTATTGCACCAAACGCGGACTGGACGCCGATACCATCGCACGGTTCCGTCTGGGCTGGGCGCCGAGCGGCTACGACGGCGTGATCAAGGCACTCGGCCGCGACGAGCGGCGCATGCAGCAATTGACCGAAGCTGGCATGGTCGCCCGCAACGATCGCGGCAACAGCTATGACCGCTTCCGTGAAAGGCTGATGTTTCCCATCCTTGACCGCCGCGGCCGAGTCATTGCCTTCGGCGGCCGGATATTGCAGGAGAAGCCGCCGCACGCGGACACTGCGGCGGACACGCCGGAGCCCACGGCGACGCAGGGCCACTCACCGAAATACCTCAACTCGCCCGAAACGCCGCTGTTCCACAAAGGCCGCGAGCTGTTCGCCCTATGGCAGGTCAAACAGGCCAACAACCACCTTGTGCGCATCGTGGTGGTCGAGGGCTACATGGATGTGATCGCGCTGCACCAGGCCGGGTTGCCGATTGCGGTGGCCACGCTGGGCACGGCGACCACGCCGGAGCACACCGAAGTGTTGTTTCGCGCCGCGCCCGACGTAGTGTTTTGTTTTGACGGTGATCGTGCCGGCCGGGCCGCTGCGTGGAAGGCACTGGATGCGGCGCTGCCACGCTTGCGCGACGGACGTCAGGCCTATTTCCTGTTTCTGCCCGACGGCGAAGACCCCGACTCGCTGGTGCGCAAGGAAGGCAAGGCGGGGTTCGAGCAGCGCATCAAGGCGGCGACGCCGCTCTCCGAATACTTCTTCAACGAGTTGGCGCACGACGTCGACATCAGCAGCCTCGATGGGCGCGCCCGCCTGGCGGAGCGTGCGCGCCCGTTGATCGCGAAACTTCCAGACGGCGCGTTTCGCGATTTGATGGGCCAGGAGCTGGAGAAGCGCTCGGGCGCACGTGCGCTGCAACCCGGCAACTCGACTGATCCACGGCGTCCACTGGAACGGCCAGGAACGCATCGCAGCCTGGTGCGCAGCGCCATCACGCTGTTGTTGGCGCAGCCCGGTTTGGCCGACCAAGTGGAGAAACCCTACGCGTTTGTGGCGCTCGAACAGCCTGGCGTGGCGGTGCTCGCCGAGCTGCTGGACTTGGCCCGCGCGCGTCCCGGCATCAATCCGGCCATGTTGGCAGAACACTTCGCCGGACGGCCCGAGTACGCCATCCTGGAGAAGCTGATAGTGGCCCATACGGCCGGCGACGCGGAAACCCAGGCAGCTGAATTCCATGCGGCGTTGCAACGCATGCAGGATCAGGCCGTGGCCCAGCGCCGCGCGGCCTTGGTCAGCAAAAGCCGCTCCGGCGTGCTCGACGCCACGGAGAAAGCAGAAATGCGCCAACTGCTGGCAGCGCGCGTACCGCCCACTACGCCGTCATGACGCTGGCCATGATCGCCACCCGCGCCGCAGCCATCGCCAGCGTACTCGCGCACTCGTACCATGGGCGATTGTCGTGGCCAGCGAATGCCGGCGCCAAACATCGAGATGCCGATGGATTTGCTTGACAGCCTGATCAACGTCTTCGCACAGAACGGCTACGCGGCAGTATTCATCGCCTTGATGATCTGCGGCGCCGGCTTGCCGTTGCCCGAAGACATTACGCTCGTCGCCGGCGGCGTGATCGCCGGGCTTGGCTATGCCAACGTGCATGTCATGTGTGCGGTGGCGTTGTTCGGGGTGCTGCTGGGCGACGCCAGTATTTTTCTGCTCGGGCACCACTACGGCGCACGCATGCTCAAATGGCGTTGGGTAGCCCGAATACTGACTCCCGCGCGCTACGCCAAGGTGCAGGAAAAGTTCGATTGTTATGGTAACCGCATGTTGTTCTTCGCGCGCTTCATTCCCGGCATGCGCACCACGGTCTACATCACCGCCGGCACTACCCACCGGGTATCGTTTCTGCGCTTTTTGCTGATCGACACTCTGGCCGCACTGATCAGCGTGCCGATCTGGGTGTACCTGGGCTTTTTCGGCGCCGACAACCACGAATGGCTGGTGAAATGGATGCGTCGCGGCCAAGGCAGCTTGTGGGTGTTGGGTGGTCTGGTCATTGCGGTATTGCTGATGATCTGGTGGCGGCGCCGCCGCGCAGCAAACCAGACTGCATGCGGCGACCGCCACTGAGCTGTGGCCGCCAAGGATTACTGTGCGAGCCGTCCCACTGCGCACGGCAACAGCCGACACGTCGGCGCACAACCGCGTCGACCGTATGGTTCTGGCGACTTCGCCCACCGCGGCACTGAGCTGCCAGCAGCCTGTTGGCTATCACCACCAGCGCTACTTCAACAGCACGAAACGGAACGCTACGCCCGGATGTCGCCGGGAGAGTGCCGACTTCGCTGCGGTGAGGTCCACCGGCTTGCTCCGGAGTGACGAGTGCAGAAGTGACGGGTGCAGTCGCGGCAATTGAGCAGCCACGCGTCCTCGTCAACCACGCCTACAACCAGCGCGCGTAGCGCCGAATGTAGATCAGCTTCATCAACTGCGTCAGAGTGCAGTAACCCACTACGGTCGCCGCGAGCCACGCAAAATAGAGCGGTGGCAGTTCCATCATGCCCAGCTTGGCGCCAATCGCGGTGAAGGGAATCAGCACGCCAATCACGATGATCGCGCTGGTCAGACCAAGCACCGGCGCCGCCGCCGCACTCTGCAGGAAGGGAATTTTCCGGGTGCGGATCATGTGCACCACCAACGTCTGCGTGAGCAAGCTTTCAATGAACCAGCCGGACTGAAACAACGACTGCTGCGCCACGCTGTTGGCATCAAACACGTACCACAACAACGCAAACGTGGTCATGTCAAACACCGAGCTGGCCGGGCCGATCCACAGCATGAAGCGGCCAATGTCACCGGCATCCCAGCGCCGCGGCAGTTGTAGATAGTCGTTGTCCATGCGGTCAAACGGAATCGACAACTGTGAGATGTCGTACAACAAATTCAACACCAGAATCTGCAAGGGCAGCAACGGCAGGAACGGCAACAGCAAACTGGCGACCAGCATGCTGAGCACATTGCCAAAGTTGGAGCTGGCGGTCATCTTGATGTACTTGATGACGTTGCCAAAGGTAACGCGTCCTTCCAGCACGCCCTCCTCCAGCACCATCAGGTTTTTTTCCAGCAAGATGATGTCGGCCGACTCTTTGGCGATATCGGTCGCCGTATCCACCGAAATCCCGACGTCCGCATCGTGCAGTGCCGGCGCATCATTGATGCCATCGCCGAGGAAACCTACTGTGTGACCTTGCCGCTGCAACGAGCGCACCACTTGTGCCTTCTGCAACGGCGACATCTTGGCAAACACGGTGACGCGTGCGACCAGTGCATCCAGTGCCGCGTCGTCCAGCGCTTCAATATCCTTGCCCTGCACCGAGTGGGTGACATCAAGTCCGACTTCGCGGCAAATCTTGCGCGTGACGGCCTCGTTGTCGCCGATCAAATCGTTCTCATCAACCACGCTGTACGGCCGCTCGTGGCTCGGCTCGCGCCGCACTGCCACCACCAGCACGCGCAAGCCGTCCTCATTCAAGCGATGCGTCATTGCCTTGATCTCGGTACGCCGCGCATCGGTAAGCGGCGCGGTGATACCGCCGGTCTTCGCGTACGCGCAGATCGTCAGCATTTCCTCGACCGCGCCCTTGCAGATCAACAAATGTTCGCCATCATTTTGCGCCACCACTACGGACATGCGCCGACGCTGGAAATCGAACGGGATTTCATCGACCACGCGATAACACAGCGCCGCTGATTCCAGATCGCGATGGGTGAGCACCGCTTTATCCATCAGGTTCTTCAAGCCGGTCTGAAAGCGACTGTTGAGATAACCAAACTCCAGCGCTTCTTCGGACTCCTCGCCATCCATGTCCAGATGACGTTCCAGCACGATCCTGTCCAGCGTCAAGGTGCCGGTCTTGTCGGTGCACAACACGTCCATCGCGCCGAAGTTTTGAATCGCATTGAGCTGCTTGACGATGACCTTGCGCTTGGACATCGCCAACGCGCCCTTGGCCAGGTTCGCGGTGACGATCAGCGGCAACATCTCCGGCGTCAACCCGACCGCAACGGACAAGGCAAACAGAAACGCTTCGGCCCAGTCGTGCTTGCCGAAGCCTTGAATCAGAAATACCACCGGCACCATCACCGCCATGAAGCGAATCAGCAGCCAGCTGACACTGCTCACACCACGATCGAAACTGGTTTGCACGCGCCGGCCAGTCATGCTGTGCGCCAGCGAGCCGAGGTAGCTGCGCGCGCCAGTGGCTACGACGACGGCGCTGGCGGTGCCACTGATGACGTTAGTGCCCATGTAACAAATGCTGGACAGATCCAGTGGGCTGACGACCTCGTCGGAGCCTTGCGCAAGCGGCGTCGGTGCCGACTTTTCCACCGGCAATGACTCGCCGGTAAGAATGGCCTGACTGAGAAACAAATCCTTGGCACTGAGCAGGCGCAAATCCGCCGGCACCATGTCGCCAGCACCCAGGTGCACGATGTCACCGGCCACCAATTCCACCACGGGTACTTCGATTTGCTCGCTGTGCCCGTCATCCGCGCGGCGCGTCACCGTGGCGGTATTGCGCACCATCGCCTTCAGGCTTTCGGCAGCGCGCGAAGACCGATATTCCTGACTGAAACTCAACAACACACTGATCGCCACCATCACCGCGATGATGGTCGGTCCAGTCAGGTCGCCGCCGTCGGTCGCCAGTTGCACGCCGGCCAGAACCAACAACACCATGATGAAAGGGTTCTTGCAGGCTCGCAGCAGCTGTCGCGACCAATGCGCAGGCTTCTCGCGCGACACCTCATTGAGGCCATCACGATGCAGGCGGCCTTCAATTTGCTCTTCGTCAAGTCCGCTTGTGGTCGTATCCAACGTTGCCAACAACTCAGCGGCAGGGCGAAACGCGTCCCGTGCGGCGCGGATTGGTGCGCGCGCCGCTTTCCCCGCCAATGCCACCGTCGCCGACCCGAAACCTTTGTTCATGCGCCGCATCTCTGCTGTCGAAGTGCTCGTACCACGCGGTAGAGCGGCGAATTTGCGCTCCTACACGGCGCGCTCTGGTCGCCCACGCGACCCACGCGAAATCTGCCTCGACACCTGTGGTGGAGGCCAACCCTTGCGACGAACAACGACACACTTCAACGCGGCAAACGCCGACGCAAGTGACGCGGCGCTTGCAGAAATGACGCAGGTTCCCGCCGCGCCGGCACTGCGTTGGGTACCAGCGCCAACGGCGCAACCAGCGAGACCGAATCCGCCACTGCCGGTTTAGCCAACGGCGCCGGCACGGTCACGCGAAACGTACGTGCCGCCGCACTGCGCACGCCCGCACCGCCCACATGGGCTGCGCACAAACGAACTACATCATGCAGGAGCTTCATTGGCCCACCTCCTCGTAACGACGCCAGCGGCGTCGTCAGGGGTGGGCCGGGGTTCCCCTAGTGAAGGAAAATGCCAGCCGACCGCAAGCGAAGACCGCAGGCGTTCAACATGTAATGCGTAGCCGACACCCGAAGCGAGCGGGTGCCGACGTTGCGACTAGGGTAAACGTCCATATGCCTTGTTTTGTCAGGACTGGGAATCGCTGGCGTAGCGCCACGCGACCTGCGCATTTTGCGACGCGGGCGCGGCGGAGTCAACGTGCGGAGGGGTTTCACGCCACGGCCACAGTCATCGGTTCAGCTGCGGCCGCACGCCACCGATGGGTGTCGGCCGCAAACGCCGCTGCCGATTGATCAACGGCAATCGTCAAATCGGTTGCACCAGCGGATGAACCAGCCAGTGGTCGACCAGCAGAAATGCAAACAACAGCATCAAATACCAGATCGAGTACTTGAACACTTTCATCGCGTACAGCTCATCGGGCGGATTGAGCAGGCGCACGGCGTACCACAAAAAAACCATATCCAGGCCAGCCGCGCCGGCCAGATAAATCCAGCCGCTCATGCCGGTCAGTGCGGGCAGCAACGTGACCAGCGTGAGCAGGATCGTGTAGAACAAGATATGCCAGCGCGTGAACACCACACCGTGGGTAACCGGCAGCATGGGTATCTCGGCACGCGCGTAATCGTCGCGGCGGAAGATGGCCAAGGCCCAGAAGTGCGGTGGCGTCCACACGAAAATGATCAAGCACAACTGCAGCGCATACGGATGCAACGCACCGGTGACGGCCGTCCAGCCGAGGATCGGCGGGATCGCACCGGCAAGCCCGCCAATGACGATGTTCTGCGGCGACGCGCGCTTCAGAAACGCCGTGTAAATCACTGCGTAGCCGATCAGTCCGACAAACGTCAGCACAGCGGTCAGCATGTTGACCCACAATGCCAGCACGATCATCGAGGCAATGCCCAGACTCGACGCAAACACGAACGCCTGACGCGCCGTGAGCGTGCCGGTTGCCAGCGGCCGATGCAGCGTCCGCACCATCACCTTGTCGATGCGTTGATCGATCAGCTGATTGAACGCAGCAGCGGACGACGATGCCAGCCAGATGCCCAGCGTCGCGACCAGCGTCACGCGCCATGGCGGCAGGGCCGGCACGGCCAGAAACATTCCGATCACCGCGCAAAACACCAACAGCGCAACGATGCGCGGCTTGGTCAGCTCGTAATACTCATGTACCAAGTTCATCTTAGCGTCGCCCCAACGACAGAAACATCGCGTCATCATGCCGGCGCTGCGTGCGCGCCAGGGTGGCCAGCAGCGTCAGCAACAGCACCGCAGCCACACCGTTGTGCGCCGTCGCCACGGCCAGCGGCAGGCCAAAGTACACGTTGCTGATACCAAGCAATACCTGCGTGACGAGCGCCAGTGCCATGCACATGCCATAGCCACGCAGCCCATGTGACGCCGTGCGCAGCGCCAGCAGGCCGACGTAGCAAAACACCACCAGCGCACCAAAGCGATGCGCAATCTGGATGGCCGTGCGCGCCGCCATGTCCAGTACACCACCCTCGTAGTTGACACCCACTCCGCGCCACAACACGAAGCCTTCGTGGAAGTCTGTGCCTGGCGCCCATTGCCCCAGACACTGCGGAAACGACCCCGGTCCATAGCCGCAGGCCAGCGCCGCGTAGTTCGCCGACGTCCAGCCGCCAAGCGCAATTTGCGCCACCAGCAGCACGATGCCGAACGCCGCCATGTGCCGCAGACCCGCCAGGCGGTCATCCCCGACACCGACGCCGGCAAAGCGCAACGCGGTGTATGCGAGCAGGCCAAATGTGGCCATGCCCCCCAATAGATGTCCCATCACCACCACGGGCTTGAGCAACAGCGTCACTGTCCACATGCCGAGCATGGCCTGGAAAATGATCACCGCCAGCGCCAACACGCAGATCTTCCACGCGCCCGGGCGCCGCAACCCCATGGCGGCAAACAACGGCAGTGCAATCGCACCTGCCGCGAGAACGGACGACCAGACGTGCTCCCCACGCATGTAAAGCGCCACACCGCCAGCGGCAAACACCGCCCCGATGATTACCGCGGCACGTACGCCATGCGAACGCCAGCTTGCAAGCAGCGCCAGGATCAGCACCATGACGCCGAGCGTCCCGGCAAGGAAGCGGTGCACCTGCTCACGCCACGCCTTGTGCGTTTCGAACGGACGATCAGGGTAGGCGGCATCGGCGCGAGCAATCTCATGCGCGTGTTCCGGCCACGTCACTTCGCCATAACAGGTGGGCCAGTCCGGGCACGACAAGCCGGCGTTGGACAGCCGCACAAAACCGCCAAACATCACCAGCCCCAAGGCAAACACGGCCGCCAGCGCGGTCAGCCAACGCAACGTGCCAATCGGCCGCGCGCGCATCAGCGGATCACCTTGCGCATATCGCGCAGCAGGCCAGCCGCGTTCATGCCTGCCGGATACAACGACAACGCCGTGCCATTGGATTCCACCAACACGGCGCTGACGCTATCGGGTTGGGTTGGACGATAGACGTCCAGACGGCCGTCCACGTCGGTCCCGACTTGCCAGTAATTTCGCAGGCCCGTGACGTCGGCAGTAGCTGGCGGCTGACCGAGATACAGCAGGCGCAAGCGCGACTGATTCCGGTTGAGCATGGCGCGTGCCTTGGCCAGGTTGGTCAGTGCGTCGAAACAATGAGTCGCGCAATCAGGCCCAGCCAAGGCGACCAGCGTAAGCCTCGGCTTGCTGTCGCGCCACGCCCAATACTTGCCGTCCTCCAACAATACCTGCACGTTCTCTTGCGCAAAATTGCGCTGCGGCAGCATCGGCTGGCCCTCGCCGGCCACACCCGGCTGCCACCCGGTCACACTGAGTACACCGGCGACGAGCAGCGGCGCGAGAAACACCAGCGCAATCAGCACCAGGGACAGGCGGCTCTTGCGCCGCGCGGCAGGGTCAACCGTGTTCATGCAGAAATCCAGTATTCAAAGTCTTGGTCGGCGCGACCGCTTCGTGCGATTCACCACCAGCAAAATCACCAGCGCTGCCAGCGCAAAGCTGAACCACTGGAATGCGTACGCACGATGTCGCGCCGGCGGCATCGAGGAAAAATCCAGCGTGTGCACGCGCAGATAGATCGACGCCGGATCGGGGTCGAGCGCCAGCACCCGAGGATACAGTGCGCGATCCAGGTCGTTCGCGACCTGGGTCAAATCGAGGTAAATGCTGTTTTTCGGCCACTGCGTCTGCTGCGCAAGCGCGTTACCACCCATTTCAAAGCCGACGGGTGGCGGCGGCACATAGATCCCGCGCAATTCGAGTTCTCCAGCCGGCAGCGCGGGCGCTTGCAACGCATGACCATTGCCGTCGCCGGAAAGAAAACCTTGATCAACCAGCAGCACGTGTGACCCACCACGCACCACAAACGGCGCAAACACCTCCACACCACCGCGCCGATCGTGGTTCGGATTGTCCAGCAGATACAACCGGTCAGGCAGATAGTGGCCGCGTACAGCAACGCGTGGAAAGCCGTCTCCGCGGACGCCATCCGCCACTTCGGCAAACGGTTGTACCGGTGCGGATGCTGCTGCGGCATAGTGCCGCAACAGTGCTTCCTTGGAGTCGGCACGATGCAGTTGCCAGATGCCCAAGCGTACAAACAGCAGCATACCCACAGCGGTCAAGGCGATCGCCCACCACGGTGGGCGGCGCAAGCCCATCACGCCGTGCGCTCGGTAGTGGTCGCTATACTGCCGGCATCGGAATGAATCGGATCAGTCAATTGGGTACCGTCTACACATACGTACTGGTGGGGTTGTTCCTGGTCGTGATTTTCAACCTTGGCCAGGCGCTGTACTTCATGATGACCGACAAAGACGATGACCGGCGCACCGCATGGGCACTGACCCGCCGTATCGGTCTGTCGTTATTGTTCATCGCCATGGTCGTGTTCGGGATCTGGATGGGTTGGCTGCATCCGCACGACATCGCTCAGTAATTATACCTGTGACCGGCGCGGGCCGATTTGGCACACGCCCCGACCACTCATTGGGCCTCCGCGCGTTTCGCCGCACCGCAACCGGCAGCATGAACGCTGACTTTGCAGGCCATGAGTACCCAAGAAAAGGCCCGCCATCGGCGGGCCTTTTGCGTGTCTGCAGACCGCGCCAGACTCAAAGAATATAGACAAACATGAACAGGCCAAGCCACACCACGTCAACGAAATGCCAATACCAGGCGACCGCTTCGAAGCCGAAGTGATGATCCTTGTCGAAGTGCCCCTTCAGCACGCGCAGCCAGATCACGGCCAGCATGATCGTGCCCAGGGTTACATGCAGCCCGTGGAAACCGGTGAGCATGAAGAACGTCGAACCATACACGCCGCTGCGCAGGGTCAGGTTCAGATCCTGATAGGCCTCCATGTACTCGTGTGCCTGGAAATACAGGAACGTCGCGCCGAGCAATACGGTGAAGCCGAGAAACAGCAGGATGCGACCACGATGACCGGCACGCAACGCATGGTGGGCAATCGTGATCGTCACGCTGGAGCTGAGCAGAATCAACGTATTGAGCAGCGGCAAACCCCACGCTGGCACAACGCGGAACGGACCACCCAATTGCTCCGGGCCGTTGCCACCACTGGAACCCCATGCGGTGGTGTAGTCACTCCACAAGAACTGGTGGGTCAGCACACCATGCCCGGTCCCGCCGAGCCACGGCAACGAATACGTCCGGATATAAAACAACGCGCAGAAAAAGGCGCCAAAGAACATCACTTCGGAAAAGATGAACCACAGCATGCCCATGCGAAACGAGGTATCTACTTGATCGTTGTACGCACCAGACAAAGACTCATTGATGACAGAACGAAACCAGCCGAAGAACATGCCGAAAATGCCGAGCAGGCCGATCGCGAAGATGGTCTTGCCCAGGCTGGTGCTGGCAGCGCTGTTCAACGCGTTGAACCAATGCGCCAGGCCGAACACCGTGACAAACATGACCAACGCGGCCACGATTGGCCAGTAGCTTTTGGCTGGGACAAAGTAAACGTCTTGCTGCTGACCCATGGTGCACCCCGTGGACTCTCTCAACCGACTCACCCCACCGTGACCTGCGGGGAACTGCTTGTGGTGTAACTGCACTCTTGCCCGCCAGCGCCGGCAACCCTACTGCATCTTCAACATGATGATCTGCATGAACGCGACCAGATAAAACAGCGCCACCACCACGACCAGGATCGTCACCGTGCGGCGCACTCCCTTGCGTCGCGCCCGCACGGCGTGTTCATCCAGCTGCGGCGGCGTGACAGGCATCGGCACGAACCGCTCAATCACCCATGTGGCCGTGCGCCAGATCATTGATCACCGGCGGAACAGAGAACGTGTGGAACGGCGCGGGCGATGGCACGGTCCACTCCAAGCCCTTGGCACCTTCCCACACGCGGTCCGTAGCCTTCTTCCTGGAGAAGAACACACAATGGATCAGCACGCCGAGGAAGATCAACTGCGTGGCGCCGAACAGGAAGCCACCAATGGAACTGACCATGTTGAAGTTGGCAAACGCCACGTTGTAGTCAGGAATACGCCGCGGCATGCCCGCCAAGCCGAGGAAGTGTTGCGGGAAGAACAGCACATTCACCCAGATCAAGCTGTTCCAGAAATGCACCTTGCCCCAGAACTCGCTGTACATGTGCCCGGACCATTTCGGCATCCACAGGTAGGCGGCACCGATGATCGCAAACAGCGCACCGGTCACCAGCACGTAGTGGAAATGCGCCACGATGAAATACGTGTCGTGGTACTGGAAATCGGCTGGAACCAGCGCCATCATCAGGCCGGAAAATCCACCGATGCTGAACAGGACGACGAACGCGATCGCAAACAGCATCGGCGTCTCGAACGTCATGGAGCTGCCCCACATCGTGGCGACCCAGTTGAACACTTTCACACCGGTCGGCACCGCGATCAGCATGGTGGCATACATGAAGAACATGTCCGCACCAATCGGCATGCCCACCGCAAACATGTGGTGCGCCCACACGATGAACGACAGAAACGCGATGCAGGCAATCGAAAACACCATGGCTTTGTAGCCAAAGATCGGCTTGCGCGCGAACGTGGGGATGATCTCCGAGATGATGCCGAAGGCCGGCAAAATCATGATGTAGACCTCGGGATGACCGAAGAACCAGAAGATGTGCTGGTACAGGATCGGGTCACCGCCGCCGCCCGGGTTGAAGAAGTTGGTACCGAAATACTTGTCAGTAAGCAGCATCGTCACCGCGCCGGCCAGCACTGGCATCACGGCAATCAGCAGAAATGCGGTGATCAGCCAGCTCCACACAAAGATCGGCATCTTCATCAGATCCATGCCGGGCGCGCGCATGTTGAGGATGGTGGCGATGATGTTGATCGCGCCCATGATCGAGCTGATACCCATCAAGTGGATGGCAAACACCGCATACGGCAGCGACGCCCCCTGCAGTGACAACGGCGGGTACATCGTCCAGCCGCCGGCCGGGCCACCACCGGGGAGAAACATCGAGGACAGCAACAGGATGAAGGCGAACGGCAGGATCCAGAACGACAGGTTGTTCATGCGCGGCAACGCCATGTCCGGCGCACCGATCATCAACGGAATCATCCAGTTGCCCAGACCCACGAATGCCGGCATGATCGCGCCGAAGATCATGATCAGCCCGTGCATCGACGTCAGCTGATTGAAGAAATACGGCTGCATCAACTGCATGCCAGGCTTGAACAGCTCGGCGCGAATAGCCATGGCGAAACTGCCGCCGATGAACAGCATCGTCAGCGCAAAGATCAGATACAGCGAACCGATGTCCTTGTGATTGGTGGACATGCACCAGCGCTGGAAGAAACTCTTCGGCGCGCCGTGGTGATCGTCATGCTGATCGTTGGTGGCTGCGTAGGACATGGCCTTGCACCTCTGAAACTTGTTGTTGTTGTGAAAGCGACTACACGAAACGTATGTATTGCGGATCAGCCCTGCTTGTCACCGGTGGCCGGACTCACGCCCGCCGTTGCCGGTGCAGCGTCGAGCGCCGTTGGCACCGTCACCGCCGCAGCGGCAGGCGCGACACCCGCCGCCTCCTGCTGCGCCAACCACTTGGCAAAGTCCGCCTTGGACTTGACGACCACCACGATCGGCATGAAGCCGTGATCCTGACCACACAATTCCGCACACTGCCCGCGATACGTACCCGTGGCCGTCATGTTGGTCCACGCGGCGTTGATCACGCCCGGGACGGCATCGAGCTTCCAGCCCATCGCCGGCACCCACCATGAGTGAATGACGTCGCCGCTGGTGATGACGAAACGCACCTTGGTATCCACCGGAATGACCAGCGGCTTGTCCACGTCCAGCAGATAGGTGTTTTCCGCGCCCTGCTTCACCGCGTACGGATTCATGCCCGACCCGAGCTGGCGGGTATCGTCGCTTTGCTTGTCGAGTCGCGACATGAAGCCGACCTTCTCGATCGGCTTGCCCATGTACTCAACGTAGTCGTAGCGCCATTTCCACTGATAGCCCGTGACCTTGACCGTCATCTGCGAACCGGTGGTATCGGACCACGCCACCAAGCCACCGCTGGCCATATACGCCAAGGTCGCCAGGATCAGCACCGGGACGGTGATCCAGATCACTTCAATGGTCGTGTTGTGCGACCACTTCTCGGCCACCGCGCCACGCGATTTGCGGAAACGGATGATGGAGACGAACATCGCGCCAAACACCAGCAGGCCGATGACAATGCACACGCCCAGCGCAATGTTGTTGAGCGTATACGGCACACCGGACCAGGTACTGGCGCCGCGTTCCATGTTCATCTGCCAAGGGCCGGGAGCCGCCTGCGCCATACCGCACAGCATCGCAAGCGCGAACGCCGCGCCTGCCTTGATTGATCGCCTGATGCCGCGAGATGTCATGTCTTGCACCTTTGTTGAACCTGTTCATGCAGCTGATTGCGAAGTTCCATCAGCAGCACCATGAGTTTCTTCGACAACGCGACGCGTTCGGCTTCTGCCAGAAAAACGCCAATTTCCACCGCCTGTCCACGCGAAGACAACAACAACCGATGCCGTCCATCCCCTGGCTCCAGCAGCACGCGCACCCAGCAGGTGGGAAAACGCGTACAACGTGGCCCCGACAAGGACTGCACCTCCAGCGACGACGCGTCCAGCAGCACGCGTTCGCCCCGATCACCCGCCCGCCAGGCGATGCTCAACGCATACGCCATGGCGATTGATTCCAGCGCGGCAAACAGAGGTGCAAATACATTTCCCTGCCACGCGCCCAGACCCGCCGTACCCAACACCAACGCCACCAACAGCACAATCACGCGACGCAGCCCACGGCGGCTGAGCGTGCGATTTGGCGTAAGCCACACCGTCGCGCACCGCAGCTCTGCGGAAGCTGGTCGAAGCACGATCATGGATTGTCCAGCGCGCCTGTAACGGGCAAATGATAGGCCGCGACGACGCAACGGGCAACAAATCGCTGCGTCTTGATCTGGATCAAGCCGAAACTGCAGGGCATGTCCAGCACGTGCCAGGTGGTCGCGCGACTGCTCAATGCACGCCGCGACCATTGGCGCAAGCGCAACCCGCGCAAGGTGCGGCAGCGTACAATCCCGCGTTTACTCCAGCCCTGTCGAATCCTTGACCCGCCGTGACCCAGCCCATACTCAGCCCCGAGCTTCCTTCTGAAGTCGCGCCCGCTCGCGCGCGCATCACCGCTGCGTGGTTACGCGACGAAACCGAGGCACTCAATGATCTCTTGACGGAAGCCAGTTTGCCACCGGCTGAAAGCGAGGAGGTGGTGACCTTGGCTGCCGGCCTGGTCACTCGCGTACGTGCTCGCGCGAAAGACCAGAGCGTGGTCGAATCCTTCATGCGCCAGTACGACTTGTCGTCTGAAGAAGGCGTGCTGTTGATGTGCGTGGCCGAGGCGCTGCTGCGTATCCCGGACAAAACCACGACCGACAAATTGATTCGCGACAAGCTCGGCGACGCCAACTGGCGCAAGCATCTGGGCCGCAGCGAATCGTTGCTGGTCAACGCCTCCACTTGGGGCCTGCTGCTGACCGGGCGGCTGGTGAACCTGGCCAACGGCACCAGTGGCGACTTCAATGGCGCGTTGCGCCGGCTGGTAACTCGCGTCGGTGACCCCACGATCCGGCTGGCCGTGCGCCAAGCCATGCGCATCATGGGTCACCAGTTCGTGATGGGGCAGAACATCGAAGAGGCGCTCGATCGCACCAAGAAGAAGGAGAACGCGGTCTATCGCTACTCCTTCGACATGCTGGGCGAAGCAGCGATGACCGCTGACACCGCCGAGCGCTATCAGCAGGATTACCGCAACGCGATTGCAGCGTTGGGCGCCCGCGGCCCCTACGCCAACCATGCCGAAGCGCCGTCCATTTCGGTAAAGCTGTCCGCCTTGTTCCCGCGCTACGAGTTGGCTCAGCGCGAACGCGCACGCAAGGCGCTGACCGAAAAGCTGCTGGAATTGTCGCAACTGGCGATGAAACACGGCATCGCGCTATCGGTCGACGCTGAGGAAGCCGATCGTCTGGAGCTGTCACTGGACATCATCGGCGCGGTGTTTGCGCATCCGTCGCTGGAAGGCTGGAACGGCTTGGGCATCGTGGTTCAGGCCTACGCCAAACGCACGCCATTCGTGATCGATTGGCTGGTTGAAACGGCATTGGCGTGCGGACGTCGCTGGTACGTACGACTGGTGAAGGGCGCTTACTGGGACTCCGAGATCAAGAAGGCGCAGGAGCAAGGCCTCTCCGGCTACCCGGTATTCACGCGCAAGCCGAGCACCGATGTGTCGTACCTGGCCTGTGCGCGGCGCTTGTTCAATGCGGGCGGCAACTTCATCTACCCCCAGTTCGCCACCCACAATGCGCACACGATTGCCGCCGTGCATCACCTGGCACAAGGACGGCCATTCGAGTTTCAGCGCCTGCACGGCATGGGCTCGGATCTGTACGCCGAGGTGATCGGCAAGAACAGCCTCAATGTGCCATGTCGCGTCTACGCGCCGGTCGGCACGCATGAGGATCTGCTCCCCTACCTGGTGCGCCGCCTGCTCGAAAACGGCGCCAATACCAGCTTCGTCAACCGCGTCGTGGACGAAAGCGTGCCCGCGCGTGAACTGGTAGCCGATCCGTGCGAGACGGTGCGCGCATTCGACCACATCCCGCATCCACGCATCCCGCTACCAGCCAATCTCTACGGTGAACTTCGGAAGAATTCCATGGGCGTCAATTTTGCCAACGACAACGAACTGATCGAACTCGCCGCTGCGGTCAACGCGCAGCAGGGTCCGTGGACAGCCAGCCCTTTGGTGCCTGGCGCCAACAGCAAGGGCGAGACGGTGCAAGTCACCGACCCTGCGGACCGTCGCCGCACGATCGGCAGCTACGTCTGCGCCGATCAGACCACGGTGGACCAGGCGATGACGAACGCCGCCGCCGCCCAAGATCGCTGGAACACTCTGCCGGTAGCCAATCGCGCCGCCATGCTGGAGTACGCCGCCGATCAGCTGGAAGCACGTCGCGCCGAGTTCATCGCGCTGTGTGTCCGCGAGGCCGGCAAGAGCCTGCCCGATGCGATCGCCGAGGTTCGCGAAGCCGCTGACTTCCTGCGCTATTACGCCACCATGGCGCGCCGCATGTTCTCCGAACCCGAACAGTTGCCCGGCCCCACCGGCGAGACCAATCAGTTGTACCTGGAAGGGCGGGGCGTGTTCGTGGGCATCAGCCCGTGGAACTTTCCGTTGGCGATCTTCGTCGGCCAGGTCAGCGCCGCACTGGCCGCCGGCAACACGGTGATTGCCAAGCCGGCCGAGCAAACCAGCTTGATCGGCTACCTCGCGACCCAGTTGCTGCACGAAGCCGGCATTCCGCAGGATGTGCTGCAATTTGTACCGGGCGACGGTGCCAGCGTCGGTGCCGCGCTGACCCGCGACCCACGCGTCGCCGGCGTGGTCTTCACCGGCGCCACCGAGACCGCGTGGGCGATCAACCGCGCCTTGGCGGCCCGCGATGCACAAATCGCCGTACTGGTGGCCGAGACCGGCGGCCAGAACGCGATGATCGCCGACTCCTCCGCCCTGCCCGAGCAGATCGTCAAGGACGTCATTGCATCGGCGTTCCAGTCTGCCGGCCAACGCTGCTCGGCAGCCCGCGTGCTGTACGTCCAGGAAGACATTGCCGACAAGGTCATCGAGATGCTGGCCGGCGCGATGGCCGAGTTGAAGGTCGGAGATCCGGGCCTGCTCTCCACCGACGTCGGCCCAGTCATCGATGAGGAAGCGAAGGCAATTCTGGTTGCCCATGCCAAGCGCATGGACAAGGAAGCGAAAAAGATTGCCGAAGCGCCAATGGACCCGGCCGCCACCGAACATGGCACCTTCTTCGCCCCGCGCGCCTACGAAATCCCATCGCTGTCGGTGCTCCATCGCGAAATTTTCGGCCCAGTGCTGCACCTGATCCGCTTCAAGGCCAGCGACCTGAAGAAGGTCGTGGACGAGATCAACAGCACCGGCTACGGCCTGACCCTGGGCGTACACAGTCGCATTGATGCCACCGTGGACTACATCAGCCGGCATGCGCGCGTCGGCAACTGCTACGTCAACCGCAACCAGATCGGCGCGGTCGTCGGCGTGCAGCCGTTTGGCGG
>CAJDTO010000052.1_pt1 | contig 24146 bp, 25 predicted proteins | sample 7389821 | NCBI WGS metagenome assembly CAJDTO01 (sample SAMEA7055651, study PRJEB34461) | soil metagenome | biome: terrestrial ecosystem; feature: Peninsula; material: soil | place: Antarctica | collected 2016
CGTGCGATTGAAAACCAGTGCTACGTGGTGATGTCCGGCAACGTCGGCAACCTGCCCGGGGTCAACAACTTCGACATCCAGTACGGCCAAAGCTGCATCCTGACGCCCAGTGATTTTCCGTTCGCACGCGATGGCATCGCCGCTGACTCAACGCCAAATATTGAAACTGTGCTGTTCGCCGACCTGCGCCTGGAAAGCCTGGCGCGGGCGCGCAATGCGGGCGCCGTACAGAACCTGAAGGACCGCCGCTTCGACCTGTACGAGACTCGCTGGCGCCCACACTAGCGCGCACTGCCTGTTGCGGAGACGCACTTGCAACTGCTGCGATAATGCCGGCACGAGCGACGACTGGGATTGATGCAGCCAGATCCAACAACCCGTGTCGCATGCACCTTGCAAGGAACCACGCACGCCATGAATGACTCCCGCTGGGACCGACTGTTGCTCAATGCCACGTTGGCGACATTCAGCGCTGACGCACCGTACGGTTTGATCGAGCGCGGCGCGATTGGACTGCATCGCGGGCGCATCAGCTGGGTGGGCGCCATGGATGCGCTACCCGACGCGCCGAACGCGTTGGCGGTCAAAGTGGAGTCCGTCGACGGCGCGCTGGTGACGCCCGGGCTGGTCGACTGTCATACCCATCTGGTATTTGGCGGCGATCGTGCGCACGAGTTCGACTTGCGCTTGAACGGCGCCACCTACGAGGACATCGCGCGTGCCGGCGGCGGTATTGTCTCCAGCGTCAGCGCTACGCGCGCTGCGAGCGAACACCAATTGTTGGCGCAGGCCTTGCCTCGCGCACGTGAACTGCTGGCCGATGGAGTGACCACGCTGGAAATAAAATCCGGCTACGGGCTGGAGCTGGAAAGCGAACGGCGCATGTTGCGCGTGGCACGGCATATTGGCCGCGAACTCGGTATCACCGTGCGTACCAGTTTTCTCGGCCTGCATGCACTGCCAGCCGAATATCGCGACGACCGCGATGCCTACGTCGCCCTGGTGTGCGACGTCCTGTTGCCGACGCTGGCAGGCGAAGGTCTGGTCGACGCTGTCGACGGGTTCTGCGAGAACATTGGTTTTACCCGTGCGGAGACCCAACGCCTGTTTGCACGCGCGCAAGAGTTGCAATTACCGGTGAAATTGCACGCCGAACAATTATCGGATCAAGGCGGCGCTGCGCTGGTAGCCGAGTACCACGGCCTGTCCGCCGATCATCTGGAGCATCTGGGCGAAGCGGGTGTCAAGGCCATGGCTGCCGCTGGCACCGTCGCCGTGCTGCTGCCCGGTGCGTTTTATGCTTTGCGCGAAACGCAGGCGCCACCGATTGCGCTGCTGCGGGAACACGCCGTGCCGATCGCGTTGGCCACCGATTGCAACCCGGGTACCTCGCCGCTGCTGTCGCTACGCTTGGCGGCAAACATGGCGTGCACGTTATTTCGACTCACACCGGAAGAAGCGCTGCGTGGCATCACGCTCAACGCGGCGCGGGCGCTGGGGCTGGACGATCGCGGCATGCTGGCACCGGGGCAACGCGCGGACCTAGTGGTATGGCATGCGCGCCAACCTGCTGAGTTGTGCTACTGGATCGGCGGCCAACTGGTGCGCGAAATCATCGCCGGTGGCGAATCAATCAGCGTGTGACTTCGGTTGAGCAATACCGATCAGCGCGTCAATACGCCGCGCCAATTCATCGTGGAACGTGTTGGGCAGGTCGGCTTGTACCGGCACACGCCACCAGTGCGCCTGCGCAAACGCGCGGCACTTGACCGCGTCCTTGGCGGTCATCAATAGCGGCAGCTCATCGCCGAAATCCAGCTCCGCCAGCGTGAAGCGATGATGGTCAACGAACGCATGTTCCACCACGTCGATACCCACAGCACGCAAACTGGCAAAAAAACGTGGTGGATTGCCAATAGCTGCGATGGCATGCACGCGCTGACCGCTGAAACTCACCAGGGTGCGTCGCTGCGCGTCGAGTAAATTCAGCGCCGCATCGCCTTGCAGCTGCATCGGGTATTCGCCGGTCGCCGCCACGCCGCCATTGCATACCCGCAAGTCCACCCCCGTCAGTCGGGACAGCGGCTCGCGTAGCGGACCGGCAGGCAGCAGGCGCTGATTGCCGAAACGCCGTATGCCGTCAATCACGCAAATTTCCACATCCCGCGCCAACGCGTAGTGCTGCAGGCCATCGTCAGCGACCACAACATTGCAGCCGGCATCGAGCAACAACTGTGCGGCAGCCGGGCGATCCCTGCCCACCGCAACGGGGACACCACTGGCGCGGATCAGGCACGGCTCGTCACCGACGCGGACAGGATCGGGCGTCGCGTCCAGCAGCAACGGTTCGCGCTGACTGCCGCCGTGACCGCGACTGACCACGCCGGGCCGATAGCCACGCTTGATCAGTTCCGTAACAACAGCAATCGTCAACGGCGTCTTGCCGGTCCCGCCCACCGTGAGGTTGCCGACGACGATCACCGGTGCAGACAAGTGCACGGTCGACAGCCAACCCCATCGATAGCCAGTTCGGCGCAGGCCTACGGCGGCGCCGTACAACGATGCCAACGGCCACGCCCACCACGCGACGCGGCGGTTGCCATACCAGGCAGATTCAAGTGTGTCGACCAAGGCCATGGCCATTCTCAATCGGCGCTCTCGGCACCGCCGTGGTCGCTGAACTGCAACCGATACAGGCTGGCGTACTGCCCGCCAAGCGTGAGTAGTTGCGCATGTGTGCCACGCTCGACGATCCGCCCGTGGTCCATCACCGCGATCTGGTCAGCATCCTCAATCGTGGACAATCGATGGGCGATGACCAGCGTGGTGCGATCCCGCATCAAACGCTGCAAGGCCTGCTGGATCAACCGCTCGGATTCGGTATCCAGCGCACTGGTGGCTTCATCGAGCACCAGGATCGGCGCGTTCTTCAGGATCGCACGCGCAATGGCAATGCGCTGGCGCTGACCGCCGGAAAGCATGTTGCCGCCCGGGCCGATTGGGGTATGAATCCCTTGCGCCATGTCGGCAATGAACTCCATCGCATTCGCCGCCTCGGCGGCAGCAATGATGGCCGCCTCACTGGCCCCGGCCAATTCACCATAGGCAATATTGTTGGCGACGGTATCGTCAAACAGCGTCACGCTTTGCCCCACCCAGGCAATCTGGCGACGCAGCGAGGCCAGCGTGTAGTCCTGATAATCGTGATCGTCCAACACGATGCGCCCGGAGGTGGGCGCGCGAAAGCGCGGCAACAAGCTCACCAAGCTGCTTTTGCCACCTCCGGAGCGTCCGACCAGCGCTGTCACCGTACCTGGCGCGCAGTGCAGATCCACGCCGTTCAACGCTTCGAAGTCATGCGGCGGATAGACCAGCCTCACCGCTTCAAAGCGCAGGTCGCCGCGCGTGCGCGTCAGCTCACGATGGCCGGTGTCCACTTCGGGCGGCAGGTCGATGACCGCGAACAAATCCTCTGCCGCCGACAAGCCGCGCTGAATGTTCGCTTGCACGTTGGCCAGCCGCTTCAACGATGGCAGCATCGCGCCCATCGCGATCAGCACGGCCGAGAACACGCCCGGCGTCATCTGCTGAAGTATCTGCGGCCGGGTGGCCAGGTACACCAGCGCCGCCAACGCAAACGCCCCGGTCAATTGCACGGTGGAACTGGCGGTCGCATTGGTGGCAATGATTTTCAGGTTGAGTCGCCGAGTGCGCCGCGTGACGTCGTCGAACCGCTCCGCTTCATGTTGCTGTCCGCCATAGATGCGCACTTCACGATGCGCGCCGACGGACTCTTCCACGGCGCCGGTGACGGAGCCCATGGTGCCCTGGATGCGCCGACTGATCTGCCGGTAACGCCGGCTTACCAGCGTCGCAATCAGCGCAATCGTCGGCACCAGCAAGAGCAACGCCAGCGTCAGGTAGGCGCTGTTGTGCAGCATGACCAGCAACATGAACACGACCGTCGCACTATCCGTAATCGCCACCTTGGCAGCGTCCGATGAAGCCGAAGCCACTTGCTCGCTGGTGTAGGTGATGCGGGAGATCTGCTGACCCGAAGGCTCACTGCCGAAAAACGTCGCCGGCAACCGCAGGTAGGCCGCAAATACGTCGTGTTGGATGGCCTGCACGACATGCCGGCCGATATGCGCCACACCATAGTTGCTGGCAAATGTGCCGAAGGAACGCACAACGAAGATCGCGATGATCCAGATCGGCATCCAGAAAATCAGATAGGCGTTCTTCTTGACGAACAGGTCATCGACGATCGTGCGCATCAAGTTGGTAAACAGCGCCAAGCCGCCGGCATCGAGCAGCATGCCGATCACGGCGATGATACCGATCGCCCAATAGCGGCGGGTATAACCGAACAAACGTCGGTAGATGCGCCAGCTCTCGGCATCCCACACGCCGGGTTTCTCCACGCTCATTTAGCCGCGCCGGGCTGGGTTGGTGTGGTGGCAATGGACAGGCGTTTGAAGCCAAGTTGGCCCAGGGCATCCATGGCGATCACCACACTCTGGTGCGTGCTCATGGCGTCGGCGCGAATCGTCACCGAACGCTCGCGATCGTCACCGGCTACCCTTGCAATGCTCTGCTTGAGCGACGCAATATCGGCTCCCGGCACTTCATCGCTGTCGATGAAAAAGCGTCCGTCGCGATCGACCATGATGGTCAGCGCCGGGCTGTTCACGTCACGCTCGGTCGCACTGGCATTGGGCAAGGTGAGTTGCATGCGCGAGTGCTGCACGAAGGTGCTGGTCAACACGAAAAACATCAGCAGGGTGAGCAGCACGTCGATCAACGGTATGACGTTGATTTCGAACTCATCACCACGACGGTCGTTGCCGATACGCATGCGGGTGCGCTCAGACCGCGCCCGGCACTGGCGCGCGACGTGGCAGTGCGACCGCTGCAACCACAGGCGGCAAGGTCAAGTCGTCCAGCAGCGCCGTGGCCTGCTTTTCCATGTCCACGCAATAACCGGCCACCCGCGAGCGGAAATAACGGTGCAATACGTAGGCGGGAATCGCTACGGTCAGGCCCGACGCGGTGCAGATCAGCGCCTCACCAATGCCACCGGCCATCTTCGCCGGGTCGCCGATACCTCCGGCCATCACGGCCATGAACATGCGGATCAAGCCGATCACGGTACCGAACAAACCCAGCAGCGGCCCGATCAACGCAATGGTGCCGAGCGAACTGAGATAGCGCTCCATGCGATGCACGACATGCCTGCCCGTGTCCTCGATACGTTCCTTGATCAGCTCGCGCGGACGATTGCGCACAGCGAGTGCTGAAGCAAGCAACTCACCCAGCGGCGAACCGGCAGCCAACGCCTCGAGGTGGCGCGGATCGAGTTTTTCCGCGCGCGCCCAGTCGCGTACTTCGGCGCCCAGGCCCGGCGGCAGTACGGCGTTGCGGCGCAAGGTCCAGAAGCGCTCCAGCACAATGGCCAACGCTGCCGCGGAACAAATCAGGATGGGCACCATGGCCCAGCCACCAGCCATCAGGATTTCAAGCACGTTGCGTCCCCACCGGTGTGCGATTGGTGAGCGCGCATGATAACAGTCTCATCCACGCGTACTGTGTTGCAGCCGGCACGCCGGTGCTTCACTCGCGCCAGCGCCAGCTATCGCCGTGTTCAGCACCGGCACGCCTGCTTCGGCATAGCGCGCCAGCACTTCGGGGCGCGGATGCCCGAAGCGATTGCGCCAGCCGGCCGAGACCACGGCAAACGACGGTCGCAGATGGCTTATGAACTCCGCACTTGACGAGCTTTTACTGCCGTGATGCGGCACCAGCATCACCAGCGGCGTGCCCGACCCAACGGCCGCGGCGACCTGTGGTTCGACCCTGGAGCTGATGTCGCCGGTCAACAGCAGGCGTCCGTGCTGACCGGTCACCAGCAGCACGCAGGAATGATCATTGCGCCGCTTGCCTACGGGCCCGGGTGGCGGGTTCACCACGTCGAACCGCACACCGTCCCATTGCCACGCCTGCCCAGCGATGCACGGCCGCATCGGCACCGGCATGCGCGCCACATCACCGGAATAGCGCGTGGCTTCGGGAAATGCGGCTGCCACGGCTGTGGCGCCACCAACATGATCGTTGTCCGCGTGGCTGATGATCAACATGTCCAAATGGCGGATGCCCAGCGCATGCAATGCCGGCACGACTACGGCGTCACCCAGATCAAAGCCTGATGGATAACGCGCGCCAGTGTCGTACACCAGCACGTGCGTGCGCGTGCGCAGCGCGACCGACAAGCCCTGCCCCACGTCCAATACCCATACCTGAAACTCACCTGCACGCGGCAACGTACGCGGTGGCAACAACAAGGGCAGGAACAGCACCATGCCCAGCCAACGCAGCGGGATGCCGCGCGGCAGAAACAGCCACAACGCACCAAGCATGGCCAGACCCAAGGCGGCCACGTCCACACTGGGCAGATACCAATGCGCGCCTGGCCACACTGCCATGTGCTCCAGCAACCACCATTGCGCATGCATCAACTGCCCGGCGAGCCACCACACCGGTGTCGCCAGTGGTGGGCACAGCCCGAGCAACAGCGTACCAAGCAGCGCGCACGGTACGATGACGAAGCTCACAAACGGCACCGCAAGCAGATTGGACACCGCGCCAACCAGTGATGCCTGTCCGAAAAACCACAGAGTCAGCGGCAGCAGTGAAACGGTCATGACCCACTGCCCGGCCGTCAACTCGTGTACAAACGCGCGTAAGCCGCGACCCTGCGCCTGCAGACACAACATGAGGAACCCCACGCCGACAAACGACAGCCAGAAGCCGGCGGACAGGACCGCCAGCGGATCGACCAGCAGGATCATTAACAGTGCCAACGCCAGCGAGTGTGCGCCGCGACTGCCACGCCGGGTGCAGCGCGCCAGCGCAACCACGGCGATCATCAATAACGTGCGCACGGTCGGCAGACCAAACCCGGCGAGCGCGCAGTAGACACCCGCCACGAGCAACGCGGCCGCCGCCTGGGCCTGCATCCGTGGCAGCCGCAGTGCGCAAGCCGGCCACAGCAGATACAGCAGCCACATCAGTCCCACTCCAAACACTGCCGCCACGCCGACGTGAAAGCCGGAAATGGCGATCAGATGCGACACGCCATTCGCCCGCGCTACCTCCCAGTCATGCTGCTGCAATCCGCGCGTGTCGCCGACAGCCAGCGCCTGCAGCAACGCCGCGTCGTGCGGATCATTGACGTGCCTGGCAACAGCGGAAGCGATCGCCGCGCGCACCCGATCAACGCACCAGCCGGCGGCCCCGGTTTGCCGATTACGCGGGTCGTTGCGTACATATCCGGTGGCATGAATGCCACGCTCCAGCGCCGAACGTTCGCTGTCCGCGCTGCCAGGATTGAGCAAACCGCGCGGACGTTTCAGACGCAGCACCAAGTGCCAGGGGCTGCACGGGATCAACTGCGGCGCCGCGCCGTACCACGATACCGTGACGCGTCCATGCAACGGCACCGACTTGCCATCCAAGGTTGTCTGTTCCACGTTCAGCGTGAAACGTACTGCGTCGGCCCGCCGGTCCGGCAGGTCCGCCAGCGTGCCGACGACGTCGAAGTCGCTGCCCTCGAGCGCTCGCGGCAGACGTGCGTGCATCGCCGCCGCACCATGCCATACCGCCCAAGCGACGCCGAACAGGACAAACAGCAGCCAGCGCCAGCGCTGCCGCGGCCACACCAGCAACGCGACCAAAAACAACACCAACGCCGTCAGCAACGGCGGTGGCAGGTCTGGCAACCACTGCACCGCCAGCACGCCGCACAACAACGCCGGCGCGGCGACACTGGCATTGAGCGGCTTCAGCGCATGAGACATGCTGGCCAGTCGTTCCATCGGATGGCATCGAGCCTACCGCGTAACGTGCGGCTGCAAGGATGAAATAGCTGTAAGCCAACACCGGCATGTGAGCGCAGGGATTACGCGGACTGCATCGACAGCTGGCGGCGGGCAGTGCCCGCTCTACGCGAACGCCCTGTCCTGCTGCGCGGGCTGGCGGTGTATTCCACCGGCCGCAAGCATTGCGAAGCCACGACGCGAAGTCGAAAGACTTTCGCCAGCAAAGCTCCATAGGGCGAGCACTGCCCGCCATCCCGTCACCAACGTGCCAGAACACGGCCCGGGCCCTGCGCAACGCACACCGTAACGGCGTCTGGCAAAGACCTGCGACAAACCGCCCAGGACCCAATCGGCGTAACCGCCGCACCGACCAACGGCTGGTATCCAGGCGCTCAGGTCGCAAGCTGTTCCTGCAGTACGCCGTTGTGCAGCACGAGCGTCCGGTCCATGCGTGCGGCCAGCCGCATGTCGTGCGTGACCAGAATGAAGCTGGTGCCGATTTCCTGGTTGAGTTCCAGCATCAGTGCGTACACCTGTGCCGCGTTGCCTTCGTCGAGATTGCCGGTAGGTTCGTCACCAAGCACGCAGGCTGGTCGCGTCACCAGTGCACGTGCCACCGCGCAGCGCTGCCGCTCACCGCCGGACAGCTCCGATGGCTTGTGCCCGATGCGTGCGCCCAAACCCACACGTTCGAGCAGCGCGGATGCCTGGGCCTGCGCGTCGCTGATGGGCGTGCCCCGAATCAGCAGCGGCATGCACACGTTTTCCAGCGCGGTGAACTCGGGCAGCAAATGATGAAACTGATAGATGAAACCGAGTGAGCGATTGCGTACGCGGCCACGCTCGGCGTCAGACAGCGTGGACAACACGCGGCCGTCGACCTCAACCTCACCACCGCTCAAGGTGTCCAATCCACCGAGAATATGCAGCAGCGTGCTTTTGCCCGAACCGGAGGTGCCAACGATGGCCATGGTCTGCCCGCGCTTGAGCGCAAAGCTCACGTTGGTCAGTACCTCAGTGCGCAAGCCGCCTTCGGCATAGGTCTTGGCAACGCCACTGGCACGCAACACGTTTTCACTTGATGGCATGGACGATTTCTCATTCATAGCGCAGTGCCTGTGCCGGCTGCGTGCGCGAGGCACGCCACGCCGGGTACAACGTGGCCAGCAGAGAGAACGTGAATGTCAGCAACGCCACCCACCCGACATCGTGCCAATCCAGACGGCTCGGTACCTCGCTGATGTAATACACGTCCGGCGAGAGGAACGTCACGTTGAAGGTGTGTTCGATCCACTTCACGATGCCAGCCAATTTCCACGACAGCAGCGAGCCCAGACCCACGCCAAAGCCGATGCCCACAAACCCCACCAGCAAACCCTGCACCATGAACATGCCCATGATGCTGTGCGGCGTGGCGCCCAACGTGCGCAAGATCGCGATGTCAGCCTGCTTGTCGGTGACCAGCATCATCAGCATCGAAATCAGGTTGATCACGGCCACCAGGATGATCAGCGACAGGATGATGAACATCACCATCTTTTCCATCGACAGCGCGGAAAACAGGTTGGCGTTGGTGTCCATCCAGGTCTGTACGCGATACACCTGCCCGAGTTGGCTCTCCAGTTGTGCCGCTACGGGGCGGGCGTTGAACAAGTCGTCCAGGCGCAACCGAATACCGGTCGGCCCGGTCAGGCTGTTGAGTTTTTCCGCATCACTCATGTTTATCAGGGCGAGGCCGGAATCAAATTGCTCCATGCCCAGCACAAACACGCCGGTGACGTGGAATGCGCGCATGCGCGGCACGCTGCCCAGTGGCGAGGTGCGCAGATCCTGCACCGCCATGGTGACGCGATCACCGACACCCACGCCGAGACTCATGGCCAAATCACGCCCAAGGACGATGTTCCAACTACCCGGCGTCAGCTGATCGAGTTTGCCCGCGATCATGTGCTGCGCGATGTCGACAACTTTTGGTTCCTGCGCCGGTTCGATACCACGCACCATCGCGGCGCCCGAGCGGCGTGCCAGCAACATCGCCTCGGTTTCCACATACGGTGCCGCGCCGAGCACGTGGGGATTGGCCTCGGCGATCTTCAGTGCGCGCGGCCAATCCTGCAAGCTCTCGCCCATGCCCGATACTGTGGCATGCGATACGGCGCCGAGAATGCGCGTACGCATCTGGTAGTCAAATCCATTCATCACCGACATCACCGTGATCAACGCGATTACGCTGATCGCGATGCACACAATCGATACGGTGGAAATGAAGGAGATGAACTGGTTGCGGCGCTTGGCCCGCGTGTAGCGCAGGCCAATGAAGAGTTCGAGCGGTCGAAACATGACAACCTGCTGCGTGGCGACAACAAAGGGCGCCATTCTGACACCGGCAAGGTTGCAGTGCGAACCAAAGCCGCAGGACAACCTGCGGCCATATTCAATACGCGCAGGGCGGGCACGGCCCGCCGCCTTTTGATTCGGTGTTGGGTCGCACGTCCCGAGGGGCGTGGGGCAGTGCCCGCCCTACATGTGATGCGGCATTGGCAACCTCTCGTGCATGAACAGGAATTTGCGCAGCGCACGATCACAAGGCACCGAGAAATGGCGTGCGACCATGACGCCGAGGAGCCAGCACAACAACACGATAGCCATGTAGTAGAGCAAACCGCACCGCATCCTGGCGTCCAGACTTTTGAACAACGCCACTCCGCCGAATGCGACGAACATGTGCGGCAGGTAGATTTCGTGCCTGTGGCGCCGCATGGAACGTAGCCAGCCCAGGCCCGGTGACGGACCCCGAACTCGCCGCTGTTCGCCCCACTGAAGGCTGATCACCAGCCACATCGTCGAGAACGTCAGCAGCAGGAACACCGCGTTGCCCAACACTGGCCACAGGTACCTTTCTGCAATCGACATTCCGCCGATGCCAGTGGTGCCAAAACAGACAGTGCATGGCTGGACGAAGGATGCGGTGGCACGAAACGAGTCGCAACCAGCAACTGCGCGTGATCAGATACGCGGAAGCGCTTCGTCAGCCTGCACAGTTGCCAACCGCATGCGCAAGCGTCGCCGGATATCGGCATCGCTGTTGTCGGGTCCCAACAGCAAGGCGTGTACGCCCATTCCAGTCACGCGCAGGCGCAAAAGCACAAACGACCCAAGCACGCGGAATGACAGCAGCGTTGCTGCAGCGTCATCGCCTGAAACGAGGCGCAGCGTCCACAGATTGTCTGCGCCCCAACCCGCGCCGAGCACCGGGTTACGCAACAATCGACGTGTGCTTCGCCAGGTTGCTCCCAGCACAACCGCAGTTAGCGCCGCCTTTCCCCACCACCCCAACGCACTCAAATTGATGGAAAGCAGAGCCAGCGCAGCGACAGCGAAGACGGCCCAGAGCAACAGCCGTGGCGGTCGATATTCAAAGCCGATGGCGGGTACGGATGGCATCGATAATGGCCTGCCAGTCAGCGCGCGGCGGGCGCGAATGACCCATGACCCAATCCCACAGGTCCGGATCCTGCTCGTTCAGCAACTCGTCGAATGCGATCTGTTGTGCCGGCGCGGCGCTGGCAAATGACTCTTCCAGCCAGCCGCCGAACAACGCGTCCAGCTCGCGCGTACCGCGCCGAACACGCCAGCGCAGGCGTTTGCGGCGAGCTTCATCCAGTGCATCGGCAGGCATGTAAGTCCTCTCACTCGGCATCCATGACCGGCGCGTCGATGGCGCCAGCAGTGCCGGCCTGCCCTGCGCGACACGCCTCCGCCCGCGACCCACCACTACGATTTGCTTGTGGTTCAACCGCGCCGCGCGATCATCAACTTCTTGATCTCGGCAATCGCCTTGGCTGGGTTCAACCCCTTCGGGCAACTGCGCGTGCAATTCATGATGGTGTGACAACGATACAGCTTGAACGGATCTTCCAGATCATCCAGACGCTCGTTGGTAGCTTCGTCGCGGCTGTCGACGATCCAGCGATAGGCTTGGAGCAGGATCGCCGGCCCGAGGTACTTGTCGCCGTTCCACCAGTAACTGGGGCAGCTCGTGGAACAGCACGCACACAGGATGCACTCATACAAACCGTTGAGGCGCTTGCGCTCTTCCGGAGATTGCAGGCGCTCGCGCGTCGGCATCGGGCTTTGCGTGCGGATCCACGGCTTGATCGACGCAAACTGCGCATAAAAATGCGTGAGGTCAGGCACCAGATCCTTGACCACGGGCATGTGCGGCAATGGATAAATCTTGATGTCACCGGCAGCCTGTTCCTTGATCGAGCAGATGCAGGCCAGCGTGTTGACACCGTTGATGTTCATCGCGCACGAGCCGCAAATGGCTTCGCGGCAGGAGCGGCGCAAGGTCAAGGTCGGGTCGACCTCATTCTTGATCTTGAGCAGCGCGTCCAGAACCATTGGTCCACACGACGCCAGATCGATCTCGAAGCTGTCCATGCGCGGGTTCTGATCGTCATCGGGCGACCAACGATAGACGCGAAAGGTGCGTGGTTTTGCTGCATCTTTCGCCGGGTAACGCTTGCCCGGTTGAATCTTCGAGTTCCGCGGCAGCGTGAATTCACCCATGGTCTTGCCCTTCGATGTTCTTGGAAACACGACACAGGTCAACCATGTCGTGTGGATTCTGCGGTGTCGTCGGCCGCGGCCGTCTGCGCCAGATCAGTAAACGCGCTTGCCCAATGGCACCGATGCCACTTCATCGGTCAACGTATGCATGTGCACCGGGCGGAAGTCAAAGCGCGTCTTGCCGGCGGAATCCACCCACACCAGAGTGTGTTTCAGCCAGTTGACGTCATCACGCTCAGGGAAATCCTCGCGCGCATGCGCGCCGCGCGTTTCTGGTCGTTGCTCGGCGGAGTGCATCGTTGCCACCGCCTGCTCGAGCAGGTTGGACAACTCTAGCGTCTCGATCAAATCGGAGTTCCAGATCAGCGACCGATCGGTAACGTGCACGTCCTTGAACGAGTCGAACACCTCGGAGATTTTCGCCTTGCCCTCAGCCAAGGTATCGCCCCGGCGGTAGACCGCCGCGTACTTTTGCATGGTGCGCTGCATCGCCAGACGGATGTCCGCCGTCGGCGTGCTGCCATTGGCATTGCGCAACGACTCGAAGCGCTCCATCGCCTTGTCCAGCAGACCCACTGGCAAATCCTTGTGCGCGGTCTCCGGCTTGATGATCTCGGCGCAACGTTCGGCTACCGCGCGCCCGAATACCACCAGATCCAGCAATGAATTGGACCCGAGACGATTGCCGCCGTGCACGGAAACGCATGCCGCCTCGCCTACCGCAAACAAGCCGGGCACGATAGCGTTGACGTCATCCCCACGTTTCTGCACCACCTGACCGTGAATGTCGGTCGGGATGCCACCCATCACGTAGTGCGCCGTCGGCAGTACGGGAATCGGCTCCTTGGTGACATCGACGCCGGCAAAGATGCGTGCGGATTCGGCGATGCCGGGCAAGCGCAAATGAATGACCTCGGCACCCAGGTGCATCAGGTTGAGCAACAAGTGATCCTTGTGCTCACCCACACCGCGGCCTTCATTGATCTCCACTGTCATCGCCCGACTGACGACGTCGCGTGAGGCCAGATCCTTCGCATGCGGTGCATAGCGCTCCATGAAGCGCTCACCATCGGAATTGGTGAGATAGCCACCCTCGCCACGCACGCCTTCGGTGATCAGGCAGCCGGCGCCGTAGATGCCGGTCGGATGAAACTGCACAAACTCCATGTCCTGCAACGCCAGACCAGCGCGCAGCGCCATGCCGCCGCCATCTCCAGTGCAGGTATGTGCAGACGTGCAGCTGAAATAGGTACGCCCGTAGCCCCCGGTCGCCAGAATGACGGCGTGTCCGCGGAAAAAGTGCATGGTACCTTCGTTCATGTCCAGCGCCAGCACGCCGCGACACACGCCTTGCTTGTCAAAGATCAGGTCGATGACGAAGTACTCGACGAACATCGTGGCACCGTGGGCCAACGCCTGCTGATACAACGCATGCAGCATCGCATGCCCCGTACGATCGGCGGCCGCACAGGTACGCTGTGCCTGGTCCCCACCGTAGTTGACCGACATGCCGCCGAACGGGCGTTGATAGATCTTGCCTTCGTCTGTGCGCGAGAACGGCACGCCTTGATGCTCCAGCTCCACCACCGCACGCGGCGCATCCTTGCACATGTACTCGATCGCATCCTGATCGCCCAACCAGTCGCCACCCTTGACCGTATCGTAAAAGTGGAACCGCCAGTCGTCCGGATGCATGTTGCCGAGCGCGGCGGAGATCCCGCCCTGCGCCGCGACCGTATGCGAGCGTGTCGGAAAGACCTTGCTGATACATGCCGCCTTGAGGCCTTTCTCAGCCAGGCCAAACGTGGCGCGCAGGCCGGAACCGCCAGCGCCGACCACGATCACGTCATACAAATGTTGTTGGATTTCCACGAAACTGCTCCTCGCGTCTCAGGGGGTCAGGGCAATACGCAATACAGCCAGCACGCTGGCGAGTGCACCAATGACCGCGAGGAAGTACACCGCCACCACGGCGGACACTTCTTTCCAACGGGTATGGACATAGTCCTCGATCACAACCTGCAAGCCGAGCGCTGCATGCCAGAACATTGCCAGCACAAAGGCGATCATCAACAATGCATTCCACGGCGCGGCCAACGTCGTACGAGCAGTGACGTAGTCTGCACCGAGCAAGCTCAGCACCAGGATGACAAACCAGATCCCCAGGACCACCAACGCGGCCGCAGTAACCCGCTGCACCCACCAGTGGTGCACGCCCGAATGCGCCGAACCAAGCCCACGGGCGATCTTGAGTGGATCGCGCCGGTCGGTGACGACAGCTTTCTCAGCGCTCATGCGGCACCTCCGACGCTCAAAACGTAGATCCACGCCAGCGCGGTGAGGATCACGCTGCCGATGGCGGACAACCAGCTGGAACGTACAAACTGGTCGATCTCATACCCCGCGCCAGCGTCTTGAACCAGGTGCCGTATGCCGTTGCACAAATGATAGAACAGCGCCCAACTCCAGCCCAGCATCAACAGCATGCCAATCGGGCTGCCGGCGACGCGGCGAAACTCGTTGAAGCTTTCCTCTCCGCCGGCCAACTTCAGCAGGCCATACACAACGACAACGGTACCAATGGCCAACGCAACGCCAGTGGCGCGATGCACGATGGAACTGACCATCTGCGCCTGCCAGCGGTAAATCTGGACATGCGGAGAAAGTGGGCGTTGCGTATTTGCCATGGCGACTGTCCTGTATGGAATCGCTGAAATTGTCCGGTCCGCCAGCCCCTTTGCCACATCGGCGCCATGCGCCTGTAGCCCGCGCATCAGAAGTCGATGCAACGTCCGTTCTTTTCCCAATCGCCATAGCGAGTGGGGTCGAGAGCCGACGGCTCCCGTGCCAACACCACCTTCTTGCTCGTGCCGGTCTTGCGCCCTTGCGCACTGCCTTGATCTTCCGTCGGCGTCACCAACGGCTCCGCGGCAGCGGAATCCTCGGGTGTGTCGAAATGCGAAGGAGTATTGGTCATTGCGTAATCTCAGCCGTCAAATCGTAGTACTTGCAGCGGCCCAGTACAACCTGAAGCCGCCATGGCACACATTACCCGACACCCTTCTTGCGCGGGCGCTGATGCCATCGCGTTCGCCCAGGCGCAATTCAGCAGCCACGTCGACGCACTGGAATGCGGACAGTGGCAATTCAGTGCGTGGTTGAGTGCACAGGGTCGCGTGCGTGCGTTGTTCCACCTCGCCCGACCCAGTGCGAACCAGTTGCTGCTGCTGCTGCGTGGCGGCGATGCAGTTGCATTGACGGCCGCGCTGGAGCGCTATGTGTTTCGTGCGCAGGTCAGCCTCTCGGCGATCCGTCCTCGCCAGATCAGTACCGGATCCGCACTTGCGCTATACGCGCTCCAGACCGTCGACGACAGGCTGGAACTTGGCTGCGGCGGCCACAGCCTGCAAGTCCACGATGCGGAGGCCAGCGATACGCGCTGGCGCCTGCCACAACTTCGAGCCGGATGGCCGTGGTTGCCATCCACCGAGTTGGACAAATGGCTGGCGCCGGCGCTCTCGTTGCAGCGATTGCACGCAACAGTCACTGACAAGGGCTGCTATCCAGGCCAGGAAATCATTGCGCGTCTGCATTTCCGTGGTGGCCACAAGTGGCATCTACACGGCGCCACGCTGTCACACGCCGTGCATGCAGGCGACCGTATCTGCCTCGACGGCGAAGATATCGGTTGTGTGCTCGATGTGATTGTCACCAACGAAGGTGTCGAAGCGCTCGTGGTGCTAGCCGATGCCGCTGTCCGCGATCTCCGTGACGGACGTCTAGACGTCCATCACGAAAACGTCATTGTTTCATTACATACTGACTGGGCAACGTGACGCGCAAGCTACCTTGTTGCGTGATTTGGACGGCCTCGATGACCTGTGCGGGTAAATGAGTGAGAAGTGAACGCGCGGTCATTGGCACTTGCCAGTAGCGCTATTCGCCACTAGCATCCGTCGATCGAATATCGCGACACCCTACTTGAGGGATGTCGAAATGCGCGACGAATCGGAAGTGTCCGAATCGGCGCGACCCGGCAGATGCGTGCCGGATGGAGTGGCTCTATCGCGCGTTGATGCGATAGCTACAGCATGCGGCGCAGCCACGATCGGCTGTATAGCGCTACGCAGCATTCAACCTCGCCCGGCAAGCCAGCGCCGCTCGAATGCCACAATCCCGTGGCAAACGCCCAATCGCGAATCATTGGATTGCGGCGATTCATCCAGGTGAAACGGTCTGCCCGCCCGTCCACCGCACCGGCGCTCTGAGCCACTCAGGCTCGCCGCGTACAGCACGCTGGAGGCAGGACCAATGAACCTTTCGATGTTGTTGTTGCTGACAACCCTCATGCCACAACCAGTCGCCGATCACGCGTGTCTCGCCACCACGGTGTATCTGGAGGCGCGCAGCGAAAGCACCAACGGCCAGCTGGCCGTTGCCGAAGTAGCGTTGCGCCGGCGGGATCGCGGTACTTGGGGTGACACGTTGTGCAAGGTGGTGACAGCACCGCATCAGTTCGCCACTTCCACTACACCCGGATCCTTCGTCATCAGCAACCTCGATGCCTTCACCAAAGCTTGGGAGATCGCTGGCCGATCGATCCAGAATTGGCAGCTGCCTGCAGCCGAACGCCGCATGCTGGTACCCCATGCTGATCACTTCGCGACACTCGCTGTCGTTCCTGGCTGGTCGCTCAACCGCCCCAGCACGACGATCGGCGACCACGCATTCTACGCAGTGAACTGACTGGCGTTCGAGTAACATTCAATGAAACGCAAAAGGCTCCCGATCGGGAGCCTTTTGCGTTTCATTGAATGGACACCCAGGCGACTGAACGTCAACCGTAGTGCATACCGTCAACTCAACAGGTCTCAACGTCTCAACGCGCGTACACCTGACCGTTACTTACTTGAACATAGTCACCGCTGCGCACGCCTGGATTCTGTCGCTGCGTGACAGTGGCGTACTGGCCATCGTCCAGACGCACAACAATACGCCATGCGGTACCGCCGCCATCATTGTGCTTGCCTACCTGATTGCCGATCACGCCGCCGGCGACAGCACCACCCACGGTCGCCGCTTTGCGTCCGTCACCTTTGCCAATCTGGTTGCCCAGCACACCTCCGGCTACCGCACCAATGATTGCGCCCAAGGTGCCACCGTTGCCGCTATTGCCATCGGTGTAGACCTGCTGCACTTCCTGTACGACGCCACAGTTCTGACAGCGCGCCTGACGGTTGCCGTAACTGTTGGACTGGGAGTACCCACGGCTGGATTGGCCGCTATTGCCATACGGTTGGGTGACACAACCGCCGAGCGCCAGACCACCAGTGAGTACGGCGGCGAACGCCAACTTGCCTGCTAATGCATTCATGATCAATCCTTCTTCAGTGTGAACATCTGGGTGCGCGTCTTGCGTGGGCAATTTGCTCAACGTGCATCGGAGACCGCAGTAACACCTTGCTGCACTTGCACCCGATCACCCGGGTCATGATCCATGCGCACTGACCGCGTCACGCCGTTGTAGACGTAGCGTACGTCGTAGCCGACGATTTTGCTTTCGCCCGTGCCTTTGACTGTGTGACAGCGACGTTCGACGTTGGACGTCACCTGCCCGTGCTGGCGATTGGCCTCGATACGGTTGCCCGCATATCCGCCACCGACTGCACCCGCCACCGTGGCCAATGTTTTGCCCTTGCCACCGCCAACCTGGTTGCCGAGCAAACCACCAGCAACCGCACCAATGGCTGTCCCAACCAACCGATGTTCATCCTTCGGTGGCGCCGTGTGGTTGACCACCTCGTCCTGGCAAACCTGCCGGGACGTGTCCGCGGTCTTGCGCACCGGCTCCACGCTGACCACCTTGGCGTACTGGACCGCAGCGTCGGAAGTAGCGTTCGAATCCCCCGTCGCGTCCGCCGACATTGCCGTGCCATTGGACGTACCAGCATCAGCATCCCGGTTGCAACCGGAAATGCCAACCGCAAGTGCCGCCGCAATACCGATGCTGAGTGCGTTGATCATCACCTTGTTCATCTAGTGCCTCCTCATGTCATGTGGCAGAGCGCAAGATGCGCTCTGCACTAACGACGCCCTGTGTCTCGTGCATTAAACCTGTGGCTGACTGAATCAGGCCTACACCGCCACTAGTACGTTATTGTCGTATCGCGGCAATCAAATTCTCTCTCACCGCGTCACAAAACCCTCTGCACACATGTTTGTTGACAGCCACGTTCACTTGAATCACAGCGCATTCGACGCCGACCGAGCGCAAGTGCTCGAGCGTGCTTGCGCGGCAGGGATCGAAGCGCTTGTTGTGCCTGCAGTCGACGTCACCAGCTGGGCTTCGATCCGCGAGTTGAGCGCCAGCAATCACCGCATAGCTCCCGCTTACGGCCTGCATCCACTGTTCCTTGGACACGATGCACCTGCCGATGTGGACGCACTGTCTTCATGGCTTGACGCTGATGACGCCGTGGCCGTGGGCGAAATCGGTCTGGACTTTCACCTGAACACAGCAAACCATCCCGCGCAACGCTGCTACTTCATCGCGCAACTGCAACTCGCGCGCGAACGGAACCTGCCGGTCATCGTGCACGCGCGCCGTGCGCTGGACGAAGTCATTCTGACCCTGCGCAACTTCGTCGGTCTGCGCGGCGTAGTGCACAGCTTTTCAGGTAGCCAACAACAGGCTGAGCGGCTGTGGCAGACCGGCTTTCACCTCGGCATTGGCGGTACCGTGACCTATCCCCGGGCACAACGCCTGCGACGCATTGTGGCGAACATGCCGGGTGAATTCCTGTTACTGGAAAGCGATGCACCCGACCAACCGGATGCTGATCACCGCGGGCAACGCAACGAGCCGGCCCGCGTAGCCGGGATCGCACAGTGTGTGGCAACGCTGCGCGATGTGCCTGTTGCTGCACTCGCCGCAACCACAACTGGCAACGCGCGACGTTTATTCGGTCTCGGTCAGACAACGCCCTAGGCATACACGCTGTTCACGTACGCTGCGCAGGTACGCTGCTCAGGCATACTGCGCGACCAGCGCGCTGTCGGTGCCAGCGTGGCACTTGCACCACGCTGCAGACGTTCGTTATGTTACTTCACTGGTGAACTATGAACCGGTGAAATGGCCCGACTAGGCGAACGCATTCGTTCCATGGACCAGGGCATCGGCCGGGTCAGGCAGATCATCCCGGAAATGCCGGCAGTCGAGACACAACTGTGTCGTTTGCTGCTGATAGTGGGTGGCCGATTGCAACGCGAGCTTGAGGTCATCGTCAAACCGTACGGGATCAACCACAGCGAGTTCACCACGTTGATGATTCTATATAGCCGCCCGGATGGCTGTTCCACTCCTGGAGAGTTGTGTGACTTGGCTACGCAAGGCGCCACCAACATGACGCGCATTGCCAACGCGCTGCTCAAACGGGGGCTGATCTCGCGCGCCAGCAACGCTGGCGACCGACGCCAGGTAGTCATCCGCATCACCGCTGCGGGCCGCCGCTTTGCGCAAAAAATGTTGCCGCCGATGTTTCCGCGCATTGCCGACACGTTCGCCGGATTCAACGCCGGCGAGCGTGATGAGTTGCGCCGTCTGCTGGGCAAGTTGGCGGCAAACCTTGATCAACTGGATAGCGGCAGCGCGCCATGAAGCGAGTCTTTCCCGTTCCGTCCGAAGAATTTTTGCGCATAGCGTCAATCAGCCGGCTCCACTGCACTGACTGCTGGGCACAAAGCAGTACAGCAGACCTCGTTGGCAGCAACTGGCGCGCCACAAACGGGCGGCACGTCGCTCGCGCGGCATGGGTATGGACAGCGGTCGCAGCGCTGCTGTTGCTCGTTGCAGGCTGCGCGAACGTACCCGCGCGTCTCGACCAACCCGCGCTGCGCGACAGCGTGCCACTGGCGGGACTCGCGTTGCCGGTCCGCGACGGCTGGCCGCAGGCGCAATGGTGGCGTATCTACAACGATGATCAGCTCAACGCGTTGATAGCGCTCGCCATGGCGCAAGCGCCGGACCTCGCTTTGGCGCAAGCGCGCGTGCACGGCGCCGAGCAATCCGCGCGCATGGCCGCGGCGCAGGCGGGGTTGTCGATCAATGGCGAGGCGCAAGGCGCACGCCAGCGCATCAGTGATTACGGTTTGATCCCGAGCCGCTTCCTCGGCTTCAGCTGGTACAACCAGGCCGACGTGGGTGTGCAACTGCAATACGACTTCGACTGGTGGGGCAAGAAGCGCGCAAGCATTGAGTCGGCTTTGGATCAGGCGCATGCCGCGATGGCCCAGCGCAGTGCAGCCGCCTTGTCCATTCAGTACGCGGTAGCGGACACCTACTTCGCGTGGCAGGCAGATACCGCACGTGCGCAATTGGCGCAGCAAGCGGTAACGGCTAAACAGCAACTCGCACACATTGCGCAGTTACGTGTAGCGCAAGGCGTGGACCTCCCCGATAGCGCGCAAACCGCGCGCGCGCAGGTGGCTGCCGCACGGGAAATGCTTATCGCGCTGCAGGGCTCCACGCAGATTCGCCATGCAGCGCTTGCAGCGCTGTTGGGCGTATCACCTGGTGAACTGCCGCCGCTGCAACCACACACGCTGCCGACAGTGGCCACTGGTCTGCCCGCGAACGCCGGCCTCGACCTGCTGGCACGGCGACCGGACATCGCGGCAAACCTGTGGCAGGTGCAAGCCGCACTGAAGCAAACCGACGTGGCGCGCGCACAGTTTTATCCGGACATCAGCATCAGCGCGATGGCCGGCTTGTCGAGTATCGAGCTGGACCAGCTGCTCACTCCCGGTAGCCGCGTCTTTGCCTTGACGCCAGCGCTGCATCTACCCATTTTCAGCGGCGGCCGTCTACAGGCGAACTACGGCATGGTGCGCGCACAACTGGACAGCGCGATCGCGCAGTACAACACCACCGTAGTCGACGCTGCGCGCGAGGTCGCCACGCAGGCGCTCAGTGCTCAACAGACGACGGAGCGTGCCAGGCAACAGGATGTGCAACTGCAAGCCGGCATGCGCTTGCTGGCCAACGCCCAAGCGCGCCAACGTCAGGGAGTGCGCGACGGACGCGAAAGCCTCGGCGCGCAGGTGCAATTGCTGCAACAGCGTGACGCCGCGCTGCAGCTACGCGCCCAGGCTGTAGCCACCGACCTCAATTTGATCAAGGCGCTCGGCGGCGGCTATCGAGTGCCGGCAGCGACGCCAACCGTGCGCCCGCCGGAGGACGTCGCTGTCTCCCCTTCCACTGGAAGCACTGCGCATGAGCAGCACTGACACCACCGCGATGAACGAGTCCACTCCGGCGCAGCCGCTCGAAAGCGGACTGACTGCAAAGGACCCGCGCAAACGTCGGCGCGTACTGCTTGTTGTGTTCGCCATCTTCGTATTCGGCGGTGCGATCTGGGTGCTGTTGCAAATTTTCGTGTTCTCCACACGGGTGATCACCGACAACGCCTACGTCGGTGGCAATCAGGTGGCAATCTCCGCGCAGGTGCCCGGTACCGTGATCGCGATTCTTGCCGACGACACACAACACGTCAGCGCAGGCCAGCCATTGGTACGGCTCGACAGCACCGACGCCCAAGTGCGGCTGAGCCAGGCGACGAGCATGCTGGCGCAAGCTGTCCGCCAGGTCAGGCAACAGACCAACGTCGCCAGCGGCAGCGATGCCGCTGTCAAGGCGCGACTGATCGACGTAAGCAAGGCGCAGGCGGATCTCAAGCGCCGCCTGCCGCTGCTTGCGGCACACGCAGAATCGCCGGAGATCGTTCAACACTTGCGTGATGGTGTGGCGCAGGCACAGGCAGCCCTGCAGGCCGCGCAGGCCCAAGCGGCCGCGGCGCACGCCACCATTGAAGGGACCGACGTGTCCGACAACGCAGCCGTGGCGCAAGCGCGGGCGAATTTTCGCGCGGCGTGGGTGGCGGCGCAGCGCAACACCATCGTTGCACCGGTCGCCGGTTACGTCATCCAGCGCAGCGTGCAGCTGGGCAACAGTGTGCAACCTGGCCAACAGTTGATGACCGTCGTACCGCTGCACAACTTGTGGGTCGATGCGAACTTCAAGGAGGGCCAATTGCGCCACATCCGCATTGGCCAGGGCGCGAAGATCAGCACTGATTTGTATGGCAGCGGCGTGGAATTTCACGGCAAGGTGGTCGGGCTGGGCGCCGGTACCGGCGCGGCGTTCGCGCTGCTGCCAGCGCAGAACGCCACGGGTAACTGGATCAAGGTTGTGCAGCGCGTACCGGTGCGCATCGTCCTGGATGATCGCGAGTTGGATCAGCATCCGCTGCGTGTGGGACTGTCTACCGAGGTTACCGTGGATATTCGCGATGACAAAGGTAGTGTGCTGTCCTCCGCCGCCGACACCACCCCGGCGGCGCAAACCAGCGTCTACGACAAGGTGGCCAGTCAGGCCGACGCCGAGGCCGCACGCATCATCCGTGCAAACCTTGGCGTATCCGGCGCGCGCGCGCACTGAGCGCGCAGACCGCCGCACGGATAATGCCTGCACATGGCAAGTAACGACCACGCCAACACTGCCCTGCCGCCACTGCGTGGCAGCGCGCTGGTCCTGCTCACGATCGCCGTGGCGTTCAGCACATTCATGGAAGTGCTGGACATGACCATCGTCAACGTCTCGGTGCCGCATATTGCCGGCAGCCTCGGCGTGAGCCCGAGTGAGGGAACGTGGACGATCAGCTCCTACGCACTGGCCAGCGCCATCATGCAACCGCTGACCGGATGGCTGGCGCGCCGCTTTGGCGAAGTACGCACGTTCATCACCTCGGTGGGTTTGTTCGTACTGTTTTCCATGCTGTGCGGCATGGCTTTCGCCTCGCCCAAGGTGCCGGCTCCGGGCCGATGGTCGCGCTCTCGCTGGCGCTGTTGCTGTCCAGTTACCCAAAGGCGCGGCAAGGCATGGCGCTGGCGTTGTGGGCCATGACCGTGGTGGTGGCGCCGATCTTCGGGCCGATCCTCGGCGGCTGGCTCACCGACAATTTCTCCTGGCCGTGGATCTTCTACATCAATGTGCCAGTGGGCGCGCTGGCCGCCATCACCACTTGGGCGCTACTGCGCAAGCGCGAAACGAAAACGTTCAAGATGCCGATCGACGTAGTCGGACTGGTGCTGCTGGTGGTCGGTGTCGGCGCACTGCAATTCATGCTCGACAACGGCAACGACAACGACTGGTTTTCCTCGCCATTGATCATGACCCTGGGCATTATCGCGCTGGTGTGCCTGACGTTTCTGATCGTATGGGAGGTGCTGGCAAAACATCCGGTGGTCGACCTGGCGCTGTTCAAGAGCCGCAACTTCACCGTGGCCGTCGTCGCGCTGTCGCTGGGCATGATGGCGTTTTTCGGCATCAACGTGGTGTTTCCGCTGTGGCTGCAGATCACCTTGGGCTATACCGCGACGTGGGCCGGACTGGCCAGCGCCCCAGTCGGCGTGCTGGCGTTTGTCATGGCGCCAATCATCGGCGCCAATATGCAGCGACTGGAACTGCGCGCTGTGGTTACGTTCGCTTTCATCGTGTTTGCGGTGACGTCGTTCTGGTTTGCCTCGTTCGACAGCTCGGCGTCGTTCGGCACGCTGGTACTGCCGCGTTTCGTGATGGGCATTGGCATCGCCTGCTTCTTCATCCCGCTCAACCAGATGTATCTGTCAGGGTTGCGCGAC
>CAJDTO010000041.1_pt1 | contig 22729 bp, 21 predicted proteins | sample 7389821 | NCBI WGS metagenome assembly CAJDTO01 (sample SAMEA7055651, study PRJEB34461) | soil metagenome | biome: terrestrial ecosystem; feature: Peninsula; material: soil | place: Antarctica | collected 2016
CTGTACGAATAACTCGAAAATGCGCGGCAACATTTCGGGGGCGATGCCCAAGCCATTGTCACGCACCGAGATCGAGACATAGTGGTCCGCCAGCGTCATCCCAAGCGCGATCTCACCGCCTTCGGGCGTGTACTTGCAGGCATTTTCCAGCAGGTTGTTGAAGATCTGGTCCAGCCGAATCGGATCACCCTGCACTTTGATCGGGCCAGGCAGCAAGACAACGGTTAAATGCTGCTGACGCGCCTGCATCTCCGATCGGCAGGCCATGACGACCCGATCAAGGACACCAACCAGGTCCACGGTGCCAAGCTCTACCCGCAACTTGCCGGTGCTGAGTCGTGAGCCGTCCAGCAAGTCCCCGATCAGTCGCGTCATGCGGGCGACCTGGGTGGTGACGATCGCCGCCAACCGACCGACCGGAATCTTGCCGCGCGCAATCTCGGTTGCCAGACTCAACGGTGTCAGCGGACTGCGCAAAGCGTGAGCGACCGTCGCCATGAACTTCAACTGTTCCCGATAAGCGTTTCGTGCCTGGGCTGCGGACTCCTGCGCGACCAGCGAGGCCACCACTAGTTGCTCGTTGACCTCCCGCAGATTCTGCTCGCGCGATAGGGGGTTGTTTGCCACCTCAACGGGCGATGTCGATGCTGGCTGGAGCTGCCCCGACAGCACGTCGAGCGGACCTTCGTCCGCGTCATGTTCGGTGTAAAACTGGAAGCCTCCTGTGCCGCGGCGCTTGCAGCGGTACATGGCGGCATCCGCGCGATTGATCAGCACAGCCGCGTCTTCGCCGTCATCAGGATAAAGACTGATACCAAGGCTGGCGGATTGCCGCAATATGTGTCCGCCCACGCTGGCGGGCAACGCGACCGCAGCCAACAATTCGCCGGCTATCCGGCCGACGTCGTCGGCCGCTGCAACATCAGGCAGGATCATCAGAAATTCGTCGCCACCATAGCGGCTGCTGTGGCCCAGGCGGTCGTTGATCGCCTTGAAATGGTCGAGGTCAAGAAACAACACAGCCAGTCGCTTGCCGTGGCGTCGAGCCATGTCGATGGCGTTCGCCAGTCGATCGAGTCCCAGCGTACGGTTGGGTAGACCAGTCAATCCATCGCGCTGATTCGAATCAGCCAGCGCGGCCAGCGTGGCTGCGCTTACCTCGGCGACGCTGTCCGCTTGCAACAGCGCGAAGACGAGCTTCTGGTTGGCCTCCTGCAACTGGGCGGCTCGACGCTTGCTCAAGTGGCGTTGCACATCATGCAACTGCGCGCGCAATTGCAGCAATTCGGCCCGCACGTTGGCCGCCTGCGCCTCAAGCGACTCAACCGCCTGCCTGGCTGCCGCCACGCTGCGCTCGTCGGGTCCGTGGGTCATCGCGACGCCATCGGTGACGCACCGGCTACCCATGATCCGACCTGATCGAAAGCTGACGTGCGGACTGGCTGCGGGTCGGGCTGCCGCTCAACATGCCTTCATAGCCCACAAGCATTCGACCCATCTTGATACCTTCATCATCGATATGGAACAGACGCATTTCGGTGGAATGGTCGCTGGCACGGACTTTTACCACGGCCATGATGCGCTGCAGCCGCCCCTCCACTTCGATGTAACGCTGCACAAGGATCGCATCGGTGAGGAACGCCGTACCATAAGGGCTGAAGCGCAGCTCGGTATAACGGTCTTCGAGTTCCGAAGTCATCAATACCGTGACGCCGGTGCTGGCCAATGCCGACACCATGCGCGCCAGCGATTCGCGGAAATCCTCCCGGAAGGTAGGCGCCAACGCGAGTTCGAAGCCAGACAGCGAATCGATCACGACACGGGTAGCGTTGAGGCGCCGGATTTCCGCGATGAGCAGCGTGGCGATCTCATCCACGGACAGTGCCGCCGCCCGAGTATCTACGACGCCGATGCGGTCGCTCTCGATCAGCTCCGCAATCAGGCGGCCGCGCGACTGTGTCGGACGCTGTTCGAAGGCGGCGATAACGCCGGTCTCGCCAAGACGCGCGCCGTCGGCAAGGAACGCCGCGGCCAGGATGCTCTTGCCCGACCCCGAAGGCCCCGCCACCAGCAACGAATAGCCACGTGGCAGTCCGCCGCCCATAAGCTCGTCCAATCCAGGCACGCCCATCGAGAGCCGAGTGGTAATCGGCAACGCAGGATCAGCCTCGGAGGTTGGAGTCACCGGCGGCGGTGCGAACACCCGAATGCCGGAATTCCCGATACGGAATGTGTGCAAGCCAGGCAGCGTCGGCTGGCCGCGCATCTTGGTGATCTCGATCTTGCGCACCATCGAATTGCGCTGCACACTTTGCTGCAAACAGATCAGACCATCAGCTACGGTGAACACCGGGCTGGGTTCGCTATCGTTGAAGTATTCGCCGATCAGGAAGGTCGTAGCTTGCCAGCTGGTCATCAACATGCCCAGTTGTTGCACGAAGTGCTGCAGGGTGATGAAGCCGTTGCCACTGCCGTCGCCCTGGCCGGCCAAAATCACCGAGCGAAAGGAGTCGACGAATACCAGTGACGGCGCATGCGCCTCCACCTCGGACACGATCCGCGCGAGCACCCGACTCAGATCGCCGGAGAGGATGTCGTCGGCGAGATTGATGAAGCGGATCGACTGGTTGATCTTCTCGCTGTCGAAAAATTCAAACTGCTGCTGGTAGCGCAGCATTTTCAATGGAGGCTCGCCCAGTACAGTGAAGTACAGCGCCGATCGCTCGGGTGTTGCCAGCGCGAACATCATCTGATGCGCCAGCGTGGTCTTGCCGCATCCCGGCGGCCCGGCGATGACATTGAACGAGAACTCGGGCATCCCTCCGCCGAGTATTTCGTCCAGCCCGGGTATGCCGGTCCGCAGGCGATTGATGGTGGCTTTGGCGATAGTCATGACATGGTGTCCTGCTCGGCGTGGCTGCCTGAAGGTTTGTCCCATACGGGACGTAGCAGCCGCTCGGTGAGTGATAAGCCGATCAGGGAGGTCAGCAGATCCTGGAAACTCTGCAGCAGCGCGATATTGGCAGCCACGGCGGTGGTGCTGGTTTGGTGCGCAAGTACGGTTTGCAGGGGGGCCAATGCGTCAGATTGCGTCTTGTCCTCCAATACGGTCGCCAGGCACGGGTGCGCGCTACGCGCCAGATGGACGCTGCGTTTGAACAGTGCTTCAACCCCCGTGTGGCCGATAATCGGCGACAAAGCGACGCCTACGTCTCTCCACATCGAGACGGCCATTCTTGCGATACTTGAGGCATCAGCAGCAATTACTGACTGCCGGGCAAACAGCGCCTGCATCGTTTGGGTTTCAGCGACCATCGATCCGCAGTTTTGCTCAGACAAGGACGTTTACGAGGCTACGGCATGCTGCCGATCGGTAGCGTGAAGGAGGTGTGGGTGCCACGCACATTGTCGTGGCGCCAAGGTTGACCGACATGTCGCTGGCTGCCTCGGGGCTTGCAGCCGAAGCAGAGTCGATTGCCTTGGCCAGCGTTCCTGCCGCGCGTGGCCGCTTGAGCACGCTGCCTGACTGCTGCAACCGTGGCGGTCACCATGTGGACCCGTTCAGGACCCGAAGACGCAGGAACCGCCCGCTATCCCCGACCGACATCGAAATAATTGGCACAAACGATTAATCGTCAGAATGCGCAGCCGTAACGCAGCCCTTGCTCAGGGTAACGGCCGGTGAGCCTTCGGCGGGACAGCTATAGGCGAGCAGCGAGGTCAGCTCAGGAGTCACTGCGGAGAAGCCCAGGACTTCGCCACCATGCTCTCGAACGAACGCATCGGCATCCTGGCGCAGGGCGAACGAGGCAAACGTTGGTCCCATCAAGCCGCGCAATGGTTGCCATGCCACGTACCATGCGGCGCGCGCGTCGACAAACGTTTGCGCCTCGTTGGACGGTCGCTGCCAATTGATCCGGGCGCTGTCCTGCACCAGCAGCTGCTGCAAGCTTGTCTTGTTCTCCGGGTCCAGAACGTACGCGAAGAAATCGCGGGTTGAACCGAATTTCAGTGGAGTCTTGTTTCCCTGAACCCAAGCCTCAGCGCGAGGGCCTGGCCCGGCGCCGATATACATCCCGCAGACAACGCAAGCATCACCCTCGTGGATATCGATCGCCGCCTGCACAGGCGGTACTTGGCTGGTGCCACAGGCCGTCAACAACAAGGTGGCCAGCGCCACCAGCAGCCATGTCGGGGGCCTGAGACAATCACTGGCGGTACGCTGCGATGAGGCGTGGACTTTCATACTTCCTTCCGCCGAAACAGAAACTGGGCCAGTGCAAAGGGAGCGACAATCCAGAGCAACATGGCGAAGTAAAGCAATGCGGGTTGATACACATGGGTTCCGGTCATGCCCATGAACAACTCATTGCCGCTGCCTGACCCGAGCGTGGTCAGGTTGATCAGCCGGAACACATCGATCGGGTTGAGGTAAAGCAGCTGCGGAAAGACCGCTTGTTCCCACGGACTGCCGCCGCTGATCACGAGAACCGCCAGCAGACACAGATCGAAAATGATGACCGTGGCGAGCCACGTCACCAGCGCCAAACCCGCCGCGCGCGCCTTGTCCGCAGCGGTCACGCTGATCACGCTGGCCAGCGCGACGAAGCTTGCGCCAAGCATCGAGACACTCAGCACGAAATTTCCGATACTGAGCCACGCGCCGCTGGTACGGGCCTCCGGCTGCATGATCTGGATGATCACCACGGCCACGCCAAAGCCGACCAAAGTTGCAGTCGCCAACGCGGCGCAGTGGCCAACGAACTTGCCCGCAACCAGCTCGATTCTGGAGATGGGATAGCTGAGCACCAACAGCAAGGTGCCGTTGTCCTGCTCGCCCACTACCATGTCATGCGCAATCAGCAGACCAATCAGCGGAACCACAAACGCCGCCAAGGTGGTCAGGCTGGCCAGCGTTGCGTCGAACGAAGTGAAGCCGACCTTGCCAGCGGCGGCGCCACCGAAGTACGAAATGCCCAGTGCCAGCACCGCGAACAGGACGGCAACTGCAATCGTCCAGCGGTTACGGAAGTCGTCGCGGAATTCCTTGCCAGCGATGATCGCGATACCGCTCATGCGGCTTGCTCCACTTCCCGCTTGGTGCCCGCCCCAAGATAGTCATAGAGACGTGCCAGCGAGGCTTCCTGAACCACGATGTCCTCGATTGATGGGTCGGCGGCCAAACGTTGCAGCAATGCCAGCTTGCCGCCTTCGGCAATTTCGATTTCAAAACGGCTGTCGCGCCTGAGTGTGTGTACCAGGCCGCGTTCGTCCAGCTCACGCGCAAAAGCGTCGGGATTGGTCGTGTTTTTCAGCTGCACCACGATCACGCCCGGAAGTCCTGATTGCCGACGTAGTTCACTGACGCTACCGGCGGCCAGCAGTTCGCCCTGACGCAGGATCAGCGCACTGTCGATATGCGGTTCCAGTTCGGCCAGCACGTGCGAGGAAACCAGCACGCTGTGTCCTTCGTTGCGCAACTTGCCGACGATTTCGTACAGCTCTCGCGTGGCTTGAGGATCGAGACCGGCGGTAGGTTCGTCCAGCACGACGAGCTCGGGTGATGCCAGCAACGCTTGCGCGAGTCCAAGGCGTTGCCGCATGCCTTTGGAATAAGTGGAAACTCGGCGACCTTTGGCAGCGTCCAGACCAACTCGTTGCAGCAACTCGTCGACCTGATGCCGTGGTGCTCGCTTCAGTTTCGCCAGATAAGTGATGACCTCGGTGCCAGTGAGGTTGCCGTAAAACGCGACACTCTCGGGCAGGTAGCCAATACGACGACGCAGTGCCACCGCGTCGCTTCCCCATGGCGATTGGCCCAGGACTTCTATGTGCCCGCTGCTGGGCTTGATCAGCCCCAGGATCAATTTGATCAAGGTCGACTTGCCAGCACCATTGTGACCGAGCAGGCCGATCACCATGCCCATGGGTACCGTCGCCGACACGCCGACCAGCGCGGCGACACCTTTGTACTGTTTGCCGAGGGAGGAAATATCAATGGCGTGGGTCATCGGCTCTCACTCGCAACGTCTCGGGAATGCTCATCAAAGGGTGGCTGTCTTGTACGTTGGGCGGCGTGAACACTGGAAACGCGCGCTGTACATAACGCAACAGCAGGATCGACGGACTCGACATCAGCACCCGTGCGTTCGGATACTTCCACAGCAGCACATCGACGCCGTCGTTGGGTTGGAACGGCACGTCGCCGATGCCGTCACCATCGAGGTCCCAGCCGAGATAGTTGCTCCAATAGTTGCCCTTGCCATCGAGGGACCACTCATCAGCCACGTTCTGCACGTACTTCACCTGCGTCCTGTTAGTCAAAAATCCATTGCGGTAAACGCGGTTGTCCTGCGAGCCGGCGGTGATGTGGATGCCAACCGCCGAAGCGGCCAGCAGGTTGTCGTGAATCCGGTTGAATTCGGAGTTGTACACGAACAGCGCCTTGCCATCACCACCGTCAACCACCTGACTGTGTGCACCGCGTTCCTGCGCAATGTCGTGAATCTCGTTGCCACTGATGTCGCTGTAGGTGACGTAGTTGAAGAGAATGCCGTAGGAGGAATTATTGAAGATGTGGTTGTCGGCGACCCGCAGGTGATCGGAGCTCATCAACGCCATGCCCCCGACGTTGTTCCAGCTGACATTGCCCCGCAAGGTCTCGCGCTTGGTATACATCTGATGCACGCCGTACCTGACCACATGAATATGGTTGTCCGCGATCAGGTCGTCGTGACTCACGTAATCGTATATGCCATCGCGCGTACCGGACACATCATTGCCCTTGATCACGCACCAGGCGTCATTCCACAAGTGGATGCCGTCGCCACGATCGGGTACGCGCAGTTCGGCGATACCGGTGATGACGTTATCGATGACCTGCACGTGCTGCGGACCATCCAGATAGACGCCAAACAGGGTGTCCTGAATCCGGTTGTTTTCAACGACGGAGCCATCCACGCCTTTCTCGACATATACCCCCGCATTCATCGCCGTGAGGTCGCGTCCCGAGTTGCGGATGGTCAGGTTGCGCAGCGTGACCCCGGAAGTGCGGATTCGCACCACATCGCCCAAGCCATCGCCATCGAGAATGGCACCGGGCTGCCCGTTCAGCGTCACTGGCTGGTCAAGCACAAGATGCACGTGATGAACTCCGGGATTGACGCTCAGCACGGCACCCGGTACCGCGGTGGCAACGACATGTTGCAGATCGTCTTCGGCATGCGCCGTCAGCGGCATGGCGATGGCCGCGACAGCGAACATCACAATGCACAGCCAGTTGCTCCGATGGCTCAAGGCGTGCCTCAGGTCACCCCAGAAAAGTGCGCCTTCCGCCGCAGCCGAGACTCCGGCGGGAGACGCACTTTGCATCAAGCTTCCACCAGCATCCGACCGCGCATCTCCAGATGCAGCGCGTGGCAGAAGAAGGTGCAGTAGTACCAATAGACCCCGGCCTTGTCGGCGATAAAGGTTGCTGACGAAGTCTCCTGCGGGCTGATCTCCATGTTGAGGTCATAGTCGGTGAGGCAGAAGCCGTGAGTCAGATCCTCGATGGTGTCGATGTTGGTAACGACCACGGTCACCTCGTCGCCCTTCTTCACCTTGAAACTGTCCAGACCGTACTTCGGCGCCGAACTGGTCATGTATACGAAGACCTTCTTGCCATCTCGGATGACCTTGTTGTCGCTCTCCAGAGTGATGCCATGCTTCGTGGCTTGGGCAACCGTTTCGGCGAAGAACGGATCGTTGCGATCCCACTTCCGCTTGACCTTGCCCGCCAGCATCTTGGCCGGGATGATCACCGCGTCATGTGGTTCCGAATACATCGGTGCATCCGCCACCAGCACCATCTTGTCGCCGGAAATATCGATCAACTGGTCGAGATCAGGATGCAGCGGACCGGTCGCCAGGAAACGATCCTTCGAGAACTTGTTCAACGACACCAGCCACTTGCCATCGGCGTCGCGCGTTTCGCCCAGCGAGGTGTGGTTGTGGCCTGGTTGGTAGGCGACATCGAGCTTCTGGCGCAGGTAGTTGACCTTCTTGCCCGCGTAGGCGTCGATCGCATCCTGGATGTTCCATTTCACGATCTGGCTGTCGATGAACAGCGTGGTGTAGGCATTACCGCGGCCGTCGTAAGCCGTGTGCAACGGGCCCAAGCCCAATTGCGGCTCGGCTACCACCGCATCGCGCGGGTCCTTGAGCTTGCCGGCAAAGTAATCATCGACCTTGCTCCACGCCATCAGCGTGACGGTCGGCGACAACTTGCCTGCGGCAGCGAAATACTTGCCATCCGGGGTGGCATTGAGTCCGTGCGGGTTCTTGGGCACCGGGATGTACATCGTCAGTTCCGAGCCGTGACGTCCATCCACGACTGGCACTTTGGACGTGCCGATCGTCTTGAATTTGCCCGTCTTGACCGCCGCTTCGATGCGTTGGATGTTGAATACGACGGCCCAGTCGCGCTCGCTCTGCATCATGCCGGCAAGGTCAACTGCGCCCTCGCTGTTGTAGCAGGTCGAAGCCGCGTACTTGCCTTCGTAGTCGCAATCGGTATTGTCCAGGTTGCCGTCGACGACGACCTGCCAAGCCACCTCCATGGAGTCGCCGTCGATCGCCGTGAACATGGTCTGGTACTTCTTCGGATCATCCAGGTCACGGCCATCATTGGGGCTTGGTACCCTGAATTCGGCGTTGGCAAACACATAACCGGTGCGCGGTTCGCGCTGCACGCGCATGCCGTGCATGTCTTGCACATTGGGAATTTTGACGATCTTGTCGGTGCGCATCACATCGCAGCGGATGCGCGCAATACGGCAACCGGTCTTGTCGTTCATGAACAGATAGCGCCCGTCGTAATGGCCGTGGGTCTGGCTCATGTGCGGGTGATGCAGATCGCCGCCGCGGGGGAAGTTCTCGCCCAGCACCCGTTTGCTCTCGTTGGTGATGCCCCAGCCGACGGCGAAGTCGGTATTGAACACAGGTATCCGCGCCAGTTCACGCATCGATGGCAGGCCCAGGATGCGCATTTCGCCTGACTGGCCACCGCTCCAGAAGCCGTAATATTCATCCAGCTTGCCCGGTGCGACAAAATCCGCCGGCGCACTGGCGGACGCGGCGGTCACGGGTTGTGCATTTCCCGGCGTGAGCGTTCCCGCAGCGGCCGGCGTCGCACTACGACCGCATCCAGCCAGCAACACGCCACCGGCTCCGGCGAGCGTCGCCATGGCACCCACCTTCATGAAAGTGCGTCGCGAAGCGTTCCCAGGCTGGCCAGGCAAGGAGGCAATCTCGTCTTCCGTCAATGCCCGGAGCGAGCCGGGCTTCAGTTCCGGATTCTGGTCGTTTGTCTTGTCGCTCATGGCTATGGATCCTTGAAATGAATGGAACTGCAACCGATTGGTTGTGTTATCCGGGCGTCGCCGTCGGCACCCTGGCACCTTCCGTACTCACAAGAACAATAGGCGTCGGAAACGGCCGTGCTGCGCTCTCCCGCTTCTCCCGTTTCTTGCGACGCTCCACCAGCGGCGGACATTTGTGGTCGTTGTTGTATGTCTTCTGACAATCCAGGCAGTAGTGACATTCGTTGTAATTGATCGCGCCCTCGGACTGATCGCCCCAACCTCGCACTCCACTGCGCAGACTTGGCAGGGGTGTCCGCATTCGTTGCGCCGACGCAGCCATTCGAACAAGCGCCAGCGACCAGAGACCGCCAGGCCAGCGCCCAACGGGCAGACGTAGCGGCAGAAGACCTTGTTGATGAACACCGAGCCGACCAGCCAGACCAGCGCGTAAGCCACGAAGCCCCAGGAGCGCATGAAATGCAGGTTGACCGCGGTCTTGAACGGTTCCACTTCCGAGAATCGCTCGGCAACGCCAACCGACTGCAGCGAAAGGCCGAACAGGAACAGCAAGATGAGGTACTTGATCGCCCACAAGCGCTCATGCACATACGCTGGCGGTTCCAGCTGCGGCACCTTGAACTTCACCGCCACCTTGTTGATCAGCACCTGCATGGCACCGAATGGGCACAGCCAGCCGCAATACACTCCGCGCCCTACCAGCAGTAGAGACACGGCCACGAAGGTCCACAGAATGAAGACCAGCGGGTCCATCAGGAAGGTATTCCAGTTGAAACCGTGCATCACCGAGTGGACAAACGTCAGGATGTTGACTATCGACAACTGCGCCAAGCCATACCAGCCGATGAACACGATGGTGTAGACAAGAAAGCCGACGCGTATGCGCTCCAGCATGACGGGACGCTTGACCACCCAATCCTGAAAAGCCAGGATCAGCGTCAGAAACATCAGCCCGGCTACCAATACGGCAATCTGGAAGCGCTTGCCGTACCAAACCTTCACCCACAAGGGTGCGTCTTGCGGTATTGGACTTGTCACCGGCTGCGTGACATAGGCCGCCGGTATCTGGTAGCTACCGGAAAACGTGTTGTAGATGCTTTTCAGTGGTCCGACTTGCCGATTTACCAGCAGCTGCAAAGTCCACGGCGCACCGGGGTTGAAGCTTTGGCCGTTGCGCAAGATCAAGACAGCCTGCTCGTTGAACGACGGCATCCCGGTGAGCTCTGGCTGGCCCATCACGACGAAATCGCTGTCCTTGAACAGAAACAACTTGCCAGCCTGCATGATGTGCAGCCGATCAAAGATGCCCCCGCGCACATAGCCGACGCCCTTGAATGAATACAGGCCGTTGGCGACGACGGCAATGGCCTCGTCGCCCGGTTTGAGACCCTGCATCAACGTGGCGTAACCGGAATCACCCAGCAGATTTTTGCCGACCGTTGGTGGGGTGATATCGCCGTAATAAAGGTCGATGAAATTGTCGTTCTCGTGGCCAGCCGAGTGTTCCGTGGGGTCATCGATCAAGCCACTTTCCGGCTGCCCCTTGAATGCATCGACGACGTTGCCCCGGGTGAGCCTCAAACGGCGAAACGCACCGTTTCCGGTGAGCTGCGTCCAGTCGGCCTTCTTGAAATAGTCGGTGCGGATCGTTGCTGGCGCACTTGCGGTGGCAGCGCGACCGCTGACCAGATTTCGCGATACGGCTACTTCCAGCGCCGCATTCATGATCGTTTCGTTGACTACCATCGAGGTTACCGTGGCGCTGCTGATCGCGTCGATCTTGATTGATCCGGGTGCACCGCTGCCGCCAACGACGATGTTGTCCTTGACGTTGTGGCCGACATAGCGCGCTACAAAGTCGTACAACTTCTGCACCGGAATGCCGACCAGCAAAATCGGCTCGTCCTGATGCAAGACTCTGGTACCGAGAATCTTGCCAGTCTGATCGATGCTCACCAGAATATTCACCGGGTTGCCGGAATAGGCTGGCACCGGCGCCACCATCACCGACTCAAACACGTAACCAATCACCTTGTTACCGGCATAGACAGCGGCGGCTGGCGGCTTGCGACTGATGTCATCGAAGCGCGTTGCCGTAGGGAAGTACGCTTTGACCTCGGGATACTTTTGATCGATGCCGGCCGCTGCATCCATCGAGATAAACAACAGGAGGCAAGCCATGCCCAACATGAGCCAGCGACCGGCGCGTGAGCGTCGACGCGTTGCATCATTACGACTTGAGCTTTCAAATACCAATGCGCGCATGTCAGGCTACCTCTGCCTGGCCAGCTACTTGTGGCAGGTCGCGCGAACGCCAGCTGTTGCGGTTGTCTCTGGAAAACACCAGCCACTGATCGTTCTGCGCGGCCATGATTTCGCGCAAGCGTGGCAGTGGCATGGAAGCGGCGGCCACGCTCATGGCATCGGCATCCACCGAGGTTTCGGCCATCACGGTGACGCTGGAATAGTTCAGCGGTGAATAACCGGTGCGTGGATTGATCACGTGGAACAGCGTCTTGTCGGCCGAATAGAAGATCCGGTAATTGCCGGAGGTCCCCAATGCGGCATTGCGCAAGGTCACCACGGACGCGACCTGATTGATATTTGCCGGATCGACAATGCCGACGTGCCAGTTGTGTTTGAAATCGTTGCCAGAAATGGCGCGCACATCGCCGCCAGCATCTATCAATGCATGCTCAATACCTGCAGCCCGCAACGCCGCGATGCCCTGATCGATGACGTAACCCTTTGCCAGTCCATCCAGCGTGACCGCCATGCCCGGCTGAGTGAAGCGCACGCCCTGCGCATCCAGGGCGATGCGGTGGTAGTTGATCAGCTGGTCGCGTTCGCCGATCTGCGTGCGATCACTCGCGTCGAGTACGACGGGCTGGCGCATCGACTCGAAATATTGCAGCACCGGCAACACGCTGATATCGAAATCGCCGTCGGTTATCGCTGAAATCGCCAACGAACGCTGCAAGACCTCACGCAGCTCTGGCGGCACACTTGCCAGATAACCGTCGCGGTTCAAACGTGCCACAGGACTGGCCGGGTCAAACCGGGTGAGTACGGCCACCGCATCCGCCATGCGCCGCAAGGCGGCATCGATGGCAACTCCTGCCTTGTCGACATCGTCGGCCAGGCAGGTGATCGCTACCGAAGTTTGCATCAGCGTCTGCTCGCGACGCACTTCGAACAGATTGCGTTCGCGCCTGAAAACGAACCAGCCCGATCCGCCAACTATGCCTGCCATTGCTGCCACGCCAGCGATGGCCTTGAGCAGCTTGCGCCGGCCGGGCGAGCGAGGTACTTCCGTTATTTCCGGAAAACGCATGACGTCAGCCTCCAGCGGTTGAAAACAAGCCAAACAAGGCTTTCAGGTGGGGCTGTTGCAGCTTTGGCTCAGGCTTTGCGCGCGTACATCACGCACCAGCCCTGCGGAGCAATATCTCCCTCGACAACCTTGCACGTGCCTTTGGCCGTCGGCGTTTTCCCCGGGATGAAATGGATGCAGTTGTCGCATTGGTCCTTGCCATGCGGCGTGGCCTGGTACATCGCCACAGCCTGGGATGCCTTGCCGGCCTGCGCCCGTGCCGGGCCAGATTTCAGCAAGCCGGTGCCCGCTACGGCTCCCACCGCCGCGATGGCGATGCCGTTGCGGATCAGCGTGCGACGGCTTTCATTGATGCTGTCATTGATTTCTTTCATAGGGTTCTCTCGTGGTGGTGTTTATGGGTAAAGCGTGAACGTCGTTGAAGGTGCAACCGTCGGGGCATTCGACTTCACGCGGCGACCACAGACGTATGGTCGCTGGTTGTTGATGCTGGCGTGACGGCCTGAGCGGACTCGCCGTCGATATCCACACTGACGCCTAACCTGCGCCGAAGCGCCGGGCTGGTCGTGGTGTATTGCAACCGGACTTTCTTGCCCGGAGTCAAATATTCCCCGACCGCAAAGGCACACAACGCTGCTTCGTGAAACCCGGACAGGATCAGTTTCTTCTTGCCCGGATAGCTGTTGACGTCACCGACCGCAAAGATGCCGGGTGTCGAAGTCTGGAACGTAGCGTTGTCGACGGCCAGCTGGTGATATTCCAGCTCCAAGCCCCATTCGGCGATCGGCCCGAGCGCCGGATGCAGCCCCCAGAACACCAGCAACTGCTCTGCATCGATGCGCCGGACCATGCCGCTGCGCACGCGCACGCGGACTGACTTCAGCGCGTCGCCCTGAGCTTCCAGCCCCACAATGTCACCTTCGAGAAACTGCATGCGGCCTTCGTCACACAGCTCCAGCATGCGTTTGACATGCGCAGGCGCGGCGCGAAATTTGGAGGATCGATGCACCAGCACGATGCTTCGTGCGCGTTCGATCAATGCCATGCTCCAATCCAGTGCAGCATCTCCACCGCCGGCGATGACAATGTCCTTGCCATCGAAGCTTTCCGGATGGCTGACCTTGTAGTGCAGTGACTTGCCTACAAGATTCGCTGCCTCGGGCACCTCGAGCAGGCGCGGCGAGAACGCTCCGAGGCCACCGGCGACGATGACTACGCGCGTGTCGAAGTGCGTGCCGGTACTCGTCACGACCTCGAAGTGGCCCGTATCCATGCGCCGCACTGACAAGACGGTCTGGTCCAGATGAAACTGCGCTGCGAATGGCTGGATCTGCGTCCGCAAACGTTCGACCAGTTCCCGTCCGGTGCACACGGGCACCGCCGGAATGTCGTATATCGGTTTGTCCGGATAGAGCTCAATGCACTGACCGCCGATCTGCGACATCGAGTCGATCACGTGCGCGCTCAAACCGAGCAGGCCGAGCTCGAATACCTGGAACAATCCCACTGGCCCCGCTCCGACAATGACGGCATCGGTGCAAATCAACTGCGTGTCCATGAGTAAACGGGCCTGTTGCGAAGTACTTCGCATGGGACGGAGTCTCTGCGTCGATGGCACATGGCTTTTTGACGTGCATCAATTTGTGGAGGCATTGGCCTGTGGTGGGATGCCACAGGGGCATACTGTTCATGTCCCGAGCACGCCAACGAGCGCGATCATCACTCACCGGACACAGTGCCGCGATCAAGGTGATCAAAATGGTCCCAACGCCGAGCTGGCGCTTGCTTTCAAGCTGCATAGCGCCAGCGATCAGATGGCGGTTGCCGCTCGCGCCACGATCGCGGTCTTTTTCGTCCGGTTCGATTGCAGCGCAAGGGGACTTGCCAGCCATCTTCTACCGGTGCGCGTACGCTCGGAAACGTCCACTGGCGGAGAGATGGCCTAGATCATGCAGGACGAACGAGCCCCTTCACTCAAACTGCGGACGGCCGACGGAACGCTTTTGCTGCCTGTGCATCAAGCGTCAGGCGTTGCCCGAAAGCGCTCCTGCGCGCATGCCAATACCCATCGGCAAGCACGCTTGACGCACGGCATCGCGCCCGGAGGTGGCGCGACAGGATCGCCGCTCGCTCGCTCACAGGGGTTCCAAACAGCCATTGCGAGGCCGTCGGCGTGTTGAATGCTGTTGAGACAGATGGCGAACTGGACGAACTCAGGCGCAACTGTGGCTATAGCGCTATAACCGATTTCGAACTGCCAGTGGGACTCAGCATCGCGGACGTTCAAACGCTCAACGCCACCGTGCGCGAGCGAGTACCCCTGGATCGGGGCGGCATGTTGTTTCACCAAGGTGATTCGTTCGCGGCACTCTATGTCGTACGTGCAGGTTCGCTGAAAACGTTTATGGAAGGCTCGGAGGGCGACGTGCAGATCCTTGGCTTCCACCTGCCCGGCGACATCATGGGCATAGGTGGCCTTATCAACGAGCACCATCCGTGCAGTGCCGAAGCGCTTGAACGATCCAGCGTCTGCGAGTTGCGCTATGCCAAGTTGCAGGAAGTAAGCGCTAGCGTACCCGCGTTGCACCATCAACTGATCCGCGTAATCAGCCGCGCGTTGGTCAATGAGCAACGGCACATGGTGATGATGGGCAAGCAGCAGGCACAGCGACGGTTGGTGGTCTTCATCCGTAGCCTGGCCGGTCGCTATGCGCGTTTGTCGCGGGATCCATTGGCCTTGACCTTGTCGATGTCGCGCAGTGACATTGCCAACTATCTGGGCCTGGCGCTCGAGACCGTCAGTCGGTTGTTTACCAAGTTGGAGTGCGATGGCGTCCTCGCGGTGAATCGCAAGTCCGTACGCATCCTGCGGCGCGATGTGCTCGATGAGCTGTGTGGTAACGAAATCGACATCTGAGCCGGGCGCAGTACAGCAGCCATCATCTGCTGCACCTCATGCCGGAACTCCATAGGTAGCGCTGCGAACCCCGTGGCAGTCTCGTGCACGGGTCTTCGTATGGACAGCTCCAGCGGCAAACCAGTAGCGGCATATCGCTACCCACTAGATCCAGGCGTCACTCCGGCCAAAACCTGTCGATGGATCTTCCGCCGTCCACGCGAAGCCAGCACGATCAGATCACACCCGTGCTCCATGGCCGCGATCCCGATGGCCGCGGCCCTCCGGTGATGCGTTTTCGCCAACTGGTTTGACCGTGGTCAATACCGCGTGGCGTGGTCTGCCACAGCATTCTCGCAGGCGCGGCACGCCCATCATGGACAACCCGAGGGAGATCATGCTGGACATCATCATCAACGTTGGCCAAACAACAGCCAACCCATCGTGGCCCGGCGGCGCGTTGGGTCTTGCCAAACGCCAGCACGCCTTTGCGATCGGGCTCCAAGTGATTGCAGTCTACCCTTCGCTGATGGTGGTACCGGACGCCATCAGCTTGCTGGCCGATGAAGAACAGGATGCGCTGACGCGCCGGGACTGGTGGCTTGGCCTGTGCCGAAACGCTGGCATCAGCGGCGAGTGGGAAGTGATACGCGGCATTTCCACACAGGCATTGGCGAAGCGTTCGAGACTGGCCGACTTCATCATCAGCGAACTTCGGGTCAGTGATCCGGACGCACCCATCGGGTTCGACGAAGTCACCCGCGTACTGTTTGTCGGCGCCGCGCCGATGTTGCTCGTTCCCGATACGTGCCGCGATGGCTTGCACTCGAACCGCATCGTCATTGCATGGAACGGATCCAGTGAGGCCGCGCAAGCGGTGAAGGCGGCCTTCCCTCTGCTGGCTCAGGCATCTGCCGTCCAAGTGCTCGATGGGGAACGCAGCGGCCTGCCAGGCATCAGCCCGCCACCGCTGCCGTTGCGCGCGTGGTTCCAGCGACACGGTATCGAGGCTCAATGGCATCCGTTTCTGGTCGAGCACGATGAGGGTCCGGCGCTGCTGGCGGCGGCAAAAGCGTTTCGCGCCGACCTGCTGATCATGGGTGCATGGGGTCGTTCACGGATCAGCGAGCTCGCGCTGGGCGGCGCGACGCGCTGGATGCTCAAACACGCGACCTTGCCGCTGTTCCTCGCGCACTGAGTGAGCGCCGATGCGGGCGCCACCCGGCTCACAGATTTCATTGTCGACTCAGGCGTCGGCCGCCTGGACCCTGGGAGAATTTCGTGCGGGGCGCCGATCTGCGCTGCCGCATCGCGATCACCATAGGCAGCTTGTGCGGTGTCGAGACCACACCTTCACGCACGCTACTGCCTGGCCCCCTGCGTGAGCCCGCCTTCCCCACTCGCGACTGAACGCGTGAGGCGTGGTTGCCTCGGCGTTCGGCTCGCTGGTTCTTCGACCCGGCCTACGGCGGATCTTTCGAAGCATTAATTGACCCCGGTCAATTTACGATTCGCGTGAACGACACATCGTCACGGATAGAGTCCGGCTTCACACGGAATATCCTCGGCTGAATAGCGAACCCGTCGATCCACGCGAGATAGGAAGTCGTCATGTATTCGACGCTGATGGTTTACTTGGACCCGTCTGCTGACAACACGCGCCTGTTGCAAATCACCGGGGACCTGGCCGAGCGCTTCAACGCGAACGTGCATGGCGTTTCAGCCAGTCGGCTAGTTGGGGTCGACTACGACGTCGGTGGAATTCCTGGCGGAGTGGTCGACCGCGGTCGGGAAGAACTGGATGAGGCCATGGAAGCTGCAAAGCAGGCTGCACTGACCCTCCTGCAGCGGCCAGGCCGCGAGATCGAATGGCGTTCCATCGTCGACACATGCCCGTTGGAAGCGGCCGTGATCCGCGAGACGCGCAGCGCGGATATGGTGATTGCTTCAGCCAACTATCGCGGATCCCTGACACGCGGTACGCCCTATCTGAATATCGGCGATGTCGTGATGCAGTCCGGACGGCCCGTGTTGATTATCCCGCCAGCGACCGTCGCGCTGAAGGCACGCAACCTGCTCGTCGGCTGGAACGACACTCGTGAATCGCGGCGCGCGGTGTCCGATGCGCTGCCGTTCCTGCAGACGGCCGATCGGGTGCTGGTGGTACAGGTCGCACGCCAGGAAAAAATCCCGCAGGCCAAAGACAGTGTGGCGGATGTTGCGCGTTGGCTAAAGCGACACAAAGTGACGGCGGAGTGCATGACCCTATCGGAGCGCGGACGTAACGGACCCCAGCTCGATGCCGTCGCCAAGACGGAGGGTATCGATCTGATCGTCGCAGGCGCCTATGGCCACAGCCGCTTCCGCGAGTGGGCGCTGGGCGGAGTGACCCGCAACCTCCTGCTGTATGGGGACCTGTGTGCACTGGTGTCCCACTGAGAGGTAACGTGCCGCTGCGCTGGTCGGCGACCATGTCCGCCCGGACGGTCAAAGGCAGTGCTGTGCATGAGGATCTACCCGTGGTGGCAGCGAGCCACGCCGGGCCGCTGCGGGCGCCCCTCGCCGGCTGGTGAACACGACGACATCACCTCACACCAGCAAGTATTCGCGGCGACAACGCTGATCGATGGATTCTCAAGCGCTTGGTGGGGGCCGCACGCGTGAGGCCGTTCAGGGGGCCTTAAAACCTCCACAAAGTGAGGTGGGAGATCGTGCCGTGGATTGGGAAGATTGGCGTCAGAGATGCGTAACGATATGTGATCCAGATCGGGTTCCGCATGCAGAACGCGTGTAGCTCGAAGCCATCTTCCATGCCTCCGGCAGCGCTTCTGCGGGTCGTCATGTGCTGACCGCATTTGATTGTCAGCCCGCTGCGTACCAGTGCGTATTCAGCTGGCTGATTCTTGTTTTCGTACATCTCCGTACATACGGGTATTTAGAAGCCATGACTCACGTCGTCACCGACAACTGCATCAAGTGCAAGTACACCGACTGCGTCGTGGTGTGTCCGGTCGATTGTTTTCACGAGGGATCCAATTTTCTCGCGATTGATCCGGAGGAGTGCATCGATTGCACCCTGTGCGTACCCGAATGTCCGGCCGACGCCATCTTTCTCGAAGACGATATCCCAGCCGGACTGGAGCACTTCGTGCAGATCAACGCCGAGCGGGTAAAAACGTGGCCGGTGATCGACGCAAAAGTTCCCGCGCCCGCGGATGCCGATCAATGGAATGGCGTCGCGGCGAAACTGCCAGAACTGGAACGCTGAACAGAACTAGCTTGGCGACCACCACGCGCTGGCCTGTTGCACTACCAAACCATTTACTTATTCAGAGATATCTCATGGCACTTCACCACGCCGCATCTGGCGAAATTGTTGACGTTCGTCCGCATGGCGAGAAGCTGAAGCGGGAAATCCCGATGACTCTGGTCAAGACTCCGCTTCTACAAGTCTTCCGTTATGTGCTGCTCGCAGGCAACGAGTTCGCCGAGCACAAGGTGAGCGGCGGGATCACGGTTCAATGTCTAGAAGGCATGGTCGCATTCACCTCACATGGGCAAACCCAAATGCTGCGATCGGGCGAGCTGGTTTATCTTGCGGGTAACGTTCCGCATGCCCTCAAGGGTGTTGAGGACGCCTCGGTGCTCGTGACGATCGTGTCGCACAAGAACGCGTAAGAAGCTCATGCACCGGTACAAAATATTCAGCCTCGGCGCTCCGTCAAGTTTGGTGGAAACGGGTGAATGCGCGATAAAAAAATCGTCCTTGGCCGCACCATTACCGATGGTCGCCCCGACAGGAACGTACTGCAGCGCCAAAAAGGCGCGCGACATAATGCGCTTTCGGCCGACGTTTATAGCTGCATCAAGAACGGCATCTTCAACGAAATCAAGCTCGGCGACGCGCAGACGTCCACGGTGCCGGGTATTGAACAGGTTGCGCTGCACACGGCTTTGCGACGAGGTCTGGCTCGGCGCCGCAGTGGACGAGCGCAAGCGGTCAGCGATGGGCCGGTCACGCAGTATCGAAGGGGACTGTGCGCGGTGATCACCAAGTTTGACGCCCGCCACTATGACTGCTCGCCACGATGATGTGACAACACATGGACGCTCCGGGACGTCTTAGTGTCGGCGGTGAACTAGGCCAACAAAGATCTGGCAGGCAATCAGGTAGCCGCCCATGCGTGCAGGCAGCCGAACGTAATTAGTTTCGCCGACTCGCTTGACCAGGATCAATACCAATCACGCACGGTCGGCTTCACGCTGCAGCCATCAAAAATGGCTCCAGCAACGAGACAAAGGACGCTAACATGAGTACCCTCGGAAAGGTCGGCAAGGCGAGTCGGGTCCGCATGAGTGCATGCTTGCTCCTGCTGCTGACCTGCATGCTGGCGCTGTCGGAACGTGCTCTAGCGATTCCATCCTATGCTCGCCAGACGCAACAACCATGTGCGGCGTGCCACGTTGGTGGGTTCGGACCGGAGCTGACTGCGTTCGGCCGCCAGTTCAAGCTGACGGGTTACACCATGAAGATCGGCAACGACACCAATGTGCCGCTCTCGGCGATGCTGGTGGAGTCGTTCACACATACGCGGAAGGCGCAGACCTCGGCTCCAGCCAGCGGGTTCGATAGCAACAACAACTTCGAGCTGCAGCAGGCCTCGGTGTTTCTTGCTGGCCGCCTGACCGACCACCTCGGCGTTTTCTCGCAGGCGACTTATTCGCAGAACGGCGGTGTGCTCGGCTGGGACAACGCCGACCTGCGCTACGCGCGCACTTTTACCCAAGGCAGCCACTCAGGCATCTGGGGTATCTCGCTCAACAACCACCCCACGGTCAGCGATGTGTTTGGCAGCGTGCCGGCGTGGAGTTTCCCGTACATGACGCCAGATCTTGCGCCGGGCGCGCCGGCGCAACCGATTATTTTCGATGGCCTCGGCGGACAAGTTATTGGTGCCAGCGGCTATATCCAACTGGATAGCAAGTGGTATCTGGAGATTGGTGTGTACCGCTCACTCTCGGTTGCCTTCACCAACCATGTCAATGCCGGCTACGGCGGGCGTGTGGTGGGCGCCGCGCCCTACCTGCGGCTGAATTACACGTGGAACCTGCCCTCCGGCATCCTCGCTATGGGTGGCTTTGGCCTCGATGTGCGGCGCGGTCTGGTCGGCGCGGACCTTGCGGGAAACTCCATACCCCAGGCTGGCCCGTCGGACAATTTTCGCGACGTCGGACTGGACGCCAATTACCAATACTTTCACGGCGATCACACCGTGACCGTGGACGGACTGTACGTCGATGAACAACAAACGCTCAATGCGACGTTTGTCAATGGCGGTTCGTCGCGCCTGCACACCAGCCTGCAGTCGTTGAATATCAAGGGCAGCTACTGGTATCGAAACACCTACGGCGTCAGCTTGGCCACTTTTGTCGACAACGGCAGCAGCGACGTCGCCCTTTACGGCAACAACGGCTCACCCAACACGCAAGGCGGCATCGTCGAGCTGGACTACAACCCGTTCGGAGAGGCCACGTCATGGCGTCAACCCTGGGCCAACCTGCGCGTGGGTCTGCAATACACGTTGTACACGCGATTTAGCGGACTGATCCACAACGTCGATGGTGCCGGACGCACTGCAAGTGAGAACGACACGCTGTACCTCTACCTCTGGACAGCCATCTAGTCTTGCCGGCAAACGATGGCCATCGCCAACAAGGAGATGACTTTGGGCTCGTTGCTTTGGACCGATGTGGCGACGCGCTACGCGCCGATGTCCTTGCTGGGAGCTTTGCGGCGGTGCTTTGCCGCAGGTTATAGGCGTGCGCGCACTACGCATGCAGTCACAACTTCCGCTTCCGCTCCTGGATACGTCGCCCGCTTTCGCCTCCGGGAGTGGGCGACATGCCGACGATGCTCCGAAGTGTGGTCGCGAAGCGTGATCCGCTTCAGTGGAGGAGACTGCCCGATCACCGGCGTTCTGCGCGAGACCCCGTGTCGAGTTGCGGTCACCGCTCGCGTGACGCACTTTCACGTCACCTTGTTCTCATACATGTTCGGCTGTCGGGAGTTGACCTGATGCTGTCACGCGTGTCGTGACAGGCACGACATGGGTCATCGTCGCCGATGGCGCCGAGGCACGTCTTTTTCACAATGTGGGCAGTACTGCCAAGGTGTCGTTGAAACAGGTCAAGCTGCTGAAACCCGGAGATCTGCTGGACGAGGGGCCCGCTGGTCGTCGGCCACCCGAATCAAGCGATCAGGCTACGGACGAAGCAACGTTCGCCAAGCAGCTGGCGCAGCGGCTCAATGCCGCGGCATTGAACAACGAATATGAGCACCTCGTGCTCATAGCCGATCCGCAAACCCTGGGCCAGATCCGACCGCAATTGCACAAGGAAACCGTGCAGCGGCTCGTCAGTGAAGTCGCCAAGACGTTCACCAATGCACCGGTGGAGGATATCCAGAACGCCTTGCGGGACGAGTGATGCAGCAGCGACGGCGCGCGATACGCTGCTGCAACAGAACAATCGCCGAAATTCGACCCGTGTGCATTCTCGTCTGCCGCGCTTTTGCCTCCATCGCACCCCGCGCACGGCGCCGTGAATGTGAGCTCGCGCGCGACCGCCGCGCAAAGGTCGGCGGCTGATTCACCGGATCGCCACGGCATCTGCTCCAGACTCGAGCCAACCCCAATGAAGGAAGCCACATGAAGGTTCAGCTCAACACCGACAACCAAATTCAGGGCAATGACGCGATGGCCGAACGCGTCGACGCCATGGCCGGCCAGTATCTGGAACGTTTCGAGCCTGACCTGACCCGGCTGGAGGTACACCTGTCCGATGCCAATAGCGGCAAGAGCGGCAGCGATGACAAGCAATGCGCCATCGAGGCGCGTCTGCGCAACCAGCAGCCGATCGGCGTCAGTCACGCCGATGAAAGCGTGGAAAAGGCGCTGCGCGGTGCATTCAACAAAATGCGTTCCCGGCTGGATCAGATCATCGCGCAAAAGCGTGACCACGCCGGCCCGCGGCATGAGGACGCCCTCCCCGTCGCCAACGACGATGCAAACCCGGTGTGACGACCTGATTCGGGCAACGGCTGGCTTTGTCCCGCTGGGCGCTCCAGCGCTCATGCGC
>CAJDTO010000024.1_pt1 | contig 22638 bp, 22 predicted proteins | sample 7389821 | NCBI WGS metagenome assembly CAJDTO01 (sample SAMEA7055651, study PRJEB34461) | soil metagenome | biome: terrestrial ecosystem; feature: Peninsula; material: soil | place: Antarctica | collected 2016
GCTTGCGCCAAGCCCGCCTTGGACACGGTCACATCAAACGGACCACCAACGCGCATGCCCTGCGCCGAATAGCGACCGTCGGCATCAGTGGTGGTGAGCTTGGTCGTACCCGACGGCTCATGCACGATCTGCACCGTCGCACCGACTACCGGCTGACCACTTGCATCAAGGATGCGCCCGCTGATGGATGAAGATGTGTCCTGCGCGATGGCCGGCAGCGCCACTGCCAGCAACGAGGCGATCGTCAACGGCAAAAGTTTGGTGCGGGTTGAGCTTTTCATTGTTGAGTGACCCCTCAGGTCTCACGGCATGTGGATGGCAACATGCGCACCACCACGCCAGGGCATGCCTGGCATCGCTTCGTGCGGATGTACCCCTGTGTCCTGCTGATCCAGTCGGCATGTACGCGGCGGTTCCACGCGTTTCGACCAGCAGTTGCTGTTAAGTAAATTTTAACGGTAGTGTATGACACTTTCGCGCTGGTGGCACCCTCGACATTCGCGCCCGCACAGGTCGATTGCGAAGCTCCTGCGCCACACGTCCGGCGCCGCCACGCCGGCGCCAATGCACGCACCAGATCAGCGTCCACCATCCAGATAACGCGCGCGCTTGGCTGGCTTGAGATTGGCCAGATCCAGCATGACCAGACCATCCACGCAGCCGGAGAAACGCGGGTCCTCGCCGAAACCCAGAAACTGCACGCCAGCAGGCTCTACCAGATCCACATATTGGCGATACAACACCGGCAAGCTGACGCCAAGGGCGTCCAGGTGATGGCGCAATTTGCCGAGCCCAGCGGTTGCATCCAGTCCTTCCAGCGATCGGCGCACACCTTCGACGACCTCAGATGACACCACAAACGGCTGTCGCGCGGCAGCGAGGCCCGGTGCGCCGAAATAATGTTCGTGGGCAGCGACAATCCACTCGCGCGCTTCGCGAGGCAACGCGACCGACATGCTGATCGGACCAAACAGGTAACGGACCTCGCGGTGGCGCTGCAGATACAAGCCAATGCCTTGCCACAGTTGATCCAGCGCGCGCGACCGCCAATACGCGGGCGCGACAAAGCTGCGTCCCAGTTCCATGCCTTGCGCCAGGCGTGACTCCAGCGCGGGCGAATAGGTAAACAGGCTGGACGTATACAGCCCAGCCATGCCGCGCTCGGCAATCAGACGACCGCCATGGCCAAACCGGTAGGCGCCGACAATGCGCAACGCCGCCGGATCCCACACCACCAGATGTTCGTACCACGCATCGTAGGCATCCAGATCACGCCGCGCGCCCGTGCCCTCGCCCACGCGCCGGAAGGTCAGTTCGCGCAGGCGGCCAATTTCGCGCAGCACCGCAGTATCTGGCCCGCCACGAAACAGCCATGCTTGCTTGCCGTCGCGCAAGTCGGCCAGCTTGTCCGCCTGTTGCAGTTCAGCGGCTACCTGCTCGGCTGGCTCAGGATGTGCCAACGGCACTTGCCCACCAAAGATCAAGCCGCGGTGCTGACCAACACGATATACATGCCGGCGCATCAGTTTCGCGGCCTGCGTGGTGATTCCCGCGCTGCGGCGCTCCAGTTCCTCGGCGCTGACCAAAGCGCCAATAGTCACCCCGATGCGCCGCTTGCCTGGCGTCACGGCTTCGCGTGGGAGCATCGCGGTGCTCAGTGGTTTGGCCAGCATCGACAAACCGTAAAACCACGCCGAGTTGTGTGCCGCAAGGTGCACCGGCAACACCGCTGCCTTGCTGCGCCGTGACAAGCGCGCAAAGCCATCTGACCAGCGTCCATCACGCACACCTGTCGGTCGCACGCGCGACACCTCGCCCGCCGGAAACACGATCAACGCCTCACCATCGTCCAACGCACGGTAGATACCGCGCAGGCGCGATGCGGCACCGTGGCCAAATACGTCCACGGCCAGCAACAGATCGCGCAGTTGCGGCACCACGGCGAGCCAGTTGTTGCCAAGCATGCGCACGTCCGGACGTACCGAACCGATCAGATGCAACAGCGCCAACGCGTCTTGCATGCCCAGCGGATGATTGGCGACCACCAGCAGCGGACCATCCACGGGAATGTTTTCACGCTGGCGCGGATCGACGTGATAGTCGGTGCCCAGCAACCGCAGCACGCGCTCGACAAACGCGAAGCCGTCCACACTCCCAGCGCGTGTCAGTAGGCGATTGAAACCTTCTTCATCGGCCAGGCGACCAAGCACGCCGGCAAGTGGGCGGCGAATACGCGGGTATTGCGCCAGCCACGGCAGACGTTCGGTGAGGGAGTGTTCGATGCTCAACATGCTGGTGCTCCAATCCCCCACTCTGCGTGTCAATTATGACAGCACGACCCGCATAGGAAACCGCACGAACGACACATGCGACAACATGTTCGTTGCAAACGCTTAGTTGATGGCCAGATGCAGGAACGACGCCACGCCGGCCATGAACATCTGCACCGCCATGGCAATCAACAGCATGCCCATAACGCGTTCCAGCGCCGTCAATACACTCTCGCCGAGCCAGCGGAACAGATACGTCGCGCTAAGCAGAATCACCGACGTTGCCAGCCAAGCCAGCAGCAATGCGGTGACCCAATCAGCCGTGCGCCCCGGTTGCGTGTTGGTCAGCAGCAGCAACGCCGCCATCGCCGAGGGGCCGGCTACACCAGGGATCGCCATCGGCACGATAAACGGTTCGCCTTCACCCGCACGACCGAAGATGCCGCCGCCATCGGCCGGCGGGAACACCATGCGGATACCAATCAGAAACAGCACGATGCCACCGGCAATGCTGATCGAATCCGTTTTCAACTGCAGCAGGTGCAGCATGTACTGGCCGCCAAACAGGAACGCCAGCAACACACCAAGTGCAATCAGCAGTTCGCGCACCATCACCCAACGCCGGCGCCGGGGCGGCACGTGCTTGAGCAGGCTCAGAAAAAACGGAATGTTGCCCAACGGGTCCATGATCAGAAACAACATGATCCCCGCGGACAAGGTGGTCATCTGCGTTTCCATTCAGAACCTCCGGAAGTCAGTGCACGCGACACACTTCATGCTGCGCGCAAATCCAGAACGGCGCCGCGCGCACCCCCGGCCGGTGCGCCAAGCAGGTAGACAATCGCGTCCGCAGTAGCGGTGGGAGTAGGCCACTGCATCGGGTTCTCACCGAAATACGCCTTCTGCCGCAACCCTGTGCGCATCGGTCCGGGCAATACCGCGTGCGTGCGCAGCGGGCCGTCATCAGTTTCCTGATGCAAGATCGCGACAAAGCGCTCCAGCGCCGCCTTGGACACGCCGTAAGCACCCCAGTGGGCACGCTGCAGCAACTCGGGATTGTCCAGCACAAACACCGCCGCGCTGTCAGGCGCGCGCAGCAGCAGTGGCATGCACGCCTGCATCAACGCAAACGGTGCCGAAACATTCACGTGCAGCGCGCGCAACCAGTCATCAGGCTTGTGCATGCTGATCGGCGTCAAGCCGTTGAAGCTGACTGCCGCATGCACGATGCCATCAAGCCGAGCGCAATCACGCTCCAGACCTTCGGCCAGCCCGACATAATCACGCGGGGTGGCAACTTCCATGTCCAGCGCATGGATGATTGGCGCGCTCAGGCCTTCGGCGCACATCGCGTCATATAACTGTTCAAGCTGTCGCTTGCGCTTGCCGGTGATCACCACGGTCGCGCCAGCACGCGACGCTGCGCGCGCCACTGCGCTGCCCAAGCCACCATACGCACCGGTGACCAGGATCACCCGCCCTTGCAAGGAATCAGCCGCCGCCTGCCACTGCGCCGGCAAGCGGACGACGGGTAACGAGTTCAATGCGTCGATCCCGCTACGTCATGCGCCATGCGCGCCAACTCACCGGCCGCATGCAAGTCTTCGATGATGTCGCAACCACCGATCAATTCGCCCTGAATGAACAACTGGGGAAATGTCGGGAAGTTGGAGAAATGCGGCAAGGCCGCACGTACTTGCGGGTCGGCAAGCACGTTCACGCTGTGAAAATTCGTGCCGGTATCGGCCAATGCCCGCACCGCCCGATTGGAAAATCCGTCCATGGGAAGTTGCGGCGTGCCCTTCATGAAGAGCACGATGGGGTGCTCAGCCAACGTGGTTCGAATCTGTTCGTTGATATCCATGGCTTGGCGTTTCATCTTTACAATGCATCCGGGCCGGTAGTGTATCAGCGCCGCCTTGGCGACCTGCCAGCCCAGCACCCGTTTTCCTCAAGTCAATGCAACAAAGGAGTCTTTCATGGCCATCACACTTCCGCCGCTGCCGTACGAAAAAAACGCGCTTGAACCGCACATCTCCGCTGAAACGCTGGAGTTCCACTACGGCAAGCATCATCAGGGTTATGTCACCAAGCTCAATACGATGATTGAAGGCACCGAATTTGCCGATGCCAAACTGGAGGACATTGTCCGCAAGGCGTCCGGTGGCATGTTCAACAACGCCGCGCAAACGTGGAACCACACGTTCTACTGGAACTCGATGAAGCCCAATGGCGGCGGTGCACCGAGCGGCAAGCTGGCCGATGCGATCAGCAAGGCGTTCGGCTCATTCGACAAGTTCAAGGAGGAGTTCAACAAGTCCGCGACCGGTAACTTCGGCTCGGGTTGGACCTGGCTGGTGCAGCGACCGGATGGCTCACTGGGCATCGTCAACACCGCCAACGCCGCCACGCCAATCACCGGCAATGACAAGCCGTTGTTTACCGCTGACGTGTGGGAGCATGCGTACTACATCGACTACCGCAACGCCCGCGCCAAGTATCTGGACGCATTCTGGAACCTGGTCAACTGGGATTTCGCGGCGAAGAACCTCGCCTGATTCCAACGTTCGACGTGATACCAGAGCGGAGCCGGCAGCGGCTCCGCTTTTTTGTGCGCCACCCGTGGGTGGCGCACTTGCCAACAAGCGACTTGCTTCGGTCATGCTTGAAAAACGTCCGCCAACAGGCGCCTCGCCCTACCTGCACCGCGCTGAAAGTAGGGCGGGCAGTGCCCGCCGCACACGCCTTGGCTGCTTCCGACCGGGAACGGTCACGTCGACGGGTCGTCGGTCGGACTACGTGCGATCCGGAGGTCAGCTGTGGCGCATCGCCCGCAATGCCTGAACGACCGGGGCGGCCTGTGTTTCGCGGCCAAGAGCCTGCGCCAACGCTGCCACTCGCTCGGAGAGCGTCGTCGCATCTGGAGCACAAATCGTGGCGTGGCCAGTCTTGCGCCCCGGTCGCGCCTGCTTGCCGTAGTCATGCCAGTGCGCATCAACCGCCTGCAACACGGGCGTCATCGACGGCAACTCGCCGAGCCAGTTGAACATCACCGATACACCGCGCGGACCGGTATCGCCCAGCGGCATGCCCAGCACGGCGCGGACATGATTTTCAAATTGACTGGTGTGCGCACCTTCGATCGTCCAGTGCCCGGAGTTGTGCACGCGCGGCGCCATCTCGTTGCCCAGCAATTGACCATCGGCGGTGACGAACAACTCCAGCGCGAACACACCGACATAATTCAACCGCTCAGCCAATGTGCGCGCCAAGGCGTCTGCACGCGGCTGCAATACGCCGATATCGGGTGCTGGCGCCAGACTCATCGCCAGCACGCCATTGGTATGGCAATTCTGTGTCAATGGCCAGGTACGAAACTCGCCATCGCGGCCGCGCACGGCAATCACTGACAACTCCCGCACGAACGGCACGAAGGCTTCCAGAATCAGACCGTGCTCGGCCGCCGGCGCAGCCAACGCGGCCCAGGCGGCATCGGCATCGGCCAGCGTCTTGAGCCGAAACTGACCCTTGCCGTCATAGCCGAAACGCCGCGTCTTGAGAATGGCTGGCGCACCGATCCTTGCCAGCGCCTGATCAAGCTCGTGCCGCGTACCGACCGCAGCAAATTCGGCGGTCATGATGCCGCACTCGCGAAACAGCGTTTTCTCCGGTACGCGGTCTTGCGATACCGCCAAGGCCTCCGGCGTGGGCCATACCGTGACTTTGTCAGCCAGCATGCGCGCCGCTGCCGCCGGCACGTTCTCGAAATCGAACGTGACAGCAGCCACTTGCTCGGCAAACGCCTGCAACTTGGCGTGATCGCTCCACTCCGCCACCAGCAACGTCGCGACCTGTCCAGCGCAGGCATCGGCCAGAGCGTCCACCACCACACATTTCACCCCCAGCGGCGCTGCCGCGAGAGCCAGCATGCGCGCCAGCTGCCCGCCGCCGAGGATACCCAGCACCGGCGCGGTCATGACCGTGGGTCCGGTTGCGCCAGGACCGCCTGGGTCTGACGCTCGCGCCAGGCAGCAAGCCCGGCGGCCAACTCGGCATCGTGCAACGCCAGTACGGCTGCCGCGAGCAACCCGGCATTCACCGCTCCGGCCTTGCCGATCGCCAACGTACCCACCGGCACGCCGGCCGGCATCTGGGCGATGGACAGCAATGAATCCATGCCGTTCAGCGCCTTGGACTGAATCGGCACGCCAAATACCGGCAACCGGGTCTTGGCCGCGAGCATCCCAGGCAGATGCGCCGCCCCGCCGGCACCGGCAATGATGACCTGGATACCGCGCGTCACCGCTTGCTCGGCATAGCTGAACAACAAATCAGGGGTACGGTGCGCCGACACCACGCGAACCTCGTGCGCCACGCCCAGTTCAGTCAGCACACTGGCCGCATGTTGCATGGTTTCCCAATCCGAACGTGATCCCATCACCACGCCCACACGTGGCGGTACGGTAGCTTCTGTCATGGCCCGGCCGTCCAAAAACCGTTATTGTACGAACTTTCTCCGACGGCGGGCACGCCCGCAAAGCCACCATGGACAAGCGCCTCCTCGATATTCTGTGCTGTCCGGTCAGCAAGACCCCGGTGCGCTTGATGAGCAAGCACGAACTGGAAGCACTCAACGCCGCCATCAGCGCCGGCAACGTGGACACGGTCGCCGGCACTGCGGTAAAAGCGCCTGTCAGTGAAGCGTTGATCACCACCGATCGCAAGGTGGTCTACCGCGTTCAGGACGGCATCCCCGTAATGCTGCCCGAAGAAGGCATTGGCACCACCCAATTGCACGAATTCCCAACCAGCGCATAAAACCAGCTGGACGTCCTGTGCGCCATAGCGCGCGAGGCATGACACGACGCGCGGTTTGGCTTATGGTCGACATCCAGGTGCGCCTTGCATAGTGACGCGCACTATGCTCACGGGGAGCGGAAATGAATGAAGTCACCAACGTATCCGCAGTCATTCACTTGAACGAGCGCACACCGCCATCCAGCGAACGCGTCGGCGAACTGTTGAGCGCCGTACGCGCAATCGCCAACAAGCGTCTGCTGCAATGGATCGGCAACATGTTCGAGCACGTTGACGACGCGCTGTTTGATCTCGCGGAAAAAGCCGAGAACAACGCGACCCAGACGCATTACTTTGACGGCATGCGCGAAGTGCGCAAGCGTCGCCCGCCGGTCGAGCGCAGCTTCCTGGCTGCGATCAACCATGAGTTGGGCAACCTGTCACACGTGCCACCCGCGGCGTCATCCGCTGCGAGCGAGCCTGCGGAGTTGTCGCTGGTTGCCGACACCGAACTGGAGGAATCGCTCGCCATCACCAGCATGATCGGCAAGAACGAAGCGCGGCTGTCGCGCGACCTGTTCGCGGTCAATCAGCGCCTGTCCGTGATCTGCGGCGGACGCAAGATTGATGACGCCAGCAATCCGATGGCGCCGGCGATTCTGTCTCAGGTCTTTCGCCAGTCGATGCAAGAACTCAGCGCCGACATGCGTGTCAAGCTGATTATCTACAAGTTGTTTGATCGCTATGTGCTGTCTGCGCTGGACGGGCTGTACCGCGAGGTCAACGCCGAGCTCATACGCGCTGGGGTACTGCCCCAACTACGGCATGAAATCCTGCGCGGTAGCAGCGGCAGCACGGCAATGCCAGCGGACATCGCACACGGGCAGACTACGTCGGACATGTCGACGGTTGAAGACACCGGCGACATCCCGGACAATTTGCTGCAGACCCTGCACGCCCTGTTCAGCGCGCGGCGCGTGGCGAATGGTGACCGCTCCGGCAGCGCCGACGCGAACGGCAACATGGATGTCTACGCGTCGGCATCGCGCATACCACTGCCGTCGGCCAACGAACTGCTGGGTGCGCTCAGCGTTCTGCAAAGCCAGACCGCCAGCACCAGCTCGGTGTCCCATGGCACCGCAGCGGACGCAGCAGGACTCAACCGCGAAGTACAGCAGTTGAAGGTGCAGTTGCTGCAACAGTTGGGTGCGCTGCGCGGCGAACGCTCAAGCCGTGTCGCCACGATGGACGAAGACACGATCGACCTGGTCGGCATGTTGTTCGAGTTCATCCTCGAAGACCGCAACCTGCCAGCCGAAATGCAGGTGCTGCTGGGGCGGCTGCAGATTCCCTACCTCAAGGCCGCCATCCTCGATCGCAAACTGTTCGCGCACCGTCAGCACCCGGCACGACGCCTGCTGGACAACATGGCCGAACTGGCCAAGAGCTGGTCCGAGGAGTCCGACCGCGACCGGCGTCTGTACGACAAAGTGAAATCAATCGTCGAGCAGCTGCTGCACGATTTCGACGACGACATGGGCATCTTCGACCGCCTGCTGATCGACCTGCAACAGTTCCACGACCTCAACAAACGCCGTTCTGAAGTCACCGAACAGCGCGTGGCGGAGTCGACGCGCGGTCGCGAGAAACTGGACATGGCGCGCCGTCGCGCGGCACGCGAGATCCTTGAACGCATCGGTAACGCGCAACTTCCGCCGCTGGTGCACGGCATCCTCGCACGCGCGTGGGCCAACCATCTGGTACTCACCATTCTGCGTCAGGGTGACAGCTCGCCGGAGTTCAAGGCTGCGCTGCGCTTCGTCGACGAATTCATCGCCAGTGCCAAGCCTGCCCCAGATCAGGAAAGTCGCCAGTTGCTGCGCCGCATGCTGCCGGGGATCGAACGCGCACTGCGGCAAGGATTGGCCAATGTGGCGTTCCAGGCGCAGGACATCGACCGCCTGCTCAGCCAGTTGCACGCCTACTATCGCCAGCAATTGGGCGAAACCGTCCAGCCCAGCGAGCTCGAGGCGGTGAACAACGAGGATGTGTCGATGCTGGCCATTCCCGACACGATCCAGCCCGTGGCCGAGCGCGCCCAGCTGGATGAAGTCGCACCACGCGATGACGCCAACGTACTGCCGCCGGACGGCCCGGAATGGCAGCAGGTGGAATCGCTGCAGCCGGGTACGTGGTTGGAGTTCTGCTTTGCCGACGAGAGCATGGCTCGTGCCAAACTGTCATGGATCAGTCCGATGAGTGGACGCTACCTGTTCGTCAACCGGCGGGGGCTCAAGGTGGGCGACTACGCCCCGCACGAGCTGGCCGTGTTGCTGGCCGACGGTCGCGCGCGGATCCTCGCTGCCAGCGCCCTTTTCGACCGCGCGATGAGCGCCATCGTCGGCCGCCTGAATGATGAAACCACGCCGCCACCTGCGACCGGAGGGTCCGCTCCCGCCGAGCATCCCCAAGGCCCGGCATGAGCGAGCAAGATAGTTTCGCATTGCCTGCTGCATCGGTTATTGCTGGCGATGTCGAGCGGGCGTTTGCCGAAGACTTCGGCAGCGGCGATGCCACCGCCGACTTGTTGCCGCATGCGGCGCGCGCCGATGCAGTCCTGACTTGTCGGGACGACGCCGTGCTCGCCGGTAGCGCGTGGTTCAACGCTTGCTTTCGGCACCTGGATCCAGACGTGGACATTCGCTGGCGCGCCACCGACGGCCAGCGGGTCAGGGCTGGCGCAACAATTTGCGAGTTGTCCGGGTATGCGCGCGCTCTGGTCAGTGCCGAGCGACCAGCACTGAATTTTTTGCAACTGTTGTCGGGCACCGCCAGTAGCACCGCTACGTACGTTGCTGCCGTCGCTGGCACTGGCACACGGGTGCTGGACACACGCAAGACCATTCCCGGTCTGCGCGTGGCCCAGAAGTATGCGGTGCGCTGCGGCGGTGGACACAACCAGCGCATGGGTCTGTATGACGCGATCCTGATCAAGGAAAACCACATCATCGCGGCGGGCGGCATCAGCGCCGCAGTGCGTGCAGCGCGCCAACTGCACCCCACGCTGCCGCTGGAAGTCGAGGTGGAAACACTCGACGAGTTGACCGCGGCACTGGATGCGGGAGCGGACCGCATCATGCTGGACAACTTTACGCGCGAGCAGATACTTGCGGCGGTGGCGCAGACCGCGGGCCGCACTCCGCTGGAAGTGTCCGGCAACGTCGACCTGCAAACGATCGGTGCGTTTGCGCATACCGGCGTGGATTTCATCTCTGTCGGCGCACTGACCAAACATGTGCACGCGGTAGATCTGTCCCTGCGCTTGCGCCTGAGCTGAATCCAGCTCGCCGGCAGCAACTTGCATGCGGTGCAGCGCGCCTACACACTGCAAGTATGAGCAGCCTTACCGACATGCTGGTGTTACTGACGTTGGGCGCGACCGTCGGCGGATGGATGAAGCTCAGTACGGCGCGCGAACACGCGGTACGCGTCGCGCGTGCGCAGTGTCTGCAACACGGTCTGCAACTGCTGGATGAAACTGTCGGCTTGCGCCGCGTGCGTCTGCGCCGAGTCAATGGTTTGCGCCGAGTGGAACGCTGCTACGATTTTGAGGTGAGCATTGACGGCAATGATCGCGAACCTGGCCGCCTGTGGATGATCGGCGGCGCGATGAGCAGCCTGAGTCTGCCCACGACCGAGCGTGTCGCGGACGCTGCGCCAGTGGACGCCATCAGTCCGTCCGTCCCGCCGGAATCCGGCAACGTCGTAGCCTTTCCCGCGACAAGACCGCGCTCGTCGAATCGTCTGCTCTAGCGCAGACGTCGCGTCACGCTGCGCGAAGCGGCTCGTGTCGACCCAACCAGATGCAATCGGGGCGTTCTCACTCGCAGCCGTGAAACCACCCTGGCTGACGGGGTCAGTTGTACTGGGAATCAAGACCACGCAGCGACGCTATCGCCACGCTTACTTCACCACGTGAAGATGTGGCGCGCCGCGTTTCGGCTTGTCGTTCGGGCCATCATCGCCTGCGGATGGAGCCGGCGGCGTACCATCGGGCCCGGACACTGGTGGCGATGGAGGGTCGCCACCTTCCTCCTCGGCCGGGAACATCATGCCTTGGCCGTTCTCCTGCGCGTATAACGCGAGCACCGCGCGCACTGGCACGTGAATGGAATGACTGGACCCGGAAAAGCGTGCCTGGAAGCTGATCCACTCGTTGCCCAGATCCAGATTTGCCACGGCACGCATGGCCAGATTGAGCACCACCTGGCCATCCTTGATGACTTGCACAGGTACCTGCACGCCGTCAGCCGCGGCATTGACGAGAATGTATGGCGTCATGCCGTTATCGGTGATCCAGTCGTAGATCGCCCGCAACAGGTACGGACGATTGGAACTCATGATGACGGGTTCAGTGGTGCTCATAATCCTGCCGCATCGCCTTTTCCTGCTCAGTCATGCTGCGTGCAAAACCCTGACTGCGAAACAGGCGTGCGCCGTAATCCACGATGGGCTTGCCGCTGCGTCCCAGATCGATCTGCAACCAGGGCAAGCGCCAAACCACGGGCGCCACCAGGCAATCGACGAGACTCATCTCCGTGCCCATGAAAAACTTCGCCGCCTTGAACACCGGCAAGGTACTCAGCAGGCTCTCGCGCAACCGCTTGCGCGCTGCGTCTGCCGCTCGGCCGCCAGCACCGATGACAGTGAGCTCCGTGAGCCACTCACGGTCCACCCGTACGCCAGCGGCGCGCACGCGCGCACGCGACAGCGGATCAATCGGCATCAGCGGCGGATGCGGATAGCGCTCGTCCAGGTACTCGCACACAATCATGGGGTCGTGCAGTACGAGATCACGATCCACCAACGTCGGCGTGCTCGCATAGGGGTTGAGGTCGAGCAAATCCTCTGGCACCTCGCCCGAGGCAACCAGCACGCGGTCATAGGTAACACCCTTCGCCGCCAGTACCAGCCGCACACGGTGGCACTGCACGTCATCGGCTGACGTGTACAACGTCAACATCGTGCGCGAACGAACGCTCTGCACCATGTGCGCCTCCCTGTCGTCGGCCAGAGTTGCGGCGCGCGACCGTCGCGTCCGAACAGTATCCATCAGGCCTCGTGTACGTCTTTCCAATATTCTTTCTTCAGTGCATAGGCCAGCAACGTGAACGCGGCCAGGAACAACAACACCCAGATGCCGTAATGATGGCGTTGCAGGGCAGCCGGTTCAGACACGTATTGCAGGAAGTTGGTGAGGTCCCGCGTGGCCTGCTCAAACTGCGCAGGCGTCAACTTGCCCGGTTGAGACAGCACAAGCTTTTCTACCGTGGCATCCTGACCGGCCTTGGCCGGCGCCATCACCGCTGCCTGCAGACCTTGCAGCTCCCACAAGGGGAACGGCATGGATGCATTCGGGAAAACCGTGTTATTCCAACCTACCGGTCGACTGGGGTCCAGGTAGAACGAATTGAGATAGGCATTGACCCAGTCCGCACCCTTGATTCGCACTTCCAGCGAAAGATCCGGCGGTGCCTTGCCAAACCACGCCGCCGCCGACGCCACCGGCATGTGCGAGACAACGGTCTCACCATACTTCGCACCGGTGAAGTTGAAGTTCTCCATCACTTCGGCCTGGCTCAAGCCAAGGTCGTCGCCGATGCGCTCATAACGCGCGTACTTCAGCGAGTGACAACCCACGCAATAGTTGAAGAACAATCGCGCTCCGCGTTGCAGCGAAGCCTGGTCGTGAATGTTCGTACCTGCTGGTGGCAGACCGCCTTCCTCTGCCGCCTGCGCCACACCGCCCAGCGACAACGCGAGCGCCAACGCTGCCGCAAAAATGTACTGTTTCAACAGCCGCTGCCGTTTAGTCATGCGTGGTCACCCGATCCGGAACCGGCTTGGTGGTTTCCCAGCCGAAAGTTGTGTACGCCCAAAGGAACACGAAGAAACCGAAGTAGATGATCGTCATCACGCGACCGAACAGGTTTTCCCAGAACGTCACATCGATATTGCCAAACCACGCCGGGATGACTTCGGCGGTCACCCCGGAGCCGACCGCGCCGAGCATGACGAACGACAACACGAACAGCCCCAGCGCCACCTTGTAGCCGGTGCCGCGATAACGGATCGACTTCACCGTGCTGCGATCCAGCCACGGCATCGCAAACAGCACCGCGATCGAGCCGAACATGGCTATCACGCCCCAGATTGCCGAACCCAGGAACGACGGAACCATGCGCACAATCGCGTAGAACGGGGTGAAATACCACACGGGTTTGATGTGCGTCGGCGTCACCAGATTATTGGCCGGGGTGAAGTTGTCAGGCTCCAGGAACCAGCCACCCAAGGTCGGTGCAAAGAAAATGATGAACGCGGCAATCATCAGGAAGAACCCGACGCCCACCAGGTCTTTCACCGTGTAATACGGGTGGAACGGAATGCCGTCAGTCGGGGCCAGCGGGCTCCAGCGGTTACCTTTCGGCCCGTGCTTGACGTCCACGCCATCGGGATTGTTCGAACCCACTTCGTGCAGGGCGGCCAGATGCAGCACCACCAGCAACAGCAACACGATCGGCAACGCGATCACATGCAGCGCAAAGAACCGGTTGAGCGTCGCGTCACCGGGCAGGAAGTCACCCATGATCCACTGCACCAGCGCGTCACCGATGAACGGAATCGTGCCGAACAGCGAGATGATCACTTGCGCGCCCCAGAACGACATATTGCCCCACGGCAACACATAGCCCATGAACGCCTCGGCCATCAGCACCAGGAAGATCAGCATGCCGAGCAGCCACACCAGCTCACGCGGCTTCTTGAACGAGCCGTAGATGATGCCGCGGAACATGTGCAGAAACACCACCACGAAGAACAGCGAGGCGCCAGTGGAATGCATGTAGCGAATCAGCCAGCCCCACTCCACGTCACGCATGATGTATTCAACCGAGTCAAACGCACCAGCGGCGCTCGGGTTGTAGTTCATGGTGAGAAAGATGCCGGTGACAATCTGGTTGATCAACACCAGCAACGCCAGCGACCCGAAGTAATACCAAAGGTTGAAATTCTTCGGCGCGTAATACTCGGTCATGTGCTTGCGATACATCGGCGCCAGGCCGGGCGCACGCTCGCCGATCCAGTCCATCAGGTTGGCCATCAGACTGCTCCCTTCGGATCCACGCCAATCTGGATCGTGGTGTCGTCAATGAAGTGATACGGCGGCACGGGCAGATTCTTCGGCGCCGGCACGCCGCTGTAGACGCGCCCCGCAATGTCGTAGCGCGACTTGTGACACGGGCAGTAGAACCCGCTCTCCCAGTCCGGGTCGAAAGGTTGCGGCTTGATCTCTCCGAAGAAATCAGGCACGCAGCCCAGATGGGTACAGATCCCGATGACCACCAGCCATTCCGGCTTGATCGAGCGCGCCTCGTTCTGTGCGTACTTGGGTTGCTGGTCGGCCGAGCTGCCATCGGACTTCGGATCCACCAGGCGTGCGTCCACTTTCGGCAACGACGCCAGTTGCGCTGGCGTGCGATTGACGATGAAGATCGGTTTGCTGCGCCAGGCGACCGTGAGCATCTGCCCGGCCTCGATCTTGGCCAGCGATTGCGTCACCGGGGCGCCCGCAGCCTTGGCGCGTGCGCTGGGCTCCCACGACTTGATGAACGGCACGGCTGCCGCGACGACCCCAATGCCACCAACCACCGCAGTGGTTGCTGTCAGGAATCGCCGGCGGCCGTGATCGACGACTTCGTTCGCCATCAGGCTCTCCGGTACTTGCGCTGTCGGAGCAAGTGCGCGCACATGACGCAGATCGGCAATCGCCATGCACGCCTGCCGCCGCGATAATCCGCATAACCGGCCTCAGCCGGTGGTGCATGGAGCATCGCTGGCAGAGCATGGCGACGGCTTGCGGCAGCATTGACCACTGCGATCCATCGGTCAGTGGGGTTGCAGCAGCCGCCCACAGCACCTTCAACCACGAACGTCAGGCTCCCTCTTGATGAAACACGCTGCCAGCACGTTCGCTTTCATCACGCGTTTCGTTGTGCTCGGATTGCTCGCGGCATTCGTGATCATGTGGTTCTGGCCGCGTACGGGCGAACACTTGCGCGAACGGCTCGGCATGCAACACGATGTCGCGCACAGTGCGGCAGTGCAGATAGGCAGCGGGCCGGTCTCGTACGCTGACGCAGTCGCACTCGCCGCACCGTCAGTGGTGAACATTTACGCCAACAAGATCGTCACCGAACAAGCTTTGCGCATGTACGACGACCCCGTCTTGCAGCAGCTTTTCGGCGGTACCCCTACGACCTTTCAGCATCGCGAGCAGACGCTGGGGTCAGGGGTCATCGTACATGCGCAAAACCAGGACTTTGTCCTGACCAACAACCACGTGATCGCCAGCGCGGCCGACGTGCAGGTGTTGCTGTACGACGGGCGCATCGCCAAGGCCACGCTGGTGGGCGCCGATGAAGAGACGGATCTGGCGGTGCTGAAGATCGACGCCGACAACGTGCCAGCCATCCACATGGCCGACACTCAACCGCTGCGCGCGGGTGACGTCGTGCTGGCCATCGGCAACCCGCTCGGCCTCAACCAGACCGTGACCATGGGCATCGTCAGTGCGGTCGGTCGCCAGTTGAACAACGCCAGCGCAGAGGACTTCATCCAGACCGACGCGGCGATCAACCTGGGCAATTCCGGCGGGGCGCTGGTCAATACCGCCGGCGAGCTGGTCGGCATCAACACGCTGTTGATCGGCAAGGCCGCTGGCGCCGAAGGCATCGGTTTCGCGATCCCGGTCGGCACAGCGCGCAAGGTACTGGATGAAATCATTGCCACCGGCCACGTCGTGCGTGGCTGGATCGGTGCGGATTATGCTTTCGTGCCATTACCAGCCAACAGCGGTCTGCCGGCAGCCGCACGCGGCGCGCAGGTGACCAACGTCTACCCAGGTGGCCCGGCCGCGCAGGCCGGCCTCTTGCCACGCGACATTGTGCTGCGTATCGGCGACCACAACATCGTCGGGCCGGCTGACCTGCGCCGCGACGAGGCGGCGCTCAAGCCTGGCAGCAAGGTCGCCATCTCCGGTCTGCGCAACGGCAGCCCGTTCCACGTCGAAGTCACGCTTGCCCGTCGCCCACCCATGAGTAGCACGACAGTGCGCAAATGAAGCGCTTGCACACGGGAGCGCCGTCTATCGGGCAACTCCTGTGGGAGCGACTTCAGTCGCGACGCCTGTGACCGGGTTGAAACAGAGCATCGGCTGAAGCCGCTCCCGCCTGTCGAGTGGCGACGCGCACCCAAGCTACATGCGAACCGACGGTGTGGTCTGCGCCTGCGCTGTCAGTGCTGGATGAATCGCCGCGCCATAGCGCTTGCGCAGCGTGCCGACACGCTCCACATAGACCATGGTTTCCGCATACGGTGGCACGCCGCCATAGCGTTGCACCGCTCCCGGCCCGGCGTTGTACGCCGCCGCAGCCAGCCGCTCGTTGCCACCAAAATCACGCAGCAACAGGGCGAGATAGCGTGCGCCCCCGCGAATGTTCTGTTCCGTATTGAACGCGTCCAGTACCCCCATGTCGCTGGCGGTGCCGGGCATCAACTGCATCAGCCCCTGCGCTCCGGCGATCGAGAGCGCGCGTGGATTGAACGCGCTCTCTGCGTGCATGATGGCGCGCAAGAACGCTTCGTCGACACCATATTCGATGCCTGCGGCACGGATGATGTCCGCATACGCAGTCAGGTTGAGTGACACACGGCCCCAGCGAATCGGCGAGTGCAGATCGCACGCCACACAGGTGGCGATGTAACTGAAAAGCATGGTGACTGCATGCCCTTTGACGCCCACCGGTGGACGCAGATTGGTGTACTCCACGCTGCCATCGGCGCGCACGACGCGATACACGGCACCTTGCAAAACCCGCGGCCGGTCACCTGAGCCAGCGGTCTGCGCAGCCACCAACGCAGGCGACGACGGCCGCGTCAGTTCGGCCGTCGACTGACGATAACTCCATTGACCCGGAATGCCGGCCGTCGGCAGTACCAAAGCGCGCTGCGCATCTGTTGCCACCGAGCCGTGTGCGGCGGCCAGCGATACGCGCCGAACCTGCCCAGCGGCGAGCGCGTGCGCGTCAGTTTGTACATTGGCCTGGACGTGCGCCAGCGTGGTCGGGTGTGCGCCATCAGCACCGAGGTTGCGCGCGGTGGTCGCGCTGGTACCGGTCGCTCGTGTCATCGTCACACGCGCCGCCGGCTGCGCGGAGTTGCGTCGCGGTGCCGGTGTATCGAAACTGCTGACCCGCTTGCAATCACGGTAGCCCGTGGTATTGCTGCTATACGCCGCTTCCCCGGTCGCACCCACACAGCGATACAACGCCCCGGCGTGTGCGTATGGCGCGGCAAGCAAGCCCAACGCCAGCACACAGATCAGCGCGACCCCATGCAGGATCGTGCGAACTGGGAAGCTCCCGGCCGATGGATCGACGCTCCCCCGGTGGCCTGCAACGTCGGACATGCGTGCAGTGTGCCGCCATGCGCGGCTCACGCCAAGTGCATCAGTCATGCAGTGCCCTGCTGTGGCACAGGGCAAGCGTAGCCACGCTGCCGCCGTTTGCTGCCCGCGAAGCAGGCCGCGGGACTCGCGTGCAGCTCGCCAGCACCGCGCCAACCGCCACACCGCGCGCATCACCAAGCGTTGCAAGTGCTTGATCATCCTGCCGATCCGCTGGTCACCAGGCACTCGCACGGGTAAACTATGCGGCCCTACATCAACCTCATACCACGGTGCGCAAGCCATGAGCGGCAAGCTATTCATCAAGACCCACGGCTGCCAGATGAACGAGTACGACTCGACCAAGATGGCCGACGTACTGCAGGCATCGCACGGCATGGAGTTGACCATGGACGAGTCCGAGGCGGATGTCATCCTGATCAACACCTGCGCCATCCGCGAAAAGGCGCAGGAGAAAGTCTTCAGCCAACTCGGCCGCTGGAAGGAACTCAAGCACGGTGACAAGCCGGTGCTGATCGGTGTCGCCGGCTGCGTGGCCTCGCAGGAAGGCGCGGAAATCCTCAAGCGCGCACCGTATGTGGATCTGGTGTTTGGACCACAAACCCTGCACCGCCTGCCGCAGATGATTGACAAACAGCGCGCCACGGGCTTGCCGCAGATCGACATCAGCTTCCCGCAGATCGAGAAGTTTGACTGCCTGCCCGAGCCGCGTGCCGAAGGCCCGACCGCGTTCGTCTCGATCATGGAAGGCTGCTCGAAGTACTGCAGTTATTGCGTAGTGCCGTACACGCGCGGCGAAGAACTCAGTCGCCCATTTGATGACGTGCTGGTGGAAGTAGCTAAGCTCGCAGCACTGGGCGTGCGCGAAGTGAACCTGCTCGGTCAGAACGTCAACGCCTATCGCGGCCCCACCTTCGACGGCGGCATCGCCGACCTGGCTGTACTGATCCACGCGATCGCGCAGATCGACGGCATCGGCCGCATCCGTTTCACCACGTCGCATCCGCTGGAGTTTTCCGACTCGCTGATCGAGGCCTATGCGAACGTGCCCAAGCTCGCCAATTTCCTGCATCTGCCGGTGCAATCTGGCTCGGACCACGTGTTGGCCACCATGAAACGTGGCTATACCGCGTTGGAATACAAACGCAAGATTCGCAAGTTGCGCGCTGTGCGCCCGGACATCTGCATCGCGACGGACTTCATCGTGGGCTTTCCGACCGAGACCGAAGATGACTTCGCCAAGACCTTGGCGCTGGTGGATTCCGTCGGCTTTGACCAGAGCTTCTCCTTCATTTTCTCCGCTCGTCCCGGCACGCCGGCAGCAAACCTCGCCGATCCCACGCCACTGGCCGTCAAGCAGGAACGCTTGCACCGGCTGCAGGCCGCCCTCAACGCCAACGCGAAGAAGATCAGCGCGGCGATGGTGGGTACAGTGCAGCGCATCCTGGTGGAAAAACCCAGCACTCGCGATGCCAGCGAGCTGAGCGGGCGCACGGAAAACATGCGCTTCGTCAACTTTGCCGGCAACCCGCGTTTGATCGGCCAGTTCGTCGACGTGGAAATCACCGAGGCAATGGCCAACTCGCTACGCGGCCGCATCCAGACCACCGACGAAGTCGCCGCCTGACGTCGCCGCGCCACATCCGCAGGAGCGGTATCTGTGACAGCGAATTCAGCCGCGGTGCTCCCGCCCGGATGCGAAGCACAAAAAGCGTCGCCACTGAAGTCGCGCCCACAAAATCACCGACCATCTGGAACGCCACACCTTTCATGACCCACAGCCTCAACCAACGCGACTTCACGCTTGATCCGGAAGACAACGCACGCCTCGCCAATCTGTGTGGGCCGTTTGACGAACATCTGCGTCAGGTCGAGCTTCGCCTCGGGGTCGAGATCAACCATCGCGGTCACCATTTTCAGGTCACGGGTGAAGACAGCAACACGCGTGCGGCCGAGAAAGTGCTGCACGTGCTGTACGCCGCGGCCGAGGATGAATCCCTGAGCGGTGTGAAGATCAACCTGCACCTGGCCGAGTCGGGCATCGATGCCATGCGTGCCGACGTGGCCCAAACGGCGCAAGAGGTGGTGATCCGCGTCAAGCGCGGCACGATCAAGGCGCGCGGACCCAACCAGGACCGCTACCTGCACGCAATTGCCACGCACGACATCAACTTTGGCGTCGGCCCGGCCGGTACCGGCAAGACCTATCTCGCCGTGGCCAGCGCAGTCGAAGCGCTGGAGTCCAACCGTGTGCAACGCATCTTGCTGGTACGCCCGGCGGTGGAAGCCGGGGAGAAACTCGGCTTCCTGCCCGGCGACCTGGCGCAAAAAGTGGACCCGTATCTGCGCCCGCTGTACGACGCGCTGTACGAAATGCTCGGCTTCGAGAAAGTGGCCAAGTTGATCGAGCGCAACGTGATCGAGATCGCGCCGCTCGCGTACATGCGCGGGCGCACGCTCAACGACTCCTATGTGATTCTCGATGAGGCACAAAACACCACCGCCGAGCAGATGAAGATGTTCCTGACCCGTATCGGCTTCGGTACCGTCGCCGTGATCACCGGCGATGTCACCCAGGTCGATCTGCCGCGCAACACCCACTCCGGCTTGCGCCAGGCCGTGAACGTTTTGCGTGGCGTCAGCGGCATCAGCTTCACATTCTTCACCTCCGCCGACGTCGTCCGCCACCCGTTGGTAGCCAAGATCGTGCGCGCCTACGAGGCGTTCGAGCGAAAGGCGGAGGAGGACGCGTGAGCCGCCCTGCCACACTGGTACAGCTGCACGTGGGCTACGGGCTGCCGCGCGCTGGGCTGCCCGCGGCGGCCAGCTTTCGCCGTTGGGTCGAAGCGGCAGTGCACGGGGCCAAGCGCCGGAAGCGTACGGAACTGGCTATCCGCATCGTCGACACGGCGGAAGGCCTGACGCTCAACCGCGATTATCGCGGCCGCGACTACGCCACCAACGTACTGTCGTTTCCGGCCGAACCACCGCCCGGTGTCGCCTTCGCCTTGATCGGCGACCTCGCCATCTGCGCGCCAGTCGTGCAACGCGAGGCTGCAGAACAAGGCAAGAGTGCACGCGATCACTGGGCACACTTGACGATCCACGGGGTTCTGCACTTGCTCGGCTACGACCACATCCAGGATGACGAGGCGGCGGTCATGGAGGCGCTGGAAACCCGCGTCCTCGCCGGCCTCGGCATCACCAATCCCTACGCCTGAGCCGCTCTCCGCGTGCAGGAGTCCACCAGCGGGTGATGCTCCTGGACCAGGCCCCAGGATTCAGAATTTGTAACTCGCAACAGCAAGAACACCATCCGCTAGCGGGCTCCTGCACGGGCAAACGTCGACGTGGCCGCCTGAACCGCCACGATTTTTCCGCTAGAATCAACCTTCCGCCTGTTCTCAGGCAGACTACAAATGAGTAATGAACGACGACCCTGGCAGTACGAGCGGCCCGGCCCACCGTAACTGGTGGGATCGACTGGGCCATTTATTTTCCGGCGAGCCACGCAGCCGTCCCGAATTGCTTGCCGAATTGCGCGCGGCACAAACCAATGGACTGCTCTCGGTCGATACGCTGACCATGGTTGAGGGCGCCATCAAGGTCACCGAGCTCAGCGTCGATGACGTCATGATCCCGCGCACGCAGATCGTGATGCTCCCGGCGGACTGGACTTTGCCGCAGATCATGGCCGCCGTGGTCGAATCCGGTCACTCGCGTTTCCCTGTGCACGGCGAAGACAAGGATGAAGTCCTCGGCATTCTGCTGGCCAAGGACTTGCTGAAGTTCTTCGGTGCCGCCGAGCCGTTCGACATTCACGACATCCTGCGCCCAGCCGTGCTTATCCCCGAGTCCATGCGTCTGAACGTGCTGCTGGCGGAATTTCGCCTGTCACGGAACCACATGGCGCTGGTAGTAGACGAATACGGCGGCGTCGCCGGACTGGTCACCATCGAGGACGTGTTGGAAGAAATCGTCGGCGAAATCGACGACGAACACGACGAGGCCGAGCCGGTGCTGATGCACGAGCAGCCCGGCGGTGACTGGCTGGTCAGCGCGCTCACGCCAATCGATGATTTCAACGAGCAGATCAAGGCCGGGTTGCCCGACGAGGAATACGACACCGTCGGCGGCCTGATCACTTCCGAGTTTGGCCATCTGCCCGAAGTGGGCGAAGAAGCCACCATTGGTGATTATTTGTTCCAGGTCACCGCCGCCGACGATCGCCGAGTGCAGCAATTCCGCGTCAGCCTCCAATCCTGATGTCTGCTTTGTGGGTCGGGCTTTCGTGGGGGCAACTTCAGCCGCAAAGCTTCTGCTTTGACCTGAGCACAAGCAGGAGCCGTAGCATCGCGACTGAAGCGGTGCCCACAGGAATGGCTCCCACAGAAGTCGTATCCGCAGACCCAACATGCATATCGGCAGGGTAGTACTCATGCGCTACGTCGGTTTCGCGTTCCTGTTCGCGTGCTCATGGCTGTTGTTTGTGCCATTGGCCCGCGCTGGCGTCGCCAACGCGCCGGGCGCCAATTTGCAGGTCGCCCTGATCACCTACGGACCGGGTACAACCTACTGGGAGCGCTTCGGCCACGACGCGATCGAGGTGCGTGACCTGAGCTCGGGCGAAGCGGTCAACTTCAACTACGGCGTGTTCGATTTCGACGAACGTGGTTTCCTGCTGAACTTTGCGCGCGGGCGCATGCGCTATCTGATGGACGCTGCGCCCAGCGCGCTGGATGAAAGCCTGTACGTCCAGGACAGACGCTCGGTCACCCGCCAGCGTCTGGCACTGAATGGAGATCAAGCTGCGGCACTGCGCGACTTTCTGTTGTGGAATCTGCGCCCGGAAAACGCCGCCTACCCCTACGACTACTATGCCGACAACTGCACCACCCGCGTGCGCGACGCGCTGAACGTCGCACTTGGCGGCGTCATCCGCGCGCAACTGACGCCACGCCCCGGCGGCATGACCTTTCGCCAGCAAACCGTGCGCCTGATGAGCGCGCAGCCGTGGCTGATGCTGGTGTTGGACCTTGGCTTGGGGCC